>JABUBP010000450.1_pt1 | contig 11528 bp, 11 predicted proteins | sample 7240331 | NCBI WGS metagenome assembly JABUBP01 (sample SAMN07256347, study PRJNA390944) | subsurface metagenome | isolation source: Methane hydrate marine sediment | place: Pacific Ocean: Eastern North Pacific, ODP site 1244 | collected 2002 | reverse complement strand
CGATTGTCTCAGGTTCCTCAGCCCAACGATGCTGCCGATGCACTGGCAGTAGCCCTCTGCCACCTCCATGAGATACACTTGAGCAACCTGTTGGCTAAACATCAGTAAAGGAGAGCAAATGATAGCCAGTCTTCACGGGAAATTAGAGTCGCTAGATAGCGATGGGGCTATTATTAATGTTGGCGGAATGGGTTTTCGGGTATATATGCCTACCTCTACCCTGAGCACACTGGGTAAAATTGGCGAAGAGGTCAGACTACACACCTATCTTCATCTCAGAGAGGATAACGCCGCTCTCTATGGTTTTGCCTCTACCGACGAGCTAGGGCTGTTTCAAAACCTGATTAGTGTATCGGGACTGGGCCCCAAGCTGGCACTGGCAATGCTTTCCGCTATGAATATAGAGAGGCTCACCATGGCTATTGCTACCAGCAGTGCCGACCTGCTAACCGAAATTCCAGGAATAGGTAAAAAAATGGCTAGCCGACTTATCCTGGAGCTTAAAGAGAAAATAGGTGCCGGCTGGATAACAACCCCGGCGGTTCAATTAGCCGAGGAAAATGCCGAGGTTGTGGCAGCACTCACCTCGCTGGGCTATTCCGTTTCTGAAGCCACCCGGGCAGTAGCCAGCCTGCCCCCAGATTCAAAATTGAGCCTGGAAGAGAGAGTTAAACTGGCGTTAGCGTATTTCACTACTAAATAGAAGGAGAGTATTGTGGAAATTCTCTTATATGTAATAATCGGTGTTCTACTAGTAATAGTTCTGGTATTACTCTTCAGACCGAGAAAGCTGGAGGTACCGGCTATAGATGAGCTGGAGAGCAAACTTAGATTTGCCCTGGCTTCCGCCGCCTCGGTCAAGGAGATACAGGACACGCTGGAGGACCTGCCTCACGATGTTCTGGAATCTATAACCCATAGTCTGGGCAGGAGAACAGGGAAGCTGAACGAGCTTTTAGCCACCTTTGAGCTGACCAAATACGATAGGCTTTTCTATCTGGGAGAGCCTATTGATTTCGTCGGCATCAAATACGGCGAAGGTGTTGATTTTATTGAGGTAAAAACGGGCAAGGCGCGCTTAACCGAGGATGAGAAAAGACTGAAAGACTTGATTGATGCCAAGCTGGTCAATTATGTGCCCCTGTCTGTGCAGAAGGTAGGTATAGCCGAGCACATTGATACGGAGGAGATAGGGTATCAAGACCGATAATTAAGGGGTATAAAGGAGCGAATTATGAACCAAGAAACAAAAGAGGCTCTTAAAGAATTCTTTTCCGCTCAGAAAACACTAAATCAACTTGGTATCATTCATTCAAGGGATTATATAGGGGATATTGGCCGGTACCTCTGCCAGGTTATGTATAATCTGGAGATTACAAAATCGGGACGGCAGGCTGGTTATGATGGCACGATAGGTACATCTAAAATTCAGGTTAAGATTAATAACTGTCCGGTAGGAACTCCGGTAATGCTGGGGGAACCCGGTAAATATGATGAGCTTATTGTAATATTAGGACCTAATTGTTCCTTAAGGCCAGAAAATATACAGGATGACTTTATCTCCTACAGATTCACCAGAGAGGAGGCTCTCAAAAAATTCAAAACCCCAAATGGCAAGTATGTCGGCAAGAAAGAACTATTCTCTCAAGGGCATGATAAAGTCCTAAACCTAACCTAAGCCTAACCTCTACTGTGCCTGACACCAACATCGAGCCTAGAGGAAAAGATTAAGGTGACAGTGGGGTATTTTGGGGGGAAGTGACTTATCCCCAAAGAGGGGGTTGATTTGATGGACGTTTAAAGTGGGGGGTGAGGATGGGAAATAATTATGTCGAACACTAATATTATATCTGACGGAAAATATTGGCTTTGTCCTATCTGGTATTATTTTTGTGATTTAGAGTATGTTGATTTACCAGAAGGTGTCAGAATTATACGGACACCCAGTAAATTCGAAAAATATCTCGAACAACATAATTCATATATTCTACAGACTATGGTAAATCAATCAGATTGGGTAGTCTTGATACCTTATAAAATGCCTCCTAATATGAGCGCCACTAATGCTCTTTTTGAAAAAATTTTCCCCAAAGGTGAGCACGAAGCAAATGTGCTTTCTGATCTAATAACAACATTAAGACTTTATAAGAGAGGGCGTGTATATGTGTGGGGATTAACGCGTGCGAAATTTAGAAATAATAATTGGTCTATCGAAGATACATCAACATGGACCCCTATTTCTAGTATGGAGTTTGTCGATGAACCCTCAACATATAAATTTAGTAAATCAGACTATCCTAAAATAAATGATTTATTTACAATGATTCGTTCTTGGCGTAAATCTAATATACTTGATAAATTAAAAATGCCAATAGAAAGATTTCACTCGGCTTATCATGGTCCCATTGAGGATAGGATAATAGACCAAATGATAGCCTTTGAATCTCTTTACCTAGGTAATGAACAAGAGCTTACCTACAGATTGGCTTTGAGAGTTGCGTTTCTATTACGTCAAAGAAAAGACCATAGAATTATAATCTTTAACAACATAAAGAAAGCTTACAACTATAGAAGTAGAATCGTGCATGGCGATAATCCACCCAGCAGAGATGAACTACGCGCTATAATTCCTAACACCGAAGAGTACCTGCGCCAATCTATTCGGAGATTTCTGTCTTTATCCAAACGATACTCGTTAGCAGAAATTCGCAAGCAGCTTGACGAGAATGTCCTAAGGAATGGAAAGCTTCTAGCTATCAGAGAGTAAACCATGCCAGACTTTAAAATAGTTTCGGATTTCGGGATGACCGGTGACCAGCCTCAGGCGGCGGATAAGCTGGTGGAAGGCTTAAGCAAGGGCTTTGAGCACCAGACACTGCTGGGGGTTACCGGCAGCGGTAAGACATTCACTATGGCTAATGTCGTTGAACGGGTGCAGAGACCTACTTTAGTCATCAGCCATAACAAGACATTAGCCGCCCAGCTTTGCAGCGAGTTTAAGGAGTTCTTCCCCGATAACGCTGTAGAATACTTCGTCAGCTATTATGACTACTACCAGCCCGAAGCCTATATCCCCAGGACTGACCTCTATATTGAAAAGGAGGCAGATATAAACGAGGAGATTGATAAACTGCGCCACGCCGCCACTCGCGCCCTCTTTGAACGTCGTGATGTGCTAATCGTCGCCTCGGTATCCTGCATCTACGGTCTGGGTGAGCCGGGAGAGTACCATAGTTTTGTCTGCAACCTTAAACGAGGCAATCATTACCACCGAGAGAGTGTTATCCGCCAGCTGGTAGATATGCAGTATGAACGCAACGACATTGACTTCAGCCGGGGTAAGTTCCGTATTCGGGGCGATACTTTGGAGATACAGCCTGCCTACGAGGAGCTAGCCCTGCGGATTGAATTCTTTGGTGATGATATTGAGCGCATTGTAGAGATAGACCGGCTAACCGGTGAGCTATTAGCCGAATTAGACTCGGTGGACATATACCCCGCCAAGCACTTTGTTACCTCGCACAATAAGTTAATTCTGGCTATCGAAAATATAAAACAGGAGCTGGCAGAGAGACTAAGTAGCCTGAGGCAACAAGGCAAGGTGCTGGAGGCAGCACGGCTGGAGGCACGCACCAATTATGATATAGAGATGCTCAGGGAAGCCGGCTACTGCGCCGGGGTGGAGAACTATTCCCGCCATTTGTCAGGACGCGCTCCGGGCAGCCCACCGTGGACACTACTGGATTACTTCCCCGATGACTTCTTACTCTTTATTGATGAGTCGCACATGACCCTCCCCCAGATTCGCGGTATGTATCATGGTGACCGCTCCCGCAAGGAAACGCTAGTGGAATATGGCTTTCGCCTGCCCTCGGCTCTGGATAACCGCCCGCTTAATTTCCCTGAATTTGGGCAACATATTAATCAAGTTATCTACACCTCGGCCACACCATCAGCCTATGAGTATGAACACAGCCATCAGGTAGTGGAGCAATTGGTCCGCCCTACCGGTCTCCTTGAGCCAACAGTTGAGGTTAAGCCAACCAAAGGACAGATTGATGACCTCCTTGACCAGATTAAGACCAGGGTTGGTAAAGGGGAGCGTTGCCTGGTAACTACCCTGACCAAGAGGATGGCAGAAGAGCTAGCTGATTATTTAATAGAGTTGGAGGTAAAGACCCATTATCTTCATTCTGAAATCAATACCCTGGAGAGGGTGGAGATACTGCGCGACCTCCGCCTTGGTGTTTATGATGTAGTAGTCGGTATAAACCTGCTTCGTGAGGGGCTTGACCTGCCTGAAGTAAGTCTGGTAGCTATTCTAGATGCGGATAAGGAGGGCTATTTGAGGTCAGAGGTAGCGTTAATTCAGACTATGGGGCGTGCCTCTCGCCATATAGATGGGCATGTCATTATGTATGCTGATACTATCACTAATTCTATGACTAGAGCTATAGAAGAAACGCAGCGCCGTCGTCAGGTTCAGGAAGCCTACAATAAAGAGCACGGCATTACTCCCCAAGGGATAAAGAAAGCAATTAAAGATATTACAGAACGGGTGCGGGCAGTAGCTGAAACTAAGATTCCCTATGTTGCTGCTCCTACCAGTAAGGAGGATATAGCCCGTCTGATTAAAGAGCTGGAATCACAGATGAAAACTGCCGCCAAAAACCTGGAGTTTGAAAAGGCAGCACTATTGCGTGACCACATCATTGAACTGAAAAAAGGATCGGTGACGATAGCACCATAGCCCTTTGCTACCTAACTACTTTATTAGTTTCGTTAATTTCTTCGCCAAATGGCAAAGTTATGGTAAAATTGAAATTAGAGGCTGGTTATTAGGGTTGAAGAATGTTATTTGTTGTAACCATAGGCAATGGCTCAATGGACATCTATTCTTGGAAGCTAGCAGAGAAGCTTGATGTTCCTATGGTCCATACAGACATCTATCAGAAATTTCGCCAGTCTCGCAATATCTCCTGGTTGTCACCGCGAGCGATAAAGGCTATTTGGCACGATTGGCGCTTTGTAAGGATGCTCAATAAGCTGGGAGACAGTGTCCATTTGCCAAACCACCACCTCGGGCGCTATGGGAACTTCTTGAGAGTGCCATATATCATAACCGTCCATGACCTAATCAGATACCTTGACTTGGATGGAGGTGAGACTTTTATCTACCCTCCCAACCGTAGAGACCGGCGCTACCTTCATCTTGATTATGAGGGTATTAGAAAGGCAATGAGAATAATAGCCGTGTCCCAATCTACCAAAGACGATTTGATACATTGCCTTGACATACCTGACGAGCGAATCAGCGTGGTTTATGAGGGGATTGACCACAGCCTTTTTCAGCCGGTGTCTAACCGGATATACAACTATCCATATATCCTCTTTGTTGGCACAGAGCATCCTAGGAAGAATTTTACTACACTCCTAAAAGCGTTTAGCCAATTGAAGAGCGAGCCCAGATTCAAAGAGCTAAAACTGGTGAAAGTAGGCAACGCTGGTGGACAGGAGACTGACTTCAGGAGCCAAACAGTGGGGGTTGTTGAGAGTCTGAACCTGAGCAGTGAAGTTATATTCACTGACTTTGTCCCCGAGGCAGACTTGCCAGCCTACTATTCGGGAGCTGAGGTTTTTGTTTTACCCACCCTCTATGAAGGCTTTGGCTTTCCAGTGCTAGAAGCCATGGCCTGTGCTTGTCCAGTAATAACATCTAATACCTCTTCATTGCCAGAGGTGGTGGGTGGGGCAGGCATTATGGTTGACCCGCACAATACTAATAGGCTGGCTCAAGCGATGAGACAAGTTTTAACTGACAGTGAATTAAGAGATAATATGATTAGGAAGGGGTTGGCGCAAGCAAAGAGGTTTTCCTGGGAAAAGGCAGCCGAGCAGACACTGGAGGTCTATAATAAGGTGGAGAACAGGTAGCTAGGACTATGAACAATGAGCCAGTAGATAAAGAAACAAGGCAGGAGCGCCGCGAGAAGAAGCTCAAGAAGAAGCAAGAGCGAATACCCCAGCATGGGCGAAGTCTAGTCAAAATATATAAGTATGTTATTCTTAAGCGACTGAGACGCCATCGGGTTGATAAATACTAAAAGAAGAACCCTTCCTTTTTCTTTTTAGGTTTCTTAGGTACTGCCCGTTGATAAGCTTCCTTAGTTGGATACAACTTTTTCCACTCTCTCGCCGTTAGCAGTCCATCATCGTGCTTACCATGACAATTACGACACATGGGAAGCGATAAGGCGCCGCCTTTTGAAAGTGGTTTTACAATGTGAGCATACACCAATTTGCCGACCTCTTTTTCACTTTTGCCACACACAATACATGCGTTTCCAGTTGCTCTTTTTAGTGCATACTGCGCTGTTTTACTCAATCGAGTTCGCTTTTTAGGTTTCTCTTCATCCCAGTAAGCGCACAATTCTTACCCCTCCTTTCTAAACCTTATTCCCTTTGTTCTTCCCCTTTGGCGCCTTCCTCCTCAAGCTGCTCCATAATACGGGCAGCTCTAGGATAACCGATGCGTAATTTCCGCTGGAGGTAAGAGGTGGAAATGTGCTTATGTTCCTCCAGCAATTGCTTGGCTGCCTTTAAGAGTGGGTCTTCAGGGAAGCCTTCTCTTTTGCCAGTGGTTAAGGGCGAGACAAGCTCCTCAACCTTTAGCTGGGCTGCCTCTTCCCTCCGCTGGCTGCCCCAGAAGTAAACGAGCCTTTCTATCTCGGCATCGGAAACGAAGCACCCCTGGAGGCGTGTAGGCTTAGCTGCCTCAGTGGGCATATAAAGCATGTCCCCTTTGCCCAACAGCTTTTCAGCACCAGCACCGTCAAGGATAGTGCGTGAATCCACCTGCGAGGTAACAGCAAAGCTAATACGGGTAGGAAAGTTAGCCTTAATTAAACCGGTAACCACATCTACCGACGGGCGCTGTGTAGCCACAACGAGGTGGATGCCAGTAGCGCGGGCAAGCTGGGCTAAGCGGCATAGAATATGCTCCACCTCATCAAAGCCAGCCATCATTAAATCGGCAAGCTCATCAATTATCAACACTAAATAAGGAAGCCTTTCCTCACCCTGTTTATTTCTATTATAGCCAGCAATGTTACGGGCTCCAGAGGCAGCCAGTTTTTGATAGCGTTTGTCCATTTCCTGATTGAGCCATCGCAGCGTGCCCAAAGCTTTGTTGGTATCAACTATAACCGGAGTAGCCAGGTGAGGTATGCTATTGAATGGGGTCAGTTCCACCCTCTTGGGGTCAACCATAATAAACTGGACTTCACCAGGTATGTTATGCATTAGCAGGCAACAGATAACAGCATTCAGGCATACTGTCTTGCCACTCCCGGTAGCCCCAGCGATAAGTAAATGGGGCATCCTTGATAAGTCAGCAGCTATTGCCTCACCACCAGCACCTTTACCCAGTGCCAGAGATAGCTTAGACCTAGCCTCTATTTTCTGAAAAGCGCTGGTCTCTATTACCCCTCGTAGATTTACCATGCTTGAAACTACATTAGGCACTTCAATACCTACTACTGATTTACCCGGTACCGGAGCTTCAATCCTGATACTGGGTGCCGCCAGAGCCAGAGCCAGGTCATTAGCCAGTGAGGTAATCCTCTCCACCTTAACCCTCGTCTTAGATATCTCCTCCCGCTTTAGGCTGACATTACCATCTCTATCTCTTTCTCTTGTCTCCTTCATCTTCCTGTCCCAGCCCGGTTCGACACCAAACTGAGTAACTGTTGGTCCAGCGTTTATCTGCACTACCTTAGCCTCAACGCCGTAACTGGCTAAAGCCTCCTCAATAAGCCTGGCTCTCTGCATATTGTCAGCTTGTCCAAACTCAACTTCAGACGCTTTATCCAGAATGTCGATTGGTGGTAACCGCCAGCCATCAACAGTAATTAATTCTGACGATTCGCCATACTTCTTCCACACTTCCTGAGCTACTTGCCGCAATTCCTGCTGTGCCTGGGTAGGCGCAAATACCTGGGTCACCGTTTCCTTTTCTGGCGCCGGCTTTGATGGTTGGGGAGCCTCCACAAGTGGGGTAGTAGGAGCTAATGTAGGCTGAGGCGCTATTTTAGGAGCAGGTTGCCTCCTAAGCTGTCTACCTAGCCACGAAATGAAATTCACTACCAAACGGAAGCAAGCCCGAGGAGCTACTAAAATAGCGCCTACAATGACTAACCCCAGTAAACGGAGAACACCAATTAAACCCTGGCCATAGCCAATAATACGCAGACCAAAGCTACCACCCAAATCGAAAAGGGCTAGTATTCCCCAGGCAGCCAGAACGAAGGCAATAGCACCTAGCCACTTATTCCATTGATAGAGCTTCCAGCGATGAGCCACAGCTGATAACTGCCGTCGCCAAATTATTCCCATTATGACTATGATGGCTATGGCTATAAGGACTAGCCCCCAGCCAAACAGCTCTACAGTGCTCTCGGCAGCATCGGTGAACCATGAAGCCAGACTATCCCGCCACCAAAACAAGGCGGCTATAATAACAACCAGCAGCAGGAGTCGCCACACTAGCGGTGATACCACCAAATGAAACAGTCCAGCCAAGAGCGACTTTCTCTTAGGCTCTACTCTGGGTTTACCACCACTACCTTTGGCTCTGTTTCTAATATTAGATTTCTGCTTAGCCATATCACCCTCTGGTGAATAATAGCTTACACCTTTACCATAAAGGGAAGAACCATGGGGCGGCGTTTAGTCTGCTCATAGTAAAACTTATTCAATGTATCTCTAACTTTGGTATTGGTAAAGCTCCACTCGGCAGGACGGCTTCCACTATGGTCTAGGGTTCGGGCTACTAAATCACGACTTTCATCTAGCATATCTCTGGACTCTCTGGTATCAACAAAGCCTCGTGATACAATATCAGGACGCCCCACCAGTTTACCGGTTTGCGTATTAACAGCAATAATCACCACAACTATACCATCTCTAGCCAGCATCCTTCTATTGCGGAGAACAAGGCTGCCAATGTCACCTACACTCATACCATCCACATACACATTGCCTGAGGCAATCTTGCCTGTTATCTTAGCTGTCTGTGGGTTGAGCTCGAGAATATCACCATCTTCTAACACAAAGATGTTGTCTTTCTGTATACCTACTGATTGGGCTAGTTTACCGTGAAGGCTCAAGTGACGATACTCGCCATGAATAGGCATAAAGAATCGTGGTTTAACCAGATTTAGCAGTAGTTTCAGCTCTTCCTGACTGCCGTGCCCATGGACATGAACCTGCGCCACCTGACTATACAATACCTGAGCCCCTTGTTTGAACAGGCTATCTATGGTTCTATTAATTAGCGATTCGTTACCCGGGATAGGTGTTGCTGAAATAACTACTGTATCCCCACGAATGATATGAACCTGGCGGTGGTCTCGATTGGCTATGCGAACCAAGGCTGAGGTAGGCTCTCCTTGGCTACCAGTAGTGATAAGGACAATTTTATTACGAGGCATACCTTTAAGTTCATCAATCCGAGCCAGTATCCCATCAGGGGCATTAAGATAGCCTAACTCCAGTGCCATACGTGTCGTATCGGTCATACTACGCCCAACAATAAAGACACGACGCTGGTGTTTAGCTGCTGAATCAATAACCTGCTGAACGCGGGAGACCAGTGAAGAAAAGGTGGTTACAATCACTCTGCCCGGTGCATCAGCCATAATATGGTCCAGGGTTTCGCCAACCACCCTTTCTGATGGGGTATAGCCGGGTTGTGCAGCATAGGTGGAGTCGGAGAGGAGGAGCAAAATCCCTTGTGCTCCTAGTTGAGCCAGCCGAGATAGGTCAGTTGGTTTACCACTGACTGGTGTATAATCAAGCTTAAAATCTCCGCTATGAACTATAGTGCCCACTGGGGTATAGATGATTAGACCTGCCGCGTCGGGTATGCTGTGACAAACAGGGAAGAACTCTATTTTGAATTTCCCCAGAGTGACCTGTCCCCCGGGCGACACTACATTGAGTTTAGCCCCAGACAATGCCTTTCTCTCCTTAAGCTTGACCGAGATAAGCCCATTGGTAAGTTTTGTGGAATAAACGGGCACATTAAGCTGGGGGAGGAGGTAAGGCAGAGCACCAATATGGTCCTCATGACCATGGGTGATGACTATACCTCTGATTTTCTCCTGCCTCTCCAGCAGGTAGCTAATATCAGGGATTACCAGGTCAATACCTAACATTTCTTCCTCAGGGAACATAAGCCCGACATCAATGATGATGATATCGTTTTCACATTCCATCACCATCATATTCTTGCCAATTTCACCTAGTCCGCCGAGAGGAATTATTTTTAATCTTGGCTTAGCCATAATTTTAAACCTCAAACATACTTAATTGCTGTGGTTGTTGTTTAGCTTCGGTTATACTTTCTGCCTGGGCAAGGAGAGACGGAATCTTGAGCATATCGGTCTCTATCGCCTGTCGCAAGCTTTGCTGGTGAAGAGCCGCTGCCGGGTGATACATAGCGTAGTAGATAATATTATCTCTCTTTTGGGCAGTGCCATGAATTTTGCTTATACCCTTGCCAGAGAAGAACATTGCCATAGAATAGCGCCCCAGAGTTACAATCATCCTAGGGCAGATTAACTCAATCTGGCGTTCTAGCCACTTACGGCAGTTATGTATTTCTGAAGGCAGAGGGTCGCGGTTTCCTGTTGGCCGACATTTAATCACGTTGGCAATATAGACCTGCTCACGCTTCAAATTGATAGAGGCTAGCAATTCATCCAGGTATAACCCCGCTGGTCCAACAAAGGGACGACCTTGTTGGTCCTCATGCCAGCCTGGTGCCTCACCAATAAACAATATGTCGGCATCCTCTGCCCCTTCACCGGGCACCACTTTGGTTCGATATTTAGCTATTTCACACTCCTGGCAAAGTGCAATTTCCTCATAGAGCTCACTTAATGCTGACATCTCATCCTGCTAACCCAGATAGGAAGGTTTAACCAACCAGCCTTTTAGCTATGATAACATGCGTAATATGTCAAGTCAATCAATGGATTGTTGACAGCACAAGGGCACGGTTGTAGACTACTTTTAGTATTAACCTTTACTTCAGGAAGGGAGAAAAAATGAGTCTTTTAAGCCAAACCGACCCAGAAATTAGCCATGCCCTTTATATGGAAGGGAAACGGCAAAGGGAAACGATAAACCTTATTGCCTCTGAGAACTATGCTAGCCGAGCTGTACTTGAGACTCAGGGTTCGTTTTTAACCAATAAATATGCTGAAGGTTATCCTCAACAGCGCTACTATGGTGGCTGTGAAAATATGGATGTAGTGGAAAGCTTAGCTATCCAACGGGCTAAAGAAATCTTTCATGCCGCGCATGCTAATGTCCAGCCCCACAGCGGAGCTCAGGCTAATATGGCAGCCTATTATGCCTTGCTTAACTATGGTGATACTGTTATGGGTATGAGTTTATCTCATGGTGGTCATCTTACTCATGGTGACAAGGTGAGCTTCTCAGGTAAATCATATAATTTCATA
>JABUBP010000449.1_pt1 | contig 11546 bp, 19 predicted proteins | sample 7240331 | NCBI WGS metagenome assembly JABUBP01 (sample SAMN07256347, study PRJNA390944) | subsurface metagenome | isolation source: Methane hydrate marine sediment | place: Pacific Ocean: Eastern North Pacific, ODP site 1244 | collected 2002 | reverse complement strand
TTTCCGGCAATGTTATGGTTTCGCCGACATCAACCTCCTTTACAAACATCATTTCGACACCTCTTGTTTAACATACCGCGCGGTTTCCGAATTCCAGCGAACGGCAGCCTTCTTTCTCCCCACAAAAACCGCATCACCACCAGGGACGGTAGGCCCCTTTTCCCAACCAAAACCATACCGTTATCCGTTAGTCTTTTCATGCCTTATTTACTCTTATTTGCTGTTTTTTAGGGGGGGATAGGGTATAGGGTATGTCAGTGGGTCATATTCGCGAGTCAAAATAATTACTCCGGATAATATCTCTCCCAGTAATATTACCACAACCTATATATTCTAAAACGTCCCACCAATAATCAGCAATACTCAAAAAATCATAGAGGTGATTAACAGTGGTTAAACCACAGGCAGATGTAGAATCTAAAATGAGAGACCGGGTATCAACTGCCGGTCCATACCTTAGAAGTGGTATGGAAAGCGCCGACGACCCAATAGACGTGCTGCTCACAGACCCAGAAGGATATGCGGAGGCGCTTATCGCCGGGCTGAGAGATGCTGTTAAACGTGGTTCGTATAAAATCGGGCTGGAGCGCGCGAAGACTCGCGGCAGCTGGAAGAAAGCCATTCCTCGGGCGGCAGCGCATTTCGAGGAGAGAGCGGACGACCTTGTGCGAAACGCTATGGAAAGTTATGCTGTCCGGAAAACTGCAATTGAAGCGGCGCAGTTAAAAATCAAGAACATGCCACGTGCTACCAGAGATCAGCGTATTGCCCGTTCGACCGCATACCAGAAGTTTGTTGGCGAGGAATTCGACAAGGCTTTCGGCAGGAAATAAGGAGAGGAGTGAATTACTGTGAAAACGAGAGACGCTGTGCTCCTCTATCAGAATTCGGAGAGCGATACGAAGGTGGAAACAATCGACCTAAACTTTGTCGACCCTATTTCCGCTATCGACCTTGAGGTCTCGTGTGTCAACGGGACCACGAGCAACGTAGGTAATTTTATCTCCGATATTGTGACCAAAATCGAAGTGGTTGACGGTTCGGACGTGCTGACGGCGCTTAATCTGTCCCAACTTGAGGCGCTGCAGTTTTATAAAACCGGGAAAACTCCGGCGCTGAGCGTGTCTGAATTTGGTAGTGCGAACCAGAAAAGTAACACTACGTTATTTTTCGGCCGCCACTTGTGGGATAGGAGTTATGCTCTTAATCCGGATTCTTATACTAACCCACAATTGAAGGTATCGTTTAACAAAGCCGCTGTTCGTGCGGCATCTGCGACCGAGGCCTTTGGTACGGGGGATACGATTAAACTCACTGTCGTAGCAAAACTCATGGAAGAGTTTGCTGCGCCGAAGGAATTTCTAATGCAGAAACAGGTGGATTCGTTCACGTCGGTTTCGAGCGGTGACAAGCGGATTGATTTGGCGCGCGATTACCCATATCGTATGCTGATGCTCCGTGCATTTGCACAGGGAAGCGACATCCATGAGATAATCGGAAATGTGAAATTATCCTGTGATACGGATAAATATGTGCCGTTCGACCGGAAAACTGACCAGATCGAACAGGATGTTATGAACACGTTTGGCGTGTCGAGGGTTAAACACGGTATCTACGCGAAAAACAGTAGCACGGTTCGACTGCTCCACAACCTTGAGCCCGATTGCCGGTTATTCTCGTATGGAGACCGGGCTCCTAAATGTTTCGGGATCTGCTATCAGTGTTCTAGCAATCTGTTTCTGCGTATGTACGACCTTGGGACGCCGTTGGTGGTATCGGACGAAGAGAACGTCAACATGGTAGAAGAAGGTCACGGCATTCATGCGACGCTGCCGATTGTTTTCGGGCGTTATCATGAGCCGGATACCTGGTTTAATCCGAAAGCCTACTCCAAATTTGAGTTGGTTTTGGACCAGGATGCGGCCGATGGGGTGTGCGAGATTGTCGCCGAACAGGTGAGGACTCAAGCCTAGATCTCCCCTCTATTTTTTAGGAGGTTTTGGATGGTCCTTGATACAAAAATCGTAGCGATTGTAGCACTTGCAGCGCTGGAATGTGTTGCATTATTTAATGGTGTGAATGGTGCTCTTTCCTCACTGATTGTGGCCGTTATCGCTGGAATTGCGGGATATTCCGTAGGGTATGTTAAACAAGAGGTGTCGAAATGATGTTTGTAAAGGAGGTTGATGTCGGCGAAACCATAACATTGCCGGAAACACAACATGAGTATATTGACGTTGCGAAAGGGTATTTGCTACGTTACGATATCCGGATGATCTCTGGTACTGAGATTGCCAGCACCGTCAGATTTTCCTACCATGGGACTCAAATTCTGCCTCGCAACCGCGATGCCGGGCTATCAGTGACCGGGGTTTTTATGAATATGCAGGATTTCGTACCGCTATTAGAGGCGCCATATCGCATAGATATGGATTTTACGAATTCTGCAGGGACTCACAACGGCGTGAGCGTTGTTTTGTTCGTCGTCGAGCCCGAACTAATTAGTTTTTATTTAGGTGGGAAGGCTGTTAAGGTATGAACTTTTTCTACGAAGTATCGATTCCATCAGGCAGAGAGCAAATACTCCCGTTTGAACAGGTTTTACCTCTTTCCTACGGTATAATCAGTCGCATGGAAATTACGATACCCTCGGGGGCTGGCGGTAAGTCTCATCTTCAGTTATTCTATCACGACTTTCAACTCTATCCACTCTCGCGAGGAGAGGATTATCACGGCGACGATAGCGTGATAAGCTTCTCCGACACATTTTTCATGGAATCTTCGCCATTTCAACTCAAAGCAAGGGGCTGGAATACCGATACACATTACAAACATGCGTTTCTGGTTTCTATTGAGGTGTTAAAACCGGAGCAGTTACCCGCAGACACAACGGTTTTAGGTATTGGCGATCTATCTGAATTAATTGGAACAGGATTTGAGGTGTAATATTGCCAGCAGATTATGAACGTTTAGTGTCAATCCAAGGAGAATTTGAAGAGAAACCCAAAACGGTGGCGGTCGACGAAGAGGGGCAGATGTATACCCTCATGGTTGGGCGCGACGGCAACGTTATTGCTATCGATTCTGAAGGTGGTATGCGCTCCGTTATGCAGGGACAATTTAATACGACGCCCAAAACGCTGCTTACGGATAAAGACGGACGGATGCTCGCCCAACTTATGGGGATGTACGGCACCGAGCCGGTGCCAATTTCGTGTGACAGCGCAGGAAGGTTAACGATTGTGGGATTAGATCAGACAAATATTAGCGCTGATCCTAACGAGGGTCAAACGTGGGACGTATCTCTAGGGACGCTGTTAAACAATCTGAATCGTATTCGGTATATGGTGGTTACGATAACGGGGGAAGCATGGGGCACCGTTTCGCATTCGCTGACTGATATATGGGCGAAATTTCATGCGACGACCGGACACAAACATACAGCTGTTGCCGGGGACGGCCCCCAACTGGACCACGGGCAGTTAGGTGGGCTGACCGACGACGATCATGCGCGGTATTTCGATAAAAACGGGAAAAAACCTATCACAGGACGATTTATAAAACGCGATGTCAACGACAGCGATATCGTGATTACCGGAGGTTTGGCTGTTGGTGGAGGACATGGGGCTTACATACAGTTCTACGGGCGTGATGCTGCGGGAGCAGGATCCATTTCGTTCACGGTGCCCAACGCAGCGAAAACAGGCGCGGTTTCTGTTTTTACCGTATCGGGAAACACAGACGACCCGGTCACAAGTTTCAGGGGATTCCGAGTAGCCGAGGTAAAAAATCCCACCTTCGCACAAGACGTTGCGACGAAAAACTACGTGGATACGTCGGCGATAGCCAAAACAGGGTTTGTATTGCTGTGGTCTGGCAGTATTGCGACAATTCCGACCGGCTGGGTGTTGTGCAACGGCGGGAGTTTGACGCCGGATTTGAGAGATAAATTTGTAGTCGGAGCTGGTTCTACCTACGCTGTCGACGCTATCGGCGGTGAGGCCACGCATACGCTGACGGTGGACGAGATCCCGAGTCATCTACATGATATACATTTAATTAGCGGAACAATTTTAGATGCGGCAGCCACGTATGAGTTTACCAGTGGAGCGGGAGACTCTGTTGGCCCCACGTGTTACACCGGCGGCGATGGCGCCCATGAGAACAGGCCTCCTTATTACGCACTAGCATATATTATGAAAACATGAGGTGTTAAGATGGTAAAGAATATCCTTTTACGACGTGTTAGACAGCCGGATGTACGGGAATACCGCTGCGAGCGGTGCAAATCGGTATTGGTAAATCCTGTGGAAAAAACCTCCTTATACGTTTGGGATGGCGGTTTCCCTGTTCTGATTTGCCCTGACTGTGCGACGGATACTGACACCTATATCTGGGGAAACTCTGATAATCTGGATTGGCAGGATTGGTCAATCGTAGAGAAGACAGAGTATTTAGAAAGACTGGAAGTCCTGCGAGAACAGGTTGAAACAGACAAAGAATTGCGGAAGGAGTAAACATGACAATCAGAATTGAAAACATTGTAGAGTATACGGATTTTCGGCCTCCGAACAAGCGTGTTTTGATGCTGGAAGTCCACTACCGGACAGGAAAAGAATATCGCGGCGTAATCCATCTCGATAAAGCGGGCGCGACGAGGGAGAGCATCATCGCAGCGGTGAAAGAGGCGGCTTCCCTGCCGGAGATGATGATCGGCGAGAAACTGACTGAGACTAAATAATATGTGGTTCTTCGACCTGTTCGAATCCTATTTCCTGTCGTTGGACTCGTTTTTCGGCTGGTTAGCCAAAGAAGCCGGGAAAATACTGTATTTCGGGGATTCATTAAATTACTGGTTACTCCGAATAGGAGACCTTTTCAGGAGTTTGGCGCTTCAATCTCGTTATGCGTCTGATTGGTCTGATGGGATTGTAGCAGGGATAAACGCTATTAATGCGCGGGCGTGGGAAGCGTGGCTCGCTGTCACCGGCTGGATACCAAGGGATCTCAACGAGGCAATAGCCAAAGCGAAAGAGGCGTGGGATTATGCTAAGGATACGCTGAAACCGTGGATAGACGAAGCAAAAGCGAAAGCGCTAGAAGCATTGACTTTTGCCAAGGATACGCTGAAACCGTGGATAGATGATGTAGTAAAGGATCTGGGAAAAGTCTGGGATTATGTCCAGAATACTCTGAAACCGCTAATAGACAAAGCAAAAGAGAAAGCTGACGAAGCTTGGTCTCTGGTGCAAGGACTTCCTACCCTGGAAGATTTACAAAAACTTGTTATTGACTGGGTGAAGGCGGAATTGGATATTCTGGTCTTAGCAGCGTTGGAATTGGTAGATACTGACTGGAAGTCGTTCGAATCGCCATTGGTCCGAATACAGAAGGGTATGATAAAATTGGTGCAGGATAATGCGCTCACGCTCGCCGATGCTGCTTGGGAGTGCGCGGATGAGATCGTAGGAAAATTGGTGGACGAGGAGGAAGAATAAATGAGCGGCCATATCTTAAAACTGTTTAACGAAACAATTGGAAAATACCTAGAAGCGGTAGTCAAACTCCCAGAGACGATAATCCATACGCTGGCTAAAAAGGCCGTTGAAGAGGCTAAAACGGAAATTGCGCTGAAATCCATAGACGAATCGCTGTTTCAAACCCCTGAAATCAAGGGGGCTGTTAAGAAACTCAAAGAATCCTGGAAGCATAGTCCTGAGGGAAGCAGCGATATTGCAAACGATGTTATGAAGATCGTCGCGGGAAAAGCGGCCCAGGTGCAGTTGGAATTGATAGCGGGCATTAAAATCCAAGAGGATTCGCCGATTAGTACCAGAATGTTCGACCAGATCGGATTTATTACGGATTTATCGATACTATCGAATGCGATAAAAATAGTCGGATCTATAATTCCAACAACCAACGCCCAATATATAGGAATAGCGATCGACGATTACATTAACTCATCCGGTCTGTCGCAAATCACAGGATTTGGATACGGGATGTTGTTTTCTAACGTCGTGTCACCGTTAGTTACGTACGAACTGAATCAAAAAATACGTCCGAATCTGCTCTCTCCCGGGGAAGCCGTGCGGCTAGGATATCGTGAGATTTTGACTCAGGAGGAGGTTAAAACGTCGTTGGCCAAACAGGGATTTTCCGAAGCTTTGCAGGATGCTATGTACAGCGGATTCCAGTTTTATCCGTCCTCCGGCGATTTTATCCGGTTTGCCGTCCGCGACACTTTTCGAGACGACATAGCTGCCAAATACGGGTATGACGAGGAATTTCCGACGAGAATCATCCCGTATGCGGCGAAAGGTGGACTGTCTGAGGAATGGCTGAAACATTATTGGAGAGCACATTGGGAGTTACCGTCGGTCTCCGCTGGTTATGAAATGCTGCACCGCGACAAAATCAGCCTGGACGAGATGTCGACGCTCCTAAAAATCGGCGATGTCGCGCCATGGTGGATCCCTAAGATGATCGACATTTCCTACTCGCCATATACCCGAGTCGACACACGGAGACTGTTTAAAGACGGGGTTATCACGCGCGAGGAAGTGTTACGGAATTACCAGGATATTGGTTATGACGCCGAAAAAGCCGAAAACATGACCGATTGGACCTGCAAGGAAGTGACTGCGGAGAAAAGGGTTAAAATCAAGGATTTGACCGAATCGGCGGTTACCCGGGCGTACAATTTCGGGCAGATTACAGAAGCTGAATACCTGGAAAACCTGAAAGCGTTTGGATACGATGAGGAGGAGACAAAGGCGATTTTAGCACTTGTTGATTATCAATCTTACGAAGATGAGTTGGCAAAAGAATGGAAGATTCTCAAGGCGTATTATGTTAACGGCTTGAAAACCGAAGTCGAAGTCCGCGAACGCATGACGATGTTATTATTGAACGAGAAAGAGCAGTCGAAATGGGTACGACAGTTGGAGAGAGAGAAAGAATTAGTCGATATCGCGGCATACGTGAAGGAGGCGAAGAAGAAATCATGAGAGTTACGGAAGTGGTTAAGGCTTATAAGAAGGCTGAATTAAAACCGAGTATAAATATAACCACGGCGCATAAACGATACAAATAGAAACTCCTATATACTAGCGTGACGTATAGGTATTGTAGGGAAAGATAATCCCTGGAGTTGTAAAAATGCAGTACGACAGTGAAGAGCGATACGAGACCGCTCAAGTTAGAGTCGGTCTGTTTATGGGGGACGTATACCGCGTGATGGGTCCGATCTGCTCGATATCGGCGGAGCGCTATCCGTTAAAACGCCGGATCGTCTTGAAACAAACTGGTCACGAGTGTAACGTATGGGGGAAAACAGAGCTGGAAATGCTGTTCGAACACCTTGGCGACGAGATTGATTCCTATATGCTTTCCGATCGTGAATTGGTGGTCTTCTGATGGGCAGGACGACCGGGCACTATTGCCCCCATCACGACCCACGTATCGCAATGCTGGGTCTCTATAGTCGCATGGGCAGCGTTTTCAAGCGAATCGGCTATGTCTGCCCGGAATGTAATCACATTGAATTCTCGGAGGTTTAAATGATGGAATACACGCTGGAAAACACAGAGGGATACTCTCCGGAGGATCTCAAAACCCTGAACATAATTTACATACACCGCGTCAGTCTCCTCCTGGGGACGGACCGAAACACTCAGGACGAAAGACAGCGTATCAGCGAAAACGTCCTCACAGACTACGATACCCTATTACTGCCCGATATATGGGACCGTTGCATACACGATTTCGTGACGGGAGAGTATATCCCGGTAGAAATCTGCGACGTGCGTCGTGCTACAGGGTTATACGACGCGGTCATCTACCTGTGCGACGTCCCGGATATCGGACTGCTCCCAGTACTCCGCTACTGCACCGGGCTGATGTTCCTCCCGTACGACTGGCAGGCTGGATACAGGTCGCTCCCATGCTACTCCGGAGATATCGAGTGGGTCGGTGAGGACGGGCAGCCTGCGGACCGTCTGAATGATTTCTTGGCGGCGTACGCTGGGAATTACGGAGATTGATGACATGGAATTCACATCAGAAAACACGAAGGGATACTCTCCGGAGGATCTCCGGATTCTGAACCTGTTTTACTACCGCAGGATTGCCAAGCTCCGTGAAGAGGAGCGAGAAGACCAGGTGCGTCTTAAACACATCAGTAAGCAGATCGTCCGGGAATATGATTTTGTAATCAAAAGCCTCTACCCGAACCATATTCCGGGCGCATATCATGGTGATTGCCATGTCGGGAGTGAGTAAGAATGAAACAATTTTTTGTGTGCTACCCTCGGGAGGTTTGCAGCGCTTCCGAATCTTGTATTCTGGAAAGAAAGAATTACCTACCGTTTCCTCCGGTGCTCTGTCCGTTTGACAAAAACTGGAAAAGCGAGTGGACCGAAATTCTCGGGGCTATGGCAACAAAAATCCGGGAGAATCGATAATACAGTATCGCAGAGATTGAAAAGGAGTGATAATTATGATGGATATATCTAAAATTTTTTGTGTCCCTGAGGAAGAATGGAGAGATATTATTTGCTCCATCGGCACGGCATTACAGGAATCGCGCACCGACACAGCAGCGATGGACCGTATTGTGGGTGAACACATCGGTTACCGACCAGAACACGTGCTGGCGACAGGTTTTATGCTCGGACGTTTGACAGCATCACGAAAAGACCCCCAGATTTTTAATTGGCCTGAGGAGGAGAAATGACGGTCCACCTCACAGAGCAGGCTATTACCCGGTTTCGAGAGTATGAACCGCCGGAGGGCTATTACCTGGCGTTTAGCGGGGGGAAAGACTCGATTGTGATTTACGATCTTGCCATCCGCTCCGGAGTCAGGTTCGATGCCCATTTCCATGCGACAACCGTCGATCCACCGGAGGTGTTACAATTTATCAAAAAACACTATTCCAAGGTTAGCTGGGAAAAACCGAAGAACTCGATGTTTAAACTCATCGTAAAACATCGAATACTTCCCACAAGAGCTATCCGATATTGCTGTCGGGCGCTCAAGGAAATCGGAGGGAAAAACCGTCTCATAGTTACCGGAATACGGTGGGCAGAGTCTGCTAAACGCAGGAAACGCCAGATGTACGAACAATCCCGGCATAATAAAAAGACGTGGTTTTTACACCCAATCATCGATTGGACCGATCAGGATGTTTGGGACTATATTCGGTCAGAATCTCTCGCATATTGTAGTCTCTACGACGAGGGTCAGACAAGGATCGGCTGTATCATGTGCCCAATGCAAGGGACTCGGGGGATGCTCCTCGACGCGGAGCGCTACCCGAAATATTATAAAGCATATCTCATAACATTTGGAAAAATGCTCGACGCCATCAGAGCTAACGGGAGAGTATTCAAACATGGTTCGACGCCCGAGGAAGTTATGTACTGGTGGATTTATGGTAAGGATTTGGATACCGCGACTGTTCAGAAGGTTTTAAAGGAGGATGGGCATGTTTAGACAATTATATTGCCCCCTGCACACCCCCTCTTGGCCGTGTATGGGTGAGTCGTGTGCTTTTTGGATAGAGACTGATTCTCAGGAAGATTTCGATGTCGGAAAGTGCGCTGTCAAACACTTGGCTGTGGAGATGGCGAGAGGTAAATATGACTACTAATCCGAACAGATCCGACGGATCTGTCGGGAGGCTGCCCGAGACCGCGAAGCGGTCCCGCGCCGCCTCCAAACCGGGATGTCAGCGCCGATATTGGAACAGGGTCCGAGCGAACCAGATCGTTCTCCTCGGGGGGGAATGCACAGCCCAAAATTGCCATGAGACAAAGGATCTGGAATTCGCCCACCGTGTTCCAAACGGCGTGAATGGGCGCGGTCGCGGTCGGCAGGAGAGATATCAGGATGTTAGGAATAATCCCGGCAATTACATGCTATTATGTCCCAATCACCACCACCAGTACGACTGCGGGATTTATGTAGAGGGGACGGAATAATGTCCCCCTTATCCTACGCCGAACCAATATATATTCTATCGAAGCGGCCGGATTCAAGCGTAATTGTGGCCTTGAGGTGCGCAGTTTGTCGGAATCTGTTTTACGCACATGCTACTCTCTATAATATATCGATGCGGACTGGCTGTACTCCACACGACGTATTGACGTGTACGCAATATCCGCGCGATTCTCCTGTTCTAGAGGCGATTCTAAGCGGGAGGTATAGGATCGCTGATGCTTACACCTACCTCTCTATGGAGGACTGATGGCGTACAAACTCAAATCCGGTATCGATATATTTCAACAAGCACGGAGCGTAGCGATCCTTAAACAGGCGACCAAGGAGCAGTGGACCTACGCCAAAGTACATAAAACCCTCGCCGGCGAAGGATTAGCGTATCGCCGGATAACCGAGCAGACCGATTACCGCCGAGCACAGGCGATATCGCTGTCAAAAAACGTGTGGTCTGAACAGCGTGCGGAAAAGTTTTTCGAGGGAATGTCAGAACCATTCCGAAAAGCCCATGGGCTTAAATCGGATGATATGACCGCCATTCAGAACGCCGCGATTGGAAAAGGGGTAATTCCCGACAAACTCAAAGATTTGCTGGAAGACTATAAAGACAAAAAGGAGGAATATTATGAGGAGGTTGAATGGTAGCAAACCACCGACACATCAGGTTCGAGGATCTGATATTTCGAAAATACACATGGTCGCGGTTAATCCCGCGACATAATCACCCCATCGCTGCTATCGATACGGAGTCGTATCACGGATACCCTAGATTGATAGCGGACAGTTTCGGACGTTATTTGTTGGATGCTGATATCGACGCTATTCTGCGTTTTCTCACGTCAAAGCGTTTTTGGGTGACCCATATTTTTTGCTACAATTTACAATACGACGCTGAATCGATACTAAAAATGCTGCCAAACCGGAATATCCGACACCTGATAGATACCGGAAGAACAGTGTATAAAAAGTATCTCATCAAATATATTCCCAAGAAAATGTTATCAATCCGTTCTCCGAGCCACCATACCGCTAGGATGTTTGATTTGGCACAGTTTTTCGAGGGGAGTCTCGACGATGCGCTTCAGAAACATTTGGGTATTGCCAAATACGATTACAGCCACACCAAGGCACTAAATACCGACCTTAAGGTGTGGTATGATGATGAGGATACGATTATAAAATATTGTCTCTCAGATGCTCACCAGACCGCTATACTAGGAGAGTTTTTACAGAACAATATCAAAGACCTGTTCAAATATAACCCACATGGATATTATTCGAAAGCATCTCTAGCAAAGGAGTTAGTCAGAATCACCGGATACGCTCCGGATATCTCAAAAATACCGTTGGGGGCGTTGAAATTCGGATTCTATGCCTATAAAGGAGGTAGATTTGAAATCCTCCAACGTGGACATTTTGATTACGCTGAACTGTATGATATTAATTCAGCATATCCGTTTACTATTAGGGATTTAATCGATGTGACGGTCGGCGAATGGAAAAAGACCTGTGAGGTACACGCTGATGCCTATTACGGACTCTAT
>JABUBP010000448.1_pt1 | contig 11549 bp, 8 predicted proteins | sample 7240331 | NCBI WGS metagenome assembly JABUBP01 (sample SAMN07256347, study PRJNA390944) | subsurface metagenome | isolation source: Methane hydrate marine sediment | place: Pacific Ocean: Eastern North Pacific, ODP site 1244 | collected 2002 | reverse complement strand
CGCGGACGATTGAGGAGTAGGAGGTTAAGATATGCAGACAGTAACCGAGAAGCTGGAGGGTATGGATGTCTGGATTTATCACGGGCAGGTCTATATCCCGAATACCTATTCCGCAGGTGCTGTAGGTAGCCGCTTTCTTATCGAACTAAGGGACAAAAAGAGAATTATGGGTACCAGATGCCCTGCCTGTAACCGTGTTTATGTCCCTGCCAGGTCTATATGTAAGGATTGCTTTGGCCAGCTCGATGAGTGGGTTGAGGTGAGCGACAGGGGTACTGTGCTTACCTATGCTGTTGATCATGAGTCGAAGCCTATCCAACCAGTTGAACCCCCCATCATATACGGAATAATCCAGTTGGATGGTGCCGACACCGGCTTTGTTCATATGCTGGGCGAGGTCGACCCCGAGCAACTAAGGGTCGGCATGAAGGTTCAGGCGGTGTTCAAAGAGGAGCGGGTGGGAAATATACTCGATATAAAATACTTCAAACCGCTAGCCTAGGGTGGTCAAGAGGTGCCGCTGTGACAAAGGAACAAGAAGGTGCATTAAGCGGATACCGCGTCCTGGACCTCACCGATAGTAAAGGCGCTTACTGTACCAAGCTGCTGGCGGATCTGGGTGCGGACGTTATCAAGATCGAGAGGCCGGAGGGAGATCCCGGGCGCGGGATTCCCCCGTTTATAGATGATGTGCCCCATCCCGAAAAGAGCTTGTATTTTCTCCATCGGAACGCCAACAAGCGGGGGATAACCCTGAAGCTGGATATTTCGGCGGGCAGGAGTATCCTCAAGAAGTTGGTCAAGACAGCGGATGTCCTGGTGGAGAACTCGCCGCCGGACTACATGGCAGGCCTGGGCCTAGACTATTCGGTACTCAGCAAGATAAACCCCGCACTTATAATAGCCAGCATCACCGAGTTCGGTCACTCAGGCCCCTACAAGGATCGTAAGGGTTCCAATCTCGTTGATTTCGCCATGAGCGGTATCATGATCACCAGCGGCTACCCCGGAAAAGAGCCGTGCCTGCTACCTGGATCACCCGCTTACGATGCAGCTTCCGTCCACGCTAGCGTATCTATAGTGGCTGCCATCTACATGCGCGGCACCACTGGACAGGGGCAGTATATTGACACATCGGTGCACGTAACCTCGCGCATGGGTCTCTATCCCTGGATAGTGCCAAACTATTCCTACGCTCTCAATCCAGAAGGGCCACCACCAACATCTGAGACCAGAATGGGGGCATCTATTTACCCGGTCTACCCCTGCAAGGATGGCTTTATTCGGGTAATTGCCCTAACCCCACGGCAATGGGATGCCCTGGTGCGGGTGCTGGGCAATCCTGAAGTACTTCAAACGCCCGAATGGCGGGATTTTATGTTCCGAATCGGCAATGCCGATGATCTATATGCTCTCATGCTGGAGTTCACCGAGAAGTATACCATGCTCGAGCTCTTCGAAGCGGGTCGCCGCGAGGGAGTGCCCATCGCTCCCATCTTAGACATAGCGGACTTCTATAATAGTCCACACACCAAAGCCAGAAAATTCTTTGTCGAGGTGGAGCATCCGGTGGCTGGCAAGGCTGACTATCCAGGGCCACCCTACAAGTGGACAGAGACACCAGCGGTCATAAAACGCCCCGCTCCATGCCTCGGCGAACACAACGAGGAGGTCTACTGCCAGGAGCTGGGCTTCTCCAAGTATGACCTGGCCGCCCTGAGGGGTGGTGGAGTATTGTAGCAGGAGGATGAAATGCTGCCTCTCGAAAATGTCAAGATATTAAGCTTCGGAACGGGGGGTGTTGTTCCCGATGCAGGTAAGATTTTCGGGGAGTTAGGGGCTGACGTTATCAAGATAGAGTCCAAGGACAACCTGGATTTCATGAGAACTATCGGGCCGGATATCAACAACATCGGCCAGTTCAATGAAGCGAATCGGAGTAAGCGTAGCTTTGGCGTAAGCCTGAAGACAGAAAAGGGCAAGGAGATCGTCGGTCAACTCGTCAAGATAGCTGATATCCTGGTCGAGAACTTCCGTGGTGGTGTGATGAAAAGTCTGGGATTCGACTATGAGAACGTGCGTAAACTCAACCCCCAGATTATCTATGTCAGCAGCCAGGGCTTCGGCGGGGGAGGTCCCTACAGCGAATACCAGGCTTATGGCCCGATGCTCTCTGCAGCCTCCGGCGTGCTCTCGATCTGGGCCCAACCGGATGACCCCTATCCCGTGGGTTCCAACTCGCCGTATCCCGACCATATGGCCAGCAAACATGTTGTCATAGCAGCAATTGCCGCACTTGACCACAGGCGCCGAACCGGTAAAGGGCAGTTCATAGATATGGCTCAAACTGAAGTGGCAGCTAGCCTCGCGGGTGAGTACTACCTGGATTATACCTTCAACAGGCGGATCACAAAGCCGATGGGGAATCGAAGCCCCTACGCTGCTCCCCATGGCTGTTATGCCTGCAAGGGTGCGGATGAGTGGTGCGCCATAGCCGTGTTTTCCGATGAGGAGTGGCAAAGCTTCTGCGATGCTATTGGCAATCCCGATTGGACAAAGGACTCCAAGTTCGCTGACCTGCTGGGCAGACTTAAAAATGTCGACCAGCTTGACAAAAAGGTTGGAGAGTGGACAGCAACGCTGGACGCTCATGTGGTTATGGAAACTTTGCAGGCTGCTGGGGTAGCTGCCGGGGAAGTACAGCGTGCCCCTGACACTCTCGCCGACCCACAGCTTAAATGGGATGGTGCAATCGTAGAGCTGGATCATCCCGTATCAGGGAAGAGGCTTTACCCCGGCGTACCATTCAGAATGTCCGCCACCCCACCACTCAAGAGCACTCCGGCTCCCTTGCTGGGCCAGCACACCGAAGAGATATGCCGTGACCTGCTTAAGATATCAGACGAGGAGATCAAGCGGTTGATAGATGAAGACGTCCTGCACAATCCCGAAAGTGCCAAAGGAGCTGGGGGTGGAATGTTCGGTTAAAAGAGAGAAGCGATATATTAAAAAGAGCTTTACAAACCTTTTGGCTTTGAAGTAGACTTAGGAGAGACTGGCAACAGGGGATAATGCTTACCAAATATGACGATATGATGTGCCACCAGATCGTGTCCACCTTCGACCGGGTCGAGACCAGCGCACGAGAATGGACAGAGAGGATTTGGTTTAGCGCCCACGATACGTCAGGTAAATCGCATCTCGTTGCTGGCTTCGGTTACTATCCCAATCGCAATATCATGGATGCCTTCACATGCTTCGCCGTTGAAGGCAAAACACAATACGCTGTCAGGGCCTCCCGTGAGCTCCGTCCCGCAATCGATGAGGTTAAGGTAGGTCCCTTCTCTTACCAAGTGGTCGAAGCACTGAAGAAGGTGCGGTGTGCCCTGGATGCGAACGAGCACGGCCTCAGCTACGAGATAGAGTTTGAGGGTAACATGCCTCCCCACGAGGAGGAACCACAATTCGCCATGAGTCGGGGTAGGGTGCTAGAGAACGTAGTGCGCTACGTGCAGGTGGGCAAGCCCAGCGGGTGGATAAAAGCTGAGGGCAAGACCTACCAAATTAACAAGGATGAATGGTGGGCGGAGCGGGATCATTCATGGGGGATCAGGCGAGGTGGTGGTGTGCCGGAAACCGGGGTGCAGCCCGGTGAGATCCCCACCGGGTACCTGTTCAGCTTCGGCATCATGCAGTTCGACAAATGGGGCGCCACCTACCACATAAGAGAGGACTGGGAGGGAAGACCGCTTCATTTCAGCAGCGGAGTGTTTTATCCCTATGGAAGCCATAAAGAGGAGCTCAAGCTGGCGAGCGTGGCGCACGATTTCCAGTTCCGCCACGACATCCGGCAGATGAAGTCAGGGCAGTTGGTCTTCAACGCCGTTGACGGTTCCAAGATCGAGGTATCCATGCGCCCCCTCAGTGTCTGCTACCTGAGGGCTGGTGGATACTTCGGCTACCAGGGGTTCACCCACGGTCTGTGGATGAGCCCTTACTTTATCGACAGCCTCAAGCTGGACCTCACCGATAACGATGCGGTAAAGGGGGTCTCCTTCCTCGATGACGTGATGTGCGAGATGCGCTGTGGCAACGAGGTGGGCTACGGGATCATCGAGCTGGTAATCGTCGGCAAGTATCCCAAATACGGCTATAAAGGCTATTAAGTATGGGTATTGACAAGGGCAGCCTTGCCACAGATACTAAAAAGACGCCAGGAGCCGGTAACAGAAATACGCCCAAGGTAGAGCAATCGTGCTAACAAAATTTGATGAGTTTCCCTAAGATTAATAAATAGAGGCAAACCATGTATGCACGGCAGATTGATCTCCCGGGTATGCAGTCGCGGCTGACAACCTGGCTGCAAAGCAAAATGCCCCAGGCCCAGAACCTGTCGATATCGCCTCTGGAGAGATCGGGGGGAGGGCTCTCCAATGAGACCTTTTTCTTCGACTTGAGCTGGCAGGAGGCGGGGCAAAGCAGGCTGGAGAAGAAGGTGCTTCGGTGGCAGCCCAAAGACTTCCCCATCTTCCCCGAGTACGACCTGGGAAAGCAATTCCGTGTCATGGAGTGCCTGCAGAGTACGGATGTCCCCGTACCCAGGGTCCACTGGCTGGAGGAAAATGAGGATGTGCTCGACAGCCCCTTCTACGTCATGGACAAGATCGAAGGAGCTATCCCATGTGAGGTGCCCCCTTATCACTCATTTGGACTTTACTACGATGCCACACCGCAGCAGCGGGCCAAGATGTGGTGGGGGACTCTAGATGCTATGGCAAAAGTGCACAAACTGGACTGGAAGAGTGCGGGTCTTTCCTTCCTCGGCGTCCCTAAGGGCGGCACCGCTGTTCTTGACCAGCAGCTAGACTACTACGAGAACTACCTCAACTGGCTCAAGGAAGACCCTCAAGAGCCTCATCCCATCCTAGAGGCAGCCCTGGACTGGCTCTATCAAGACGTTCTGGCTGCCCTTAGATTCGGGGTCATCATGGCCAAGGTAGCCAAGAACATGAAGGCGGCCAATGTCTCCGCCCCCACCGAGGACTTCGAACGCGACAACCCCTGCACCCAAAGGCTGGCCAGCCTGCTGGATTTACCTCCTCCAGGAGGGCCCAAGAGGGAGGTGACAAGAATTGAAGAGGTGACGGTGGCTGTCCAGTTCCACCTCACCGGGCCCGGCGGCAGCGACTGGTACCTGGTGTCCGATAGAGGTAAGGGAACCCGTTATGAGGGGACGGTGGAGAATCCTGAGGCCACGCTAACCGCAGCGGCTGAGGACTGGAAAGCCATTCAAAGTGGGGAGCTGGACCGCGTTCAGGCATACATGAGTGGCAAGCTCAAGATGGAGGGCGATGTAACCCTGTTGATGCAGCTTGAAGACATGATTTCCAAGCTTAGTCGTCCTGGCTAAGAAGGATAATCAATATAAAAAAGGAGGATACGAGCAATGAAGGCAGCGGTACTCTATGAGATCAATACCCCGTTAAAACTGGAGGAGGTTACCCTCGATGAGCCCCAACAGAACGAAGTGCTGGTAAAAATTGTGGCCACGGGGGTGTGCCACAGCGATCTCCACTTCATGAAAGGCGATATGCCACAACCCCTGCCCTTTGTACCTGGGCACGAGGGAGCGGGCATTGTGGAGAAAGTGGGGCCAGGGGTAACCACCCTCCAGCCCGGCGACCATGTGATACTCATGGTGGCTTTTTCCTGTGGGAAGTGTCCCCGCTGTGCTGAGGGTCGGCCTTCTCTGTGCGTGGAGAACCTGCCTATTCAGATGATGGCTACCCTGCCCGGGGGGGGAATACGGCTGCGAAAAGGCGATCAAGCAATTAACCACCTTTTTGGCCTCGCCTGCTTTGCCGAGAAGGTTGTTGTGCACGAGCGTTCCGCGGTTAAGGTACGCGATGATGCCCCCCTTGAGGTAGTGTGCCCATTGGGCTGCGGCGTCGCTACCGGCCTCGGCATGTCGATCAATACCGCAGGGATAAGGCCTGGCGATAGCATAGCCATCTTTGGCTGTGGCGGCGTTGGGCTGAGTGCGGTTATGGGAGCCAAGCTGGTGGGCGCCGGCACCATCATCGCCGTCGATACTCTGGATAACAAACTGAAAAAAGCCAAAGAGCTGGGAGCCGATTATGTCATCAACGTCTCACAGGAGGAGCCCCAGGCGAAGGTTACCGAGCTAACCGGCGGCGGGGCAGATTACGCTGTTGAATGCATTGGGAAGGTGGACGTTATGGTACAAGCCCTGGGCTCAATTCGCATTGGAGGAACATGCATTATAGCTGGAATGGCGCCGCTCGCTGACCAGCTCAGCATCGCTCCATTCCACTTCCTCTTGGGCAAGACCATTAAGGGGAGTACCCAGGGCGACGTAATACCGTCAATCGATATACCAAAGTATATCGATCTATTCATGGCAGGCAAGCTCCCCATCGATAAGCTCATCACCAAGAGCTACATACTAGACGAGGTTAATAAAGCCTTTGAAGCGCTGGAAAAAGGGGAGACAATTAAAAGCGTAATCAAATTCTAAGATTAGGCTTTCCCAGAAAAGTTATTTAAAGCAAAGGAGGTTTGGATGGCTGATGAGACCTTTGATGTGGTAATAATTGGCGGCGGTAATAAGGCGCTGTTCGTTGCCATGTATCTGCTCAAGTATGCCAACATGAGTGTCGGCATATTCGAGAGGCGGCACGAGATCGGCGGCTGCCTGGCCACCGAGGAGATCGCCGCGCCGGGGTTCCGTGGCAACACCCATGCCCAAATACAGTTGCCCTTCTACTATCTGCCCCTGTGGCGCGATTTCCCAGAGTTCTGGGACTATGGAGCCCAGCTCGAGCAGCACGTCTGTGCCTCTGGCGCCGTCTTTAAAAATAATCAGACCTGCCTGGGCATCTACAGCGAGAAATACGATATGGACCAGACGCGTACGGCTAAGGAGATCGCCCGCTTCTCGGAGAAGGACGCCGAGAAGTGGCTTAAGATGAGAAAATTGTGGCTCAGCCGTGAAATGCAGCACGTGCAGATGGACATGATGTATAATCCCGCTGAGATCCGAGCCACCGACCCCGACATCGGGGGGCGGCAGCTGGCGGTATATCCAGGGCTCGTGGAATGTGGGCCGGGTATAAACCCGGATTCTCTCCTAATGTCAGCTACCCACGTTCACAACGCGCAGGAATGCTGGGAAAGCAAGGAGTTGGCGTACATCAACCTGAGATTTGTTCTCTCATCAACAATGGATGTCAACCAAACCGGAGCCGGTGCATGGACGTTCGGTTATGCCTCCATGATGCCGAGCATATCCTTCTGCAAAGGAGGAACACACCAGGTGGCACACGCCGCCCACAAGATACTGGTACGCGACGGGGCCAAGTTCTTCCTCGGAGCCGATGTTGAAAAGGTCATTATCGAGAACGGAGAGGCCAAGGGCATCAAGCTTTCCGACGGCAGCGAGATCAAGGCCAACAAGCTAGTGGTGAGCACCTTGAACCCGATGCAGCTCTGCTTCGACCTTATCGGCAGAGAGTATCTCGACGACGTGCTGGCACGGCGCATCGAGCTCCTGGAGACCGGCTTCGGCTGCCTGATGTGGTACACCTTCGCCCTCCATGAAGCGCCAAAGTATGAAGCAGCCGCATTTAATCCTGATATCAATGATACATACTGGCTGGGGCTGGCGGAGGATAACGATCCCCTGCACGTAGCCCGGGAGTGCTACTGGTCCAGGCTGTATAAGTTCCCCCCGCTGGAGGACTTCTGTCCTACGGTCTGGTGCCACAGCCTGGCTGACCCCTCCTACGCGCCACCAGGATTCCATACTGCCAATAACGAGCAGCTGGGGCCACCTGCCAGGGCCTATAGCGAGAGGGAATGGCTTGAGATAAAGAAGAAATACGCTGAAGACCTGATAAATGTCTGGCAGCGGCATGCCCCCAATATGACATGGGATAATATCATCGGTATCGATAGCAACAGCCCGTACGATGCCCTGCGGATGAAGAACCTAGAGCCCGACGGGAGCATTGGGGTCCTCGACCGGGTGCCACATCAGGTTGAGGACAAACGGCCAACCCCTGAGCTAGCAAACCATCGCACCCCGATAAAGAACCTGTATGCTACCGGGGCCGCATGGCACCTGGGGTCTAATTCTGGTTCCACCGAGTCTTACAACTGTTACAAGATCATCGCCAAGGATATGAATCTACCGGGGCCGTGGCAGGAGCCTGGTAAAGAGGAGCCGGAATCCCTGTTCCAGCAGTACAACTGGCTCATGAAAAAGCTGGAGGAGGCCGGCAAGGCAAATCCGAAGTAGCGCCACTCCCATTTTGTCCTGAGGTGGAGATAGCTAGAATGATAAAAGCGGTCAGCACACCTGCAACTGTTTTATAAAGGGGGGTAATGATGGCTGACGAGACATTTGATGCGGTTATAATTGGAGGAGGTAATAAAGCACTACTGCTTGCCCCGTATCTGATCAAGTATGGTGGCATGAGCGTTGGCATCTTCGAGCGGAGGCATGAAGTTGGTGGCTGCCTATGCACCGAGGAGATCGCTGCGCCGGGCTTTCGCGGCAATGACCATGCCAACATAATCCTGCCTTTCTATTACCTGCCGTTTGAGCGGGATTTCCCCGAATTCTGGGACTACGGGGCACGGTGGAACCAGCACCTCGTCGCCGATGGCGCCGTTTTCAGAAACAATAATACCTGCCTCGCCATCTACAGCGAAAAGCATGACCCAGACCAGGAGCGTAGTGCCAAGGAGATTGCCCGGTTCTCACAGAAGGATGCGGAGAAATGGCTGAAGCTTTGGTCATTATGGAAGGACGATGTCTACCAGAGGGTGCAGATGGATATGGTATTCAATCCGGCAGAGTTTCGCGCTGCTCCCGAGGTATTTGAAAGGCAACTAGCTGTATACCCGAAACTTGTGGAGGCTGGTTTTGATCCCGACTCGGTAATCCTCGCAGCAAACCCTAAGCATGCTATGGGGGAATGGTTTGAAAGCCCTGAGCTACAGTCGTGCATTATGAGAGTTATTGTTTCATTTGCAACGGATGTTAATGACTGCGGATTAGGGCCCCACTTTATGGGTATGACAGCGACAATTCCTACCTTAGGCTTTGCCAGAGGGGGGACGCACCAGATAGCTCATGCTGCCCACAAGATGCTGGTCCGCGACGGATGCAAGTTCTTTACCCATTGTGAGGTGGAAAAAGTCCTCATCGAAAATGGCGAAGCCAAAGGCATTCGCCTCACCGACGGCACTGAGATCGGGGCAAGAAAGCTGGTGGTGAGTGCGGGCTTAACCCCGTCGCAGCTCTGCTTCGATTTAATAGGCAGAGAGTACATAGATGATAAGCTGACTCGCCGTTTGGAACTTCTGGAGACCAACTTCGGCTGCCTGATGTGGTACACATTCGCCCTCCACGAGGCTCCCAAATATGAAGCTGAAGCGTTCAATCCCGACATACATGATTGTTTGTGGCTGGGGTTGCAACCCGACCCAGACCCCGGACATGTCATCAGGGAGTGCATGTGGGAAAAGATGCGTATGTTCCCTCCCCGGGACCTGGAGGACTATTGCCCCACCGTCGGCTGCCACAGCCTGGTTGACCCCTCCTATGCTCCTCCGGGGAAGCACGTCGCCCATACCGAACAGCTCTCGCCACCCGCTTCTACCTATACTGAAAGGGAATGGCTTGAGATAAAGAAGCAGTATGCTGATGATTTGATCGCCATCTGGCAGCAGTATGCACCCAACATGACCTGGGATAACGTCATCGGCGTTGACACCAACACTCCATACGATTGCCTCCGCATGAAGAACCTGGCACCCGATGGCACCATGGCCGGGGTCGACCGTCCAACGTACCAATGTTTCGAGAACAGGCCTACCCCCGAGCTGGCCAACCACAGGACCCCGATAAAGAATCTCTATGCCACTGGGGGGTGCTGGCATGTAGGATCGAATGCTGGGTCAAGCGAGTCCTATAACTGCTACAAAATCATCGCTACGGATATGGGGCTCGGCAAACCGTGGGAGGAGCCGGGAAAAGAGGAGCCGGATTCCCTGGTTCAGCAGTTGCGAGCCTTAATTAAGAGAGTACAAGATTCGGTCAAGGCGGAGGCGAAATAGCACACATCATAGTTAATTGGAGGGGGAAATGGCAAGTCAAAAATACGATATCATCGTAGTAGGCGCAGGCCCAGGGGGCCTCTGCTGCAGCGCTCTCCTCTGCAAATGGGGACTCAAGACACTGCTTGTGGACAAGAACGCGATACCTGGCGGCAAGGCGATAACCGTGGAGCGCAATGGCTTCAAGTATGACCTGGAGCCCAAGCTCCAGGTGCCGATGACCGGATCGGCCTTCCCACAACTGTACGCTGAGCTGGGCATCGAGGATCAATTAGGCGCTATACCCTGTGAACAGGTCTCGATGTCGTACCGACACAAGTCGGCAGATAAGTACAGGACCGCGGTCTTGGGGCAGACTGCACAGGACCCCAAACCCCTATTTGACCTTTGGGGACTGGATGAAAAGGAAGGAGAGGAGGCTATTCCGACACTGGCCGAGCTTGCCTTCCTCACCCCGGAGCAGCTTGACACTATGGATGACATGACATTCGATGAATGGCTGGCCCAGCGGAAGGTGCCCTGGGGTATGTACAGCTTCTTTGGGATGCACGCTAACGGCTCCCTGGCAGAGCCCATCGACCTGGTTGCCGCCTCAGAGCAGGGCGCGATCATGCAGCATATAGCCACCGCCGGGGGCGGCGGATATTATAAAGGCGGCTTCGGGCGAATGCTGGGGGACATTGCCAATTACATCAAAGCCAACGGCGGCGATGTAAAAATGGGTACCAGGGTGGAGAAGATTAAAGTCTCCGACGGTCGTGTCACCGGGATAGCTACGGATAAGGGAGATTTCGACGCGTCCATAGTTGTAAGCGATGTCGGCATCCAGCCCACCGTTCTAAAGCTGGTGGGTGAGAAAGAGTTCGACAAGAGCTATGTGAACTATATCCGTGACTTGGTACCCGGCTGGGCCTTCACCGCGGTTAGATACTTCCTCAACAAGAAAGTGGTAAAAGAGCAAATGGCTATGATCTATGCCGACGAGACCTGGTTGAACATGGAGCGATTCCTCAAAATCAGGGCGGGCCATGTCCCTGAGGAAGTACTGGCCTTCTTCACCGTCCCCTCCAACTACGACCCCAGCATGGCCCCTGCGGACAAGCAGTGCATCATTGCCGGCACCATCTGCGCTCCCGATCCCAAGGCCCCCGAGATAGAGATGCAGAACAACAAGATAGACCAGATGCTGGATAAAATCTTTCCCGGATTCATGGATGCCTGTTACGAAAGGCAGGCCACGGGGCCAGCCGAGGTATCAGCGGCTACGCGGGATAGCGTGCTACCGGGGCAGGGCGGTGAGTGCGTTGGCCTGGCACAGATAGTTGGCCAGTGCGGCAAGCACAAGCCCTCCCAAAAAACACCCATCTCCGGCCTTTTCATCGTAGGTGCCGATGCCGGCAATG
>JABUBP010000447.1_pt1 | contig 11568 bp, 24 predicted proteins | sample 7240331 | NCBI WGS metagenome assembly JABUBP01 (sample SAMN07256347, study PRJNA390944) | subsurface metagenome | isolation source: Methane hydrate marine sediment | place: Pacific Ocean: Eastern North Pacific, ODP site 1244 | collected 2002 | reverse complement strand
TCCCCGGGAACTTCCCTGATCAACGCAAAAAAAAAGCCCGGCCAGGATCCTAGTTTTTCCTGATCTCGGGCTCCGATTTATCGGACTCCGGAGGCAATTTTGAGGGCTTTTCCCCCGATAAAATCGGGTCTTTTCTCGGTGTTTTCTGGGCCCTTTCCCGGGGTTCTACGGGGCCTTTTCCCGCTTTTTACCCTCTTAAAAGGGGGGGAGGGTGTGTTCCTTTGGGGGGGCTACCCTAGCTTCCAGACCTTTTTTGCCTCCTCAAACGGGGCCTCCACTGTCCCCCCGAGGTAGAGCCCTTCCACCTTTATGGTGAGCACCCCTCCCTCGACCTCCGCCTCGACGTCGAGGCGGGCCATAGTCTCGTTCACGAGGACCACGGTGCCCACCGGCTCAGGGAGCTCTTGGGGCTTCTGTTCGCGGGGTAGAAGTATAATCATGGTGCCTCCTTCAATTCGGGAAATCTAGCCTCTAGTGCCTCTATGTAAACTATTCGAGCCTCTGCCAATGGAAGGCTATCTAGTGCGTTGTCCCCGGGGTGACGGGTCAGCTCCCAAAAAAGCATGGCCTCGAAAGTGTGTTTAAAATGCTCCTTTGCCATCTCTGGAGAGACTGGCATCCCGCCCTTAACCTCACAACCGCAAGCAATTTCCATATTATAGTACCACCTCCTCTATTCCGTATTCTCTGCGCAGCGTCGACGCATCATCCAGATAGCGTCCCCATGCCCGCTCCTCGTAGCGATCGTAGATGTGTCCAGCCCTGGAGACCGCCTTATCATACTTATCATGCGCCAGGGCAATCCCGGCCCTATCCGTGGGGGGGATCGCGGCTAACTCTCTATCCCGCCTCCCCTGCTCCCCCGTGCAGGTCGCCTTGTAGATGTCATACTGGCGGTCCCTTTCCTCCTGGAAGCGGGTATGAGAGCGGGCTAACTCCTCGCCGAACCTGGCGCGAGCTTCCTCCATGGCGCCTCCGAATGTGTCACTATGTGTCACTATGTGTCACTATGTGTCACTATGTGTCACTATGGTAACTTTTAGATCAGCCTCACCGCGTACTCGGTAGCATAGTCCCGGGGGTACCAGGTGATCTCCACCAGCCGGGTGAATATCTGTCCAGTCTCGATCAAGGGGGCGAGGCTCTGCTGGAGCTTGTAGGCCAGGGCGGAGAAGGTCTTATCCACCCGCTCCCCGTCCTCCTGGGTTACGTGGAATACCATGATCCTGGCCGTTTTAAGCCTCTTTGACTTGGGGTCAGTGAGCTGGCGGTCCTCCCACCACCATCTATTGAAGAGCATCCGCTTCGGTTTTTCCTTCTCCAGGACCACGTATTGGGCTATCGGCATTACCATCAGGGGGCCTCCTGTGGTGGGTTTATTTTAGGTAGAGGGCAAGTATGGCAGATATGGCCACCGAGGGGTTGACGAGTATGGATGTGGAAGCACTCGTCACACAATACCGCGCCACACTTCTCACATTGGGATAGGTTTTCTGCGTAAGCTTCCTCACCACAGCATTGGCACATCATCATCTCATCACCTCCTTAAGATACTGGTCCACCCAGGGGGGGCGATAGACCGCCTTCTCTATTTTACTCTCCCTGAGCTGGATCTCCAAGGTAGGGTCCTCGATGGGACACAAAAGGATGGTCCTCACCGGTAAGCGGGAGTAGGGTTTGAGCTCGGGGGTGGTGGAGAGGAGGTCCCGGTAGATCAGCAGCTCCCCCAGGGCAAGCAAGGGGCGGCGGAGCTCTCCTTCGATGAGGATCAGCTCGTCATTGGTGATCACCACCGCGTCACACGTCTTTTTCCACACCCTGGCATACCGGTCAGCGTCGAGCCCGGGGTACGCCGCAGCGATCTCCGCCGGCGGCGGTCCCAGGCGGAGGTTGTAGAACGCTTGTGCTTGTGGGTAGTTCTTGATCACCCACTCGGCGACATACCGCCTATCCCGCTGAACGTATGGGCCACGGACCCGCCTAGTGGTCACCTTTTGTGTACCCCCAAAGCGTGGAGCGACTTTTGGCGATTATATTTCCACTTCTCATAGTAAGGCCCCTTTTTATTCGTCATTTGCGTAATAGCATCGGCTATGTGTTGCATGGCACACGCAGGGCAAAGGAGCTTACGTTTCCTTATGTGCCACTCGAAGCACTCGCCACAGTCCTCACAGATGTAGGTAGGCATTGCATCCCCTCACCTCTTGACCAGATTATACATCAGGGGGAGAATAAAAGCGAAGCCTGGCACCCAGGGGCGCTGGTTAATAGTGCCGGGCTTCCGCTTTTGGGTGCCAGAGCAAATCTAAAAAGGAGGTTAAGCTATGGCACTAAAGATGAAGGCCATTACCGACATCGCCTCGAAATGGGTAAGGAGGGCCTCAGCCGCTAGTCCCGAATACGAGGCCGGGGTCAGGAGCCCCAAAGAGGACTGGATGGCGGAGACCGTAGCCGCCGAGCCCGCGTTCGAGGCCGGCATCTCCGATGCCATCGGTCGAAAGGCGTTCTCCAAGGGCGTGAGGGAGGCTGGCACGGACAAGTGGCAGCGCAAGACCCTCGCCGTGGGCCCAGCGCGGTTCGGCCCCGGGGTCACCGCAGCGCAGTCCGACTTTGCGGTTGGCTTCGGACCCTATCGGGATGCCATCGAGCGCATCGTCCTCCCGGCGAGAGGGCGGCGTGGTGATCCTGCCAACATCGAGCGGGTGAGAGTGCTTGCGGACGCCCTGCACAGTCAGAAGGTCGGGGCGGCTAGGTAGGGGTGAACGATGGCAAGAATAAGAGATACCTATATTGAAGATGAGCTTGCTTTGGCAGATGCCGGGGTTCGGATTGTCCCCATCAACATCGTTGACCCTATCGCCGAGCTGATTCTCGGAGTTTCGGCACAGAACGATGGGGTGAATGAGGATAACTACGCTCACGATGTGTTCACCAAGGTCGAGCTTGTGGACGGCTCCGATGTCTTGATGAGCATGGACTTGAAGCAGCTCCAGGCCATGCACTTCTACAATCGGAAGGTGGTTCCTTGGATGGGGTTAGACGAGTGGCAATACACCACGAAGTATGCGTATCAAAATCTAATCTTCGGTAGAGACCTGATGGATTTTGACTACGCCTTTGACCCTACCCGCTTCAGGAACCCTCAGCTTCGTGTAACTTGGGATCTGACGGCAGGAGGTGTGGCTGTTGGTGATGGTGGCTTTAAGGCAGGGTCAGCCAAGCTGACGGTGATTGCCAGGTGTATTGAGCAGGCTCCGAGAAGGCCAGGAGCTTTCTTCATGACGAAGGAGATATACGATTGGGAGACGGCAGCATCGGGTGATGAGCCTGTGGTCATGCCTACGGACTACCCCTGGCGTATGCTGATGGTCAGGGTTCTAGAGTCCACTGTCGGGATGCAAGAGAACATCACCGATTTGAAGCTATCCTGCGACCAGGATGCTTATGTGCCGTTCCAATACCACACTGAGTTCCTCCTGCGGATCATGGTAGAGTGGTTTGGCATGACACTAATTCAGGCCAAGTGGGTCGCTAATAATGCAGATTGGAAGCAGACCTTCCTTGGTCTGTGTCAGAGTGGGAACATAGACTTTCGCTCCGGCATCTCTGGTGGTCTCCTGGACACCTATCGCAGCCAAGCTAATATCTCGACTGACGGGGTTAATACACCAGCGTTTGGAACTTTCCACGGCTCAGGCTACCATAGCACCTGGTGTATCCCCTTCGGTGATCCTAACCAGCCAGAGGAGTGGTTCAAGGCCCCTGACTACAAGAGCATCCGGCTCCTAGCCACTCAGGACAACGCTGGTGGTGCTGCTTCGGTAGTGCTGCAGCAGGTAAGGCCACACTGAGGCTACCATGGAAAAGCCTTGGACGGAAGGCCATAGCTGCGAGTCCCATTTGGACTATCCTGCCTGGACTTACTTTGAGAAAACTCAGGTTGTGTCAAGAGTTCCATGTGAGCTCGTGGGGGTGTTCGTAACCTGTAATCGTAACGCCTGCACAGTTGCCGTCTATGATGGGCCTAACGCTCAAAGCCCCAAGATTGGAGACCTTGACGCTCAGGCTGCTAGGACAATGCCCTTCCTGCCACCAGAGCACGTCCTGTGTAGGAGGGGGCTTTACTTTGTGCTTTCTGGTGATGTAAAGTCTATCACTGTCCAGTGGCGACCGCTGCCCGCGGGCTGGAGGCCGTAAGTTGTGGATCACATCTTCGACCTCACAATCCCGTCTAACAGGACTGAGGCCGCCCCTCTGGAGTTGGACGTTGACATCGGTGAGGGGGTTGTCCACTTTGTAACTGTCCAGTTCCCCAGGGGCTGCGCCGGGTTAGCTCACGTCAGGGTACGCCAGGCGTTGACTCCCCGGTGGCCCTCGAATGAGGGGGCCGACTACAACTGGGACAACTACGTGCATGAGATAAGGGAGCATTTCCTGATAAAGAAGGGAGATGCTCCCTTAACTTTGGTAGGGTGGAATGAGGACGACACCTTCCCCCACACCTTAACCTTCCGCTTCTCGATACTGCCACAGGAGATCATGGAGCCCTGGAAAGCGCAGATGGGGATATTGGACACCCTGTTGAAGCTCCTGGGGGTTAGACCGAAAGGGAGTAAGAGGTAAGATGGCGCACGGTACACCCGATTGGGCTCAGTATGCAGCTAAATCAACAGTCTATGGCGAGATAGATACATCTGAGCTTGCCGTCCGTCTTGGCTCCATCGTCTCTTATGACCGCAGGGGTGATGTGGTGTGGCTCGATGACTTTAACAGTGGGCTGGCAGAGTGGGAATTAGAAAGTTGGGGGCTAGGGAAGGAAATTGCGATAAGCGCCGTAACTGCGAGGAGCGCGGGTTTTAGCTGTAAGCTCACTGCGGGGTCTGACGATCTGCACGCTGCTACCATAAGACATATCCTCCCGTTCCCTGTCCTCTCTAAACTGGGCTTTGAGTTCTCCTTTACCTACTCTAACCCCTTTAAATTCCTTGAATTAGGATGTTACCTTTACTTCAGCACCTACGCTTTAGTAGCCTTAATCAAATATACCCCTGAAACCATGAAGCTCCAGTATCAGGAGGATGCTATTGCTTGGCGGGACATCGCCACTAATGTCCAGTTTCTCACTAGCGATCGCCTCTTTAACACCATGAAGCTAGTGGTAGATGCTGAAGCAGAGACCTTCGTGCGCCTCTTGGTGAATGATGCAGCTTATCCCCTTGCCGATATACCAATTTATAAGACCTTTTTCGGCTGGATTCCTAGGGGCAGTATGGATATTTACCTGGAGGGGAGAGCGCTTGAGAATGACATAATGTATATCGATGATGTGATCATAACCCAGAACGAGCCGTGAGCCATGAGGAGATAACGATGGGCGCAGGAGCAGAATTGTGGATTTGGGACAAGGAGAATAGGGAGTGGGTAAAACTTGCAGGCACAGCAGCGGGAGCTATGTCCATTCATGCCATAGTAGAGGAGCTTGACGATATTGAGGATGTAGATTTAACCGGGCTTGCCGATGATTATATCATCTACTGGGACGATGCTTCAAGCACGTGGAAATGTAAGCTAGTATCAGCCACCAAGCTCATCGATGCCGATGGCGATACCAAGGTGGATGTGGAGGAGGGAGCGGACGAGGACATAGTCCGCATGGATGTGGCGGGAGTGGAGGCTTTTCACCTCAGCGCTCTTGGCATATTGACGCTGGCGAAGCAGTCAATATGCAGGGCGTATAAGAGCGCAGTAGATCAAACTATTGGTACTTCTGCTCTTACGAAAATCGTCCTGGATGGCGAGGATTATGATAACCTGAACGAGTTTGACTCCACCACCAATTATCGGTTCACGGCAACGGAGGCAGGTTACTACCTCGTGGTAGGTCAATTATTCTGGATATGCACAGTCGACCAAAAGGAATACACTACCCTGATTTATAAGAATGGTGCTGATGAGAGTAAGGGGCGGCTGCGCTCTGCTGTTGGTGCTTCCGAGATATGCCCTGCTCATGCCGTCGTGTATCTAGCTGCGGGTGATTTTATCGAGATATGGGGGTGGCAAAGTGCTGGCATTAACCAGAATGTGGCGAAAGACCGTTTTATGACCCACCTGGATATACACAAATTATCGTAGGAGGTAGAAATGAGAGAGTATACAGTTACGCTATCAGATGAGGAGGAGAAGGCCCTGCTCACCGATATGGTGTCTATCCAGGAGTGGCTCGATAATGTTATCCACAATAAGGCCAGGCAGTGTATCGATATGATAGTAGAGCAGCACTCAGACCGGCAGCCTAAGAAGCTACCGGTGGAGGAGAAGCTGAGGGTTGTCAGGGAGGCGAAGGTGGAGAGCGCCGCGGAGAGGCAGGCTAAGTTTGAAGCAGAGATGCGGGAGAGAGAATGATGCGGGCTACACCGATCATCGCCATCATCGCCATTGTTATCCTGGAGGGGATCGCCCTGTGGCAGCACATTGACGGCGCGGTCCTGGGGATCGCCTTCGCTGCCGTCTCAGGGCTTGGAGGCTATCAGCTCAAGGCCCAGATCGAGAAGAGGAGGAAGCGGTAAAGTGAAGATGCCCTTTTCCTTCATGGACACCTCGGAGGAGTGGCACGCCTTCGTCCTGGGATGGGCGGAGACCGCCTGCCCCTGGCCGGCCAGGTATCGCTGCACCAAGGAGGCCGAATACACCCCGCGCAAGGAATACCACTACTACGCCTTCGGCCGAGTCATAGGATGTATCACACTATGTATCATAGTGTGTATCATGTTATGTATCACCAAGGTCACCCTCTGCTGAAAACACTTTGCATGATTAGGGGATTGACCGTAGCAGAACATGGACTTATGCTTTAAGGGGCTAGAAATCGAAGATTTGAACGCCCTAAAGCTAAGGAAAAGACTGGAGGGAGGAAAATGACGAGAGCGATGATCCGGGTAACACTCCCCGACACCACCGACGAGGAGGCCATCGAGGTCAAGAAGAAGATCGAGGAAGCGGTCGAAGAGGTCGAGGACGCAGAGGTAGAGATCACCATTCTGGCAAGGTGATAGGGCGATGTGGCTCCTCAGTATAATCTCCAACATCCTCTGGCTGCTCTATAAGACCTTTAGGTCCCTAGCTGATGCCTCCAGGGACATTCCGATCATTGGGGGCTGGTGCGCCGATCAGTTTGAGGACATCGCCTGGTGGTTCAACGACCTCCAGTTCGAGGTCGTCATGCTTGGGCGCTGGTTCGAGGAGGTCCAGATCTCCCTGTGGGATATCCTTAACTGGCCGACCATATACGATAAGATCAAGAGCGCCTTCTTTGACTGGAAGTCCCCCTGGGACTGGTTCTTTGACACATTCTGGAATGTCGTTGATAGCTACTTCCCCTGGCTGAGAACAACACTCTTCGACTCCTGGTGGGACTTTATAGCAAAGCTGGACATCACTCTCCCCTCCTGGGGCGATTTCGTAGAGGATGCAAGGACATGGCTCACCCAGAGGCTCTATGACATCCTACCCTGGGGAGATCTCCCTGACCTCACCATGGCGGAGGAGGCAAGGATATGGGTGCAGAACCTCATCCCTGAGATCACCATCCCCGAGATCCCCACCTTCGAGCGCATCATGGAGTGGGTTAAGGAACGCTTCCCTGTTATTAAAGACCTGGACTTTGACCCTATCGGCTGGCTCACAGAGAAGATGGCTGATGCCCTGGGAGCTTTCCTGGGGATAGCAGCATGGCCCTTCCTGCACACTGTAGAGGGCTTCCTGGAGCGGTTGTGGGATGAGGAGTCGGAGGAGGGGGTATAAGCAATGGTTACCGCGGACCAAGACAGGGAAGAGGAAGAAGAGGAAGAAGAGGAAGAAGAGGAAGAATAGATGCCGACCGAAAAAGAGAAGTGGGAAGAGAAAAAGAAGTGGATCGACATAGTCGATAAGCTGACCCCTGAGGACTTCGAGCAGGAGCGAAGGGCGGCCAAAGGGATTGGCCCAAAGATAGTGGCCACCCTCAAGGAGTGGTTCTTTAAGGTCATGGGCCTGATCGTTGCCCCGTTCGGCTGGGCGATGATGTGGGGGCTGGAGAAGTTTTCCGAGGTATTCGAGCCGGAACTACTGGACCTAACCAGAGAGCAGCTCGAGCAGGTAAAGGAAATCCCCGATTTACCCGAGAGCATAAAGAAGCAGGTTGACTATTTGCTGGGGCCCAGGTCCGCGATCCACCTGGCGTTTCTTCTGCCGATGGCGATCGGGATGATGATGGGAGTCGTTATAGGCATGATGGCGGCGCCTATAAACCTGGGAAGGCAATTTATGGCCAAGTTGATCCGCTCAACCTGGCTCCGTGAGGATGATGCGGTTCACGCCCTTTTCAGGGAGATTATCACTGACGAGGAATTTCGGGAGAATATGAGGAAGCGCGGCTACCACGAGGGGGAGATCGATCACTTCCTCGAGGTATCACACTTCTACCCCAGCCCCATGGACCTCATCCGGTGGCAGGCCAGAGAGGTATTCGAGCCGGAGATGATATCGAGGTATGGGCTTGACAGCGAGTATGAGGCTATCGAAAAAGAGGCCTTCTACAAGGCAGGAATGACCGATGAGCAGGTCCTGAACTTCTGGAGGGCCCACTGGGAGCACGCCTCCTGGATCCAGGTTACCGATATGCTCCATAGAGGCCAGCTTACCCAGGAGGAGGTCTGGGACTGGTTCAGGGTAGTAGAGATACCCCCGTTCTGGAGGGACAAGCTGATCGCTATCTCCTACCGCCCTTTCACCAGGGTTGATGTGAGGAGGATGCACAAGGTGGGGGTGCTTGACGAAAGGGGGGTATTTCTCGCCTATGCCGATTATGGGTCCAGCCCCTTTGCCCCGGGCCATGTTCATGCCTCAGCAGCCGAGGGCTTTACGTGCGGCGTGTGCCGGGCGGGATCTACCGCCGGCATAATGACCGACTTCACCATCGAATACAACAAGAAGGTCGATAACAAAGAAAACGAAGAGGCGATCGATTTCCTGCGCACCGAGGTCCTCGATGGGTACCGGCGCGAAATGTTTGTAGAGCCCGAGGCCAGGGAGATGCTCACCGATCTCGAGGTCTCAGCGGAGAGGATCGACTTCCTGATCAGCCGGGAGGACCTCAAGAAGGAGCAGGCGCTCAAGGATGCCTACCTCAAACGCTATAAGACCCTCTTCGTTGAGGGTATAATGAATATGACCGATCTGGTGGTGGAGCTCCTGGTGGTCGGGCTGGACCAGGCGGAGATCGATGAGATGGTGCCCGTATGGGACCTGGAGAGGCTGACCCGGATCCGCCACCCCTCAAGAGCCAACCTCGATAAGTTCCTCAAGAAGGGGATCATCGATGAGGTGATCTACCGCGATGAGATGCGGAGGGATGGCTGGGGCGATCTCTATATCGACTGGTTCCTCGCCGCGGCCATCGAGGAGGAAGAGGAGGACTAGATATGGAAGCTAAAATGCCCCGGGAGCTCGAGGAAAAAGAGAAGCTCAAAAAGGCGGTGGAGGCGATGAAGAAGGTCCTCCGCAAACCCACGCCTGGTTAGGTTATCTGATGGGCTTGGGGGCCTCATAGGTTATCAGGTAGGTAGCCACAACCCCGGTCCAGAAGCTGCCGCCCACACCTACCATCACAGCAAATATCTTTGCCCCTTGCCTTCGCAGTTCGTCTAACGCCGCGTTCACTTTCTTATCGTCCTTCTTGGAGTTGAAACAGCTCCAACTCTGGAACGAGACTGTCTTGATGTATATAGGCATCACTGCCTCCCTTCACACTTCACTAATTATGTTAACCGTCCCTTCATACTCCTGCCTCCTTCCGAAGCCTCGCCTCTAGCATCTGAGAATATGTCAGGTACTTCCCGCACGTCTTGGGATCGAGCTTACAGGTGCCTCCAGCGTCGCCATGGACTTCACTGTCTCGGCCTATCCCCTCTCTTGGTGGGTCCCTCCACTCAGGCTCCCCGCTACAGTAGCCCATGAAGTCATTGGCGCACCGCCACATCTTTTTTGCTTCGTTAGTCATGCTCCTGCCTCCTCGTAGGTTAGGGTCATTCCTCCAGCCCCTCCAGGATTTCACCCGTCCTTCTCCATTCTAAAACCATATGAGCATGGATGGGGTAGAGTGGGGCCAGCTTGATAAAATTTATCTGGTCAGCTTTGAACAATAGCCGAAAGAGCATTACGCTAAAGTTCGGGGAGCGATCCTTTCCGTCAATGGCTTCTTTAAGATCGATACTCAGCATGGTTTGCTACTCCTCTCCTCTCCTTCTGCCCCCTGCCCTGCGGGGGTGGCAGGCCCTCATAGGATAGGGTCATTCCTCAACCTCCGCTTTCCTCGTCTTTGGTGTCCTCCACGTACTGATCCCATGCCTTCCGCCTTCTGAAGTTGTAATCCGCCCGTGCTGTCACGCAGAGGTTATCGCATTTCTCCCTTGCTTCCAGTATCTCGCGCGTACACTGCTCCAATGCTTGACACACGATGCGATCGTACTCCTCTCGGTTCATTTTACTCCTCCTTCAGGTTTAGATAGTTCATGGTTCTACTCCTCTCCTTCAGCCCCCTGCCCTGCGGGGCTGGTGTTCCGTTCAAACAACCACCCTTCGATAGGGGATTTCTCTGACTGACCAGCAACCTTACGGATTGTCTTTTACGCTGGCTCAGGATACTTTCCCCCCGCAGGGCTTCGCCCCGGGCCCGGGGGAGGAACAGGCTTTCTTCTCGTCGGGCCCAGGGCTAGGGGCATATTCATTAGTTGACCTATAGCGCTACTCCTCCTGTGCCGAACCAGTTGATAAAGTCGGAGCGGGAGAGAAGCACCATATCATCGGTCCTCCCCGGCTGGCAAAGCACCACCAGGGGCAGTTGGCCGATCTTCGCCTTTCTCCTCGCCTGCTTCAAGGCCAACCTGAGCCACCCCGGGAAGCGCCCGCGCTCCTTAACCTCGATAGCAAACGGCCCTGCCTCCACGTCCGGGACGCCCGCCTCACGGGAGGAGTGACACCTGCCCCCGAAGCTACGGGCTACCCGCCGCTTGGTCCGCTTCCAACTCTTTTCGACTGCCACAGTATCAGCCCCCCTCGACAAATATATCCTCTTACCGCTTTATCCTGTAATCGGCGATGGCCATTGGAACCTCAGGCAGAGCAACGAACTTGACCCAGTAGACCCACTTCGCCGGCCTCTTTCCCAATCTCTTTAGCTTGGCCTTTGCCATCTTAGTGACCTCCCAGGCGCCCACCACGGTCCCTAGGGTGCCATCCTGGTGAGTATCGCCGGGCTCACTATTTACCTTCACTACCTGGGTCCCGTTCGGGATATCGCCCTTGTCCAGGCCGATTAAAACCTCCGTGCCATCAATCATTTCTGAGCGGAAGAACTCCTCAAGTGCGTAGTCTCTGTTGGTCATCACGTCTGCTCCTTTCACTCAATCCTGGATACCGCCACCTGGCAGTGGATCATTCCCTCATGGACCGGGTGGTTGTGGTGGCGGCAGCGTGGGCAGATGGCCCACCAGTGGACGGGGTCGCCATCAACAACTGCAACCCTGAGGATGG
>JABUBP010000446.1_pt1 | contig 11571 bp, 10 predicted proteins | sample 7240331 | NCBI WGS metagenome assembly JABUBP01 (sample SAMN07256347, study PRJNA390944) | subsurface metagenome | isolation source: Methane hydrate marine sediment | place: Pacific Ocean: Eastern North Pacific, ODP site 1244 | collected 2002 | reverse complement strand
TCTTAAGATATTCGGGGCCGAGCTTGTCTTAACAGATGGACCGGAGGGAATGAGAGGGGCAGTGGAAGAAGCAGAAAAAATCCAGAAAAGTATCAGGAACAGCTTTATGCCCCAGCAATTTAAAAATACTGCAAACCCCGAAATACACCGCAAAACAACTGCTGCAGAGATATGGACTGATACTGGTGGAAGTGTGGATATATTTATTGCCGGAGTAGGCACTGGTGGGACTATTACCGGTGTAGGGGAAGTTTTAAAGCAAAAAAAACCTTCGGTTAAAATCATAGCAGTAGAGCCAGCTGATTCCCCGGTTCTTTCGGGAGGCAGTCCAGGGTCACACAAAATACAGGGGATTGGCGCAGGATTTGTTCCGGAGGTATTAAATACCGGTATAATCGATGAGATTATCCAGGTTTCCAATGAAGATGCAGGTAATACGGCCCGTAAGATTATAAGAGAAGAAGGAATTCTGGCGGGTATATCAAGCGGAGCTGCAATGTGGGTTGCAATAGAGGTTGCAAAGCGCAGGGAATCAGCTGATAAAGTTATTGTTGTTATTTTACCGGATACAGGTGAAAGATATCTTTCTACCTGGTTGTTTCAGGAATAATAAGTTTTTTAAATTTATACAAAATAGTTATGGGTGAATAGATATGACTGGTGATAGAAATGTAGGAATAGTTGAGACTAAATATTATACCTTTGCTAGTTCTCCTAATGAAATGGTTTTGGAATCAGGGAAGAAGTTAGGTTCCATAACAATTGCATATGAAACGTATGGCAGGCTAAACAAGGATAAAAGTAATGCAATTCTGGTAGTACATGCCCTGTCCGGGGATGCCCATGCTGCCGGGTTCTATGAAGAGGATAAAAAACCCGGGTGGTGGGACAATATGATAGGATCAGGAAAAGCTTTTGATACCGCAAAATATTTTATTATATGCCCCAATGTTATCGGAGGATGTAAGGGAAGTACTGGTCCATCTTCACCTAATCCAGAAATAGGGAGACCTTACGGGCTTGATTTTCCAATTATTACCATTTCTGATATGGTCAATGCACAAAAGTATTTAATTGATTATCTGGGAATAGAAAAGTTGTTGTGTGTTGTAGGAGGTTCAATGGGAGGAATGCAGGTTTTGCAGTGGGTCGCCTCGTATCCGGATAGGGTTATATCTGCCATTCCCATAGCCACAGCGATAAAACATTCCCCACAGCAGATTGCTTTTAATGAAGTAGGAAGACAGGCAATAATGTCTGACCCTGCATGGCGCGGCGGTAACTATTACGGCCGTAGCAAGCCAGAGAGAGGGCTGGCAATAGCACGGATGATTGGCCACATAACTTATATGAGTGATCAGTCCATGGAGGAAAAATTTTCAAGGAAGTTAAAAAACGGTAGTTATAATTTCTCATTTATACCTGAATTTGAGGTTGAAGGGTATCTGCATTACCGGGGAGATAATTTTGTAAAGAGATTTGATGCTAATTCTTATCTTTATATTACAAAAGCAATAGACTATTTTGATTTATCACCTGGAGAAAAACTCATTCCAAACGATAAAGAAATTAATATCAAATTTTTAGTTATTGCATTTAAATCTGACTGGCTTTATCCTTCATATCAATCCAGAGAAATTGTCAAGTTCCTAAAAACCAGAGATATAGATGTTACTTATTGCGAAATAAATTCTACTTATGGCCATGATGCATTTCTGCTTGAGTCTAAGGAAGAAACTCATTTGATTAAGCATTTTTTAAATAAAATATACAGTAGTATAAAAAATGAAAGATAATAATATAAGACTGGATCATAAAATTATTTTTAAAATCATAGAACCTGGTTCAAGCGTTCTGGATCTTGGCTGCGGTGATGGGGAACTTCTTAGTCTTTTGGTTAAAGAGAAAAAGGTAAAAGCGCGGGGTATAGAGTTAAAAGAGGGAGCTATTTATAGATGTGTGGAGAAGGGATTAAGTGTATTCCACGGGGATATAGAAGGTGGTCTGGGAGAATATCCTGATAATTCATTTAATTATGTTATTTTAAACCAGAGTATGCAGGAAACTAAAAAAGTAGAGTTTGTACTGCAGGAGTCTCTTAGAGTAGGCAGAAAAGTAATAATAGGATTTCCTAATTTTGCATATATCCGGTCTCGCTTTGACCTTTTTTTTAAGGGGAAAGCTCCTGTTACTCCTTCTCTACCCTATAGCTGGTATGAATCACCAAACATTCATTTTTTAAGCATAAAGGATTTTGAGAATTATTGCAGAGAGAAGAAAATAGACGTATTAGAAAAGTACTATCTGGGTAAAAGTACTGTTATCAGGTGCTTTCCCAATCTTCTGGCTCTAAATGCAATTTTTGTTATTAAAGAATCAGCAGTTTCAACATAAAGAATTTATTGAAAGAAAGATTGGAAGTGACTTTTTTTGCATCTACCATAAGAGTAAATTTTTCAGTATTTTTTAAGGTTATGGGGATACTCATCATGCTAATTGCAGCAGGTCTATTTTCTACTGCCATACATGAATTTCAAGAAGCTGGAGTTATTCCAGTAATAAAAAATAATATTTACGATATTAGCAATATTTTAAGCAGGGACAGCATAATTGGGGGAGTGCTTAGATCGCTGTTTGGATACAGTCCTCTATAGTTGGACACATTCTTAAGATAGTTTAGAATAGACAGAGCAGGAGAAAAGAGAGAAAGGAATAAAAGATATGGGTATTAACAAGAGAAAATATTCTAAGGATTTCAAAATAGAGATGGTAGAGAGTGCACTAGCAGGAAGTAGTATAATTGATGATTTTGGTAATACCATATAATATATTAAACAATAATATGATCAAATTTTAAAAAGAAAGGCGGATTTGTGATTTCTAAAAATTATTTGATTTTTGATTTTGGAGCGAGTAATGGGCGTTCTGCTGTAGCAAGATTTGATGGTGATAAATTCGATATAGAAGTAACTCATAGATTTGATAACAGACCTGTATATGCATCAGGGGCTCTCTACTGGGATATACTCAGGCTTTACTCGGAATTAATTATTGGAATTCAATCTTCAGTAAAAAAATACAAAAATATAACATCTATGGCAATTGATGCCTGGGGAGCTGATTTTGGGTTTATTGACAACAACGGAAAACTTATTTCAAATCCTGTCCACTACCGTGATGAAAAAAGAAAAGTTGATTCTGTTAGACTATATAAGATTATTTCTAGAGAAGAATTATTTGAACTTACCGGTGCTTCAGTCATGCATATATTTGACTTATTTCATTTATATTCTTTAAAAATGCAAAATGCTACGGAATTTGTAAATGGAGATAGATTTTTAACTATACCTGATTTGTTTAACTATTTTTTAACTGGCAGAACCTATAATGAATACACCAGAATAACAACTAGCATAATGTATAACCAAAAAGAAGGTAGATGGGAAGATAGAATATTTGAAAAGTTGGATCTTCCCAGGGATATATTTCCTGGGATCATTAAACCAGGAGAAAAAATTGATAATATTTCAAATAAGTTATGCAGTGAGCTAGAAATAGAGACTATGCCAGTAATAGCCCCTGCAGCACATGATACATCCTCAGCAGTGGCAGGTATACCGGTAGTGAATAAAAATAAGAATTGGGCATTTATAAGTATGGGGACCTGGTGCATTATTGGCAAGGAAACAGAAAGTCCTATAATAAATGACCAGGCTTTTAATGCCGGCTTTTCAAATGAAGGTGGGGTTGAAGGAATAAATTTATTTGTTAATCATATAACTGGGCTATGGATAATTCAACAGTGTAGAGAAAAATGGATTAAAGATAGTAGTAAACTCATATCCTGGGAGGAGATAGTTAAACTGTCTTCAACTGCTAGGCTATTTAAATCATTTATTAATGTCAATGACCCAATATTTGCACAAACTCAGGTAGATATGCCTAAAACAATAAATAAATATTGTAAAGATAAAGGTCAAGCTCTTCCAGAAAGTATAGGTGAGATTTCAAGGTGTGTTTATGAGAGTCTTGCAATGAAGTTTAAGCATGATCTTAATAAGTTAGAAGAACTAACAGGCAAAAAAATAGAAATTATTCATCTAATGGGTGGGGGAATTCAAAATAAACTTCTATGTCAATGGACTGCTGATGCTACCGGAACTCCAGTTATAGCTGGTCCAACTGAAACAACATCAGTTGGGAACTTGATTATGCAACTTAAAGCATCTGGTGAGATAAAGACTCTGGGCGAGGGAAGAGCAATATCTCTAAATTCTTCTATAGTATCTAATTATAAACCTGAAAATAGAGACAGATGGGATGAAGAATATAGCAAGTATTTAAAAATATTGTGAAAATTTATATAGAACTTTATAGACAGTTTACTTATAGAATAAATACAAAATAGTCATACAAGATAAATAATGTTAGATTACAGGTTTAATCTGCTGGTATTGTATATCAATGTTTAGATAAATTTCTTCCTCCTTTATTTGATAAAAGTGTTTTTTATAATTAATATGATATAAAATGCAATAATTATTTGATATAATATGATATATATGATATATTTGTAACAAAATGGAAGAAAATAATAATCAGAATAATTTATCAAAAATCGAAAGACAGAGGATTATACTCAATCTTTTAACAGATAAAACATCAATAACTCTGATGGAGCTAGAAAATTATCTTGACTGCTCACGTATTACAATTCAAAGAGATCTTGTTGAACTTGAAAATAAGGGTCTTTTAAATAGGGTGCATGGTGGGGCCACACTTAAGAATTTTGATATGGCAAATTATGGCCATGATAAAAGACTGCTTATTCAATCTGATAAAAAAAAGAAAATTGCTAAAAAAGTTATTTCATTAATTAAATCAGATATGTATATCTTTATGGATGCTTCCTCAACCAGCTATTTCTTATCTGAGCAAATCTTTCCTGATAATGTTTGGGTTGTAACTTCGGGAATTGATACCTTTCTCAATTTACAGAAAAATAAAAACATCCAGGTGGTTCTCACAGGAGGAAGAATAAATCCGCTGAATCGAACACTTGTTGGCCCTGAAGCTATATCCATTATAAAACAGTTTCATTTTAATATTACTTTTTTTTCCGCAGACTCGATTATTAAAAATAAAGGTGTTTACTCATCAGATGAAGAGGCAGCAGCAGTTGCTAGTGCTGGTATTGAGCATAGTAATAAAAGAATTCTCCTGTTCGATTCTTCAAAGGTTCATATACACGGAGGATCTAAAGTTTGCGACTTGGATGTTGTTGACAATATTGTGACTGATGATGTCAGAAATCCCCATATATTAAGTCTTTTTGAAGGAAAAATACTATGAGTACTGTGATGGATAGAATCAATGATAAAATTTCTTTTAAACCGGTTCCTTATTCCCGAGAGGATGTTATAAGAATAGCGCCAGCTTTAAGGATGTTGCTAAGAAAAAATGAAACTTCGATTGTAGTTTTTAAAACTAATGACCTTGTTTCGCAGTATATGGAGGATGAAAAAGAATTCTATTCTATCTTTTCGCCAATAAAAAATAATCAGATACTAAATAAAATACTCATCCCGGCTTATATAGTTAAATATAAAGATATTGATAAACAATACAGGGTAATTAAAGAAGAACTAAATAGACGGATGGATATAAATATTATCACTATCCAGGGGACCGGTGTTTTTACATGGGGAGGAACAAAAGCAACAGCAGATAAACGAATGGCTCTTTTTCTAGATCTAGTGAAAGTTAAGAAATATAGTTCCCTTAACAACAAAATCAACTTTAGTGAGATAGAAAATACTCTTTTTCAAAGCTATGGCAAAGTGGTTCTTGAATCTCAAAGAGTAGAAAAGAACTTATCGGAAAAAATTGCCATTGTAACAGGTGCTGCGCAAGGATTTGGTAAAGGTATTGCAGAATCACTGGCAAAAGAGGGGGCTAATGTTATTTTAGCAGATTTAAATGAAGATATGGCAAGGGAAAATGCTTCAAAATTGAATAGAGAATATGGTCAGGGAAAATTTTTAGCTTTGGAAGTGGATGTTGCAAATGAGGATTATGTGAAAAATATGATTTGGGAGACTGTAGCAGAATATGGAGGTATCGATATTTTTATCAGTAATGCAGGGGTTCTTAAGGCAGGGAGCCTGGAGAGTATGGATCTGGAAAGTTTTGAGCTTTCCACTAAAGTAAACTACACAGCATTCTTTCTCTGTACCAAGTATGCTTCCGAGCCTATGAAAATCCAATACCGTTTTAATCAGGATTACTTTTCTGATATCATTCAGATAAACTCAAAGTCTGGTCTTGAAGGAAGCAAAAAGAATTTTGCCTATGCCGGTAGTAAGTTTGGAGGGATAGGTCTAACCCAAAGCTTTGCTCTTGAACTCATGGAATATAATATTAAGGTGAATGCAGTCTGCCCCGGAAATTTTTTTGAAGGTCCCCTCTGGTCTGATCCTGAAGAAGGACTTTTTATTCAGTATTTAAGGTCCAATAAAGTCCCTGGTGCAAGAACTATAAAAGATGTCCGAAAATTCTATGAAAGCAAAGTCCCCATGAAACGGGGATGTCAAATAGAAGATATAGCTAAAGCTATTTTTTATATCATTGACCAGAAATATGAGACGGGTCAGGTTATTCCAGTAACTGGTGGCCAGGTTATGTTAAGGTAAGGTAAATCACAATTCTTCAATACAGTTAAATAAATATGGTGGTAGAAATGGAGAGGGAAATCATAAAATACCGGGAGCTCTTAAATGACAGGGAGCCTGAAAAGCGTCTGGATAATTTAAGGTCGATTTTGGAAGAGGAAAAGGCTGAACAGCTGCCAAGAAAGCAGATGGATTATTATATTAATAACCATATCCATACAACCTTCTCCTTTTCGTACTATACACCTGTTATGTCCATATGGATGGCTTTCCGCTCTGGATTACAAACTGCAGGCATCATGGACCATGATACCATCAGCGGGGCCAGGGAATTCATGATGGCAGGTGAGATAGCAGGGATTCCTACCACTAAAGGGGTGGAATGCAGAGCAGATTTTTCAAAAACTCTCCTTGAGGGCAGACGTATAAATAATCCTGACCAGAGGTCTGTAGCCTACATAGCCATTCATGGAGTTTCTGATAACCAGATTGACAGGATAAATTCCTTTTTTGCCCCTTACAGAGAGGAGCGGAATAAACGAAACCTGTTAGTGGTACAGCGTTTGAATGAGATATTAGAACCTGTTTCATTATCTTTGGATTTTGACCTGGATGTCCTGCCTCTTTCCTATGCTCTGCAGGGAGGTACCATAACAGAAAGGCATATCCTTTTTGCTCTTGCCCGGAAGATTATGGCAAAATTCTCAAAAGGAAGGGAAGTGATTGAGTTTTTACAGCATAAGCTGAAAATGGAAATTTCAAAGAAAAACCTTGCCTACCTGGAAGATAAAAGAAACGATTTTTATGCTTATGATATCCTCAATGTTTTAAAAAGCAGTCTGATAGAACTGTTTTATGTTAATGCAACTACAGAGTGCCCTGATGTAAAGGATGTTCTGGCCTTGTCTGATGAAACAGGATCTATATCTGCCTATTCCTATTTAGGCGATATTACTGAATCTGTAACTGGTGATAAAAAGGCTCAGAAATTTGAAGATGATTACCTGGAATTACTCTTTGATGTGATTAAAGAGCTAGGTTTTAAGGCTGTTACTTATATGCCTACGAGGAATAGTATGGCTCAGATAAAACATATCCAGGGCTTATGTAAAAAATATGGCTTTTTTCAAATCAGTGGTGAGGATATAAATTCTCCCAGGCAGTCCTTTATCTGTGAAAACCTGAAAAACCAGGAATTGCATAATCTTGTGGACTCGTCATGGGCATTAATTGGCCATGAAAAGAGGGTAGAGGAAGATTTAAATGAAGGTCTTTTCTCAAAAAAGATGATAAAAAAATACCCGGATTTAAATGAACGAATTCAGGTATTTAAAAAAGCAGGTAAAAATAGAGTAAGGGAAAGAGTGTGAAAATAAAAGCTGTACGGTTATATGGTAAATATGATTTACGGATGGAAGAATTTGAACTCCCACCTTTAAAGGAAGATGAGATCCTGGCCCATATCGTTTCTAATAGTATCTGTATGTCTTGCCATAAAGCGGCAGAACAGGGAGCTGATCATAAACGGGTGCCTGCAGACATCAGTGAAAATCCAATTATCATTGGCCATGAATTCAGCGGTGATATTGTCGAAGTGGGTAAAAAGTGGCAGAAACAATTTTCCTATGGGGATAAGTTTTCCATACAACCAGCTTTAAACTATAAAGGAAGCCTTGCTGCCCCAGGATATTCTTACAGGTACATGGGGGGCAATGCCAGCTACATTATCATACCTAATGAGGTAATGGAATGTCAGTGCCTGTTAAAATATGATGGGGAGGGCTATTTTCCTGCTTCTTTATCTGAACCCATGTCCTGTATTGTGGGAGCCTTTAATGCCAGCTATCATACAACACCTGGTTCTTATGTTCACCATATGGGAATTAAAAAGGGGGGTAACATGGCTTTGCTTGCCAGCGCAGGACCTATGGGGCTGGGAGCCTTGGACTACGCCATTCATTCGGAAAATAAACCCTTGCTCCTTGTGGTGCTAGATATTGATGAAAAGCGCCTGCAATGGGCAGAAAGCATTTTTTCACCCCGAACTGCAGAGCAAAAGGGTGTAAAGCTGGTATATGTAAATCCCTTAAAGATCACTGATACTGGAGCCCATCTTCTGGAATACACAGGGGGTAAGGGTTTTGATGATGTGTTTGTTTTTGCTCCTGTGGAATCCCTTATCGAGTTGGCAGATGCTATTCTCAAACCCCACGGCTGCCTTAATTTTTTTGCAGGTCCTGACAACTCACAGTTTACTGCAAGAATTAATTTTTATAATGTCCATTACAGTTCAACACATATTGTTGGCACTACCGGTGGGAATACAGGGGATATGAGGATAGCTTTAAATTTAATGGAGCAAAAGCTGGTGACACCGGCTGTGATGGTAACTCATATCGGGGGATTAAACGCAGTGGCAGATACTATTATAAACCTTCCTCAAATTCCGGGTGGGAAAAAATTAATTTATACCAACATAAAGCTTGATCTGACAGCATTAGAAGATTTTAAGAATTTGCAGAATAGAAATCCACTATTTAAAGAGCTTTACCGTATTACAAAAAAAAATAGGGGACTCTGGTCTTTAGAAGCAGAGAAATATTTATTGTCAAATGCTGAAAAAATATAATTAAGGAGGATAAAGTGGTTACACCGGTAATAATCCCCAAGTTGGGAAATACAGTTGAATCCTGTATTATTGGTCCCTGGAAAAAAAAAGAGGGTGAAAAGATAAAAAAGGGTGATACACTTCTTGAAATTGAGACTGATAAAACTACTTTTGAAGTGGAGGCTCCTGCTGACGGTATTCTCCTGGGGGCCTTTTTTAAAGAGGGAGATATAGTTCCTGTGTTAACAAATATTGCTGTGATTGGGGATAAAGATGAAGAATTTGAATCCTACAGACCTAAACCTGAAGAAGCAAAAAAGGAGCTCTCTGAACAACCGGTTAAAGAAAAAGATGAAGAAGAAAAAGAAATACCTAGGGTTGAAAAAGAAACTACAGTAGACCAGCAAGCAGTTAGAGAAGAGGACTGGACATCCGGGGGGATCAGTCCAAGGGCAAAACAATTTGCGATGGCACATAATGTTAATCTGGATAAGATTGCAGGTAGTGGTCCGCATGGCAGAACACTGGAAAGGGATGTGATCAAATATTTCCATACTACTCCCCGATCCTCAAGTCTGGCAGGGAAATTACTGAATGAAGGCTGGACACACAAGAACACATACAGCGGTATAGGTGGCATGATTATAAGGAAAGATCTGAGGCAGCCAGGTAAAAAGTTATCCACTATCCGTACTACAATTGCTAAGCATATGCATTCTTCTCTTATGGGAACTGCACAGTATACAATTACTATCTCTGCCCGGGCTGATGCTATATTATCCCTGCGGAAAAAGATTAAAGGTATGACGGTTGAGCATTTACTACCTGATATAACCATAAACGATATGGTTATGTATGCTGTTATTTATACACTCGTTTCTTATCCTGAATTTAATGCTGAATTTATTGACGGTAAAGTGTACCAGTATGAAGATATCAATTTAGCCTTTGCATGTGATACACCCAGGGCACTAATGGTGCCAGTTATCAGGAGTGCACAGAAACTCTCTTTAAGAGAACTTTCCCTGGCTGTTGAAAAGTTGTCAAATGAAGCAATCTCGGGAAATATAGCTCCTGATGATTTGACGGGGGGTACCATTACAACCACAAATATAGGTAGTATGGGTATTGAATATTTTACGCCGATTCTTAATACTCCACAGGTTGCTGTTTTAGGAATATGTAATATAGATTTAAAACCGGTTAAAATTGGTAAAGATGTGCAATTTATTGAACATATAAAACTTTGTTTAACCGTAGATCACCAGGTGATTGATGGCGCACTAGCTGCAAGGTTTTTGAGAGCTTTAAAAGATAATATCGAAAACTTCATAAATATTGCTGGATTAAATATTTAAGAATGACAGGAGGTATTATGTACGATTTGATTATATTAGGTGCTGGTCCTGGAGGATATGAAGCAGCATCACATGCAGGAGAAATGGGCAAAAAAGTAGCCTTAATTGAAAAGGAATATATCGGGGGAGTGTGTCTGAATACAGGTTGTATTCCTACAAAAACATTTCTTCATTCTGCAAAGACACTACAGTTATGCAGAGAAGCAGAAAATTATGGCATAAAGACAGGAAAGCTGGAAATAGATTATGGGCATATCCGGAAGCGTAAAAAGGAGGTTATCGCTCTACTGACAAAAGGTGTAGAAGGTAAATTAAAGCGAAGTGGTGTGGAAATGATATGGGGTGAAGGACGCCTTACAGCGAAAAATATCGTGACTGTTAATAAAAAAGATTATGAGACAAAAAATATCCTGATCGCCACTGGCTCAAGACCGGCTGTGCCTCCTATTAAAGGTATCGATTCTTCTAAGGTATTAGATTCGACAGCTATTTTGGAGCTGAATAAAATTCCAGAATCAATAGCTATTGTAGGTGCAGGAGTAATAGGGCTGGAATTTGCATATTTCTTTAATAAAATGGGAACAGAAGTAAAAATAATTGAAATGCTTCCTCATATTGCTTATCAAATTGACACAGAGATATCTTCATATTTACTTAAAAGTCTTGAAAATGAAGGTATTGATTTTGCCCTTGCTAGCAAAGTTACTAAGATTGATAAAAATGGGATTTCATACACACGTGAAAATGGAAAGACTGAAATGATGCAAAGTGAGTTTGTTCTAAATGCCACTGGCAGGAAGCCCAACCTGGAAAATATCGGATTGGATGAGATTGGGATGCTTTACGACGCTGAGGGAATTAAAACAGACCTGCAAGGAAAGACTAATGTTTCTGGCATCTGGGCATGCGGGGATGTTACAGGCAGATGCTTGTT
>JABUBP010000444.1_pt1 | contig 11573 bp, 11 predicted proteins | sample 7240331 | NCBI WGS metagenome assembly JABUBP01 (sample SAMN07256347, study PRJNA390944) | subsurface metagenome | isolation source: Methane hydrate marine sediment | place: Pacific Ocean: Eastern North Pacific, ODP site 1244 | collected 2002 | reverse complement strand
CAATTTGGGTGTAGCGAAGCGGAACCGCATATTCGCTGTTAGGCGCAGTAGCTTTGCGTCATTCTGAAACAAAAAATACATGAATGCATTTTTTGTTATCTACCATAGAACTTACAGTTTTTCAGCCTCAACAATACAGTAAAACGGTTCGATATCTAGTTTTTTACCGAATTGAATATATTCTGTCATTTTTAATCCACATTCTTTTAAGAATAATTCAACTGCTGCTTTAGGATCATCTGACATATCTATACCAAATTTCGAAGACTCTCCCATTTTTTCAATTATACTCATAAATTGTTTAGCTGCTTTTGAATATTCACCTGAGCTGAATGTTTTGGAATAAAAATCTTGAGCGATGATACTTCCGTCTACACACAAATCAGCCATTTCCCTAAGATTTTCTTTGACAATATCAGCTTCTAAATACAAAGAAACGCTTTGCCAAAGGAACAAAGTCTTTTTTGTTTTGTCAAAACCAGCTTCTAATAGTTTATCAACCCAGGATTCGTTTGCATAATCAACTGGGATATAGGTGATCCAATCGTGCTCAATTCCTGCTTTTTTCAATGTTTCAACTTTAACATTTAGTGTATTAACCTGGTCGAGTTCAAAAACCTTTACCTTTTTTCCTTTTGTAAAGTGCAAAGCTATTAGATCAAAGCCAGCTCCAGGAAGGACAATCTGCTCCATTTCATCAACATATTTTTCCATTATCTTGTCAAACATGAGCACCCGAATACCCGCTGTGGAATCCCCGGTCTCTTCACCCGGTTCAACAAGTTTTCCAAGCCTAGTAGTGAAACCAAATAACCGCTGGGAAATGATAAGTGGTCCCATAATTGACCACATGCCAAAATGGGATTCACAAGGAAATCTTTTTGTAAATGCGACAGAAATGGGATCCGGTCTGGTATTAAAATAATGCATAAGCCACCTGTATTGAAGCGCTTTAATTGCCGAGAAGGAAACACCCAGTTTCTTGCTTTTCCTCATTTCTTTGTAAATTGCATCTATTATTCCAATAATAGCAAAAGGAATGAAGATTATTTGAATCGGTATATAAAGGATGATTTGAAAAAACTTAATTAAGAAACGTAATATTCCGGGAAGCTGTTTTTTTGTGTTTTTATCTGTCATAAGATCCTCCTATAAAAAGTCAAGTCCTACGTATAGAACCTGTCTATTTTTTTACATTTACCCAAACTTCCTGGGGTCAGGTCTTGAAATATCACTTTTTATCTTCTCGTTTTAATTTTTTTTATCGCCCTGCCCACTGTAGTTTATTCACACCAATATATTTTGCTATCCATTTGTTATATTGCAAGACCTAGCAAATAGGGACAGACACCTATTTATCAATTTACTAACTTCCCTCTTGGGCTTTTACTGTCCTTATACTTTAACACGGTCAAAAATAGGAGGAACAAATAACCTATCCCTTTGTCTCTTTTTGCGTCTTTGCATAGGCGATAATAAAAATAGGTGTCTGTCCCTATTTAATATTATTATATGTTTTTATTACAGTGCCTGCTCAAATAACACTTTTCACAAATAGGTTTATTGGGCTTACACCAGTATCTCCCAATTTCCCAGCAAGATAAATCAAAAATGCCGGGATACATCGGATTTAATTCTCTGGCACAATAAATTAATTCACCATCACTCGCATCTTTAGATATAAATCCTAATCTCTTGAAAACTCTCTTTACGTGAACATCCGGTGAAATATCAATGTTAATATAATCTTTCATGGGTATCTTAAAATCTCGTGCTAAAGTATTAGCTGCCATAGTAGCAATCTTAATCCCTACCCCACCAAATTCTAAAAACCTTCTCACTATGGTTGCACTCCTTGGATTATCCTTCCAAATATTTGAGGCATTACTACGATAATCATTGTTAATTTTTAGGATGGCAAGGTAAAAATATTTACCCATTATTTCGTTGAATCTATGAAGGCTTTTTCTTTTGAATGTTTCTATCATATCTTCTTGGTTAATTCTTAGTAGCTGTGAGATATCAAAACTTTTTATTTCTTCTGATATCTCGTAGGGAATTAACCAGGCTCTCTCTGCTCTAATTTGTCTATCCATTACACAAGCGAGAACAAAGGCATGAGGAAAATCTTTTAGATTGTTTAGAAGTTTATCTGCTTCTTTATTTTTAGTAAATTCTATGTACTTGTATGGTTGTTTGAATAACTCATTTCCCTTTTCTATTAAAATATTGATTATCTTCTCTTTTGAGTTAATCATATTTATATTTTTCCTTATTTTAATTTAAAAAATTCATAAGGCATAAGGAGTAGGCTAATTAACTTTATACTAAAAGTTAGAAAAAGTTACCGAATTATTGACTTGGTACATCTTCCTTATTTATCTAATTTAAAAGTAAAATATTAATTGTCTAAAAAAATGGGATGTGTCCATTTATTCTAAAGATAGTTCTACAATTCACATTTATTTACTCTGATTATTATATTTAGGCTGTGTCCTGCTTATAATCTCGATTTCTTTTTTCCGAGCCTCAGATATGCTATTCATTTGTTCAATCTTAATTTTTGTACCTGGGATATTACCCAAGTGTTCATTAAGCCGGTCCAATACCCTCCCTCTTTGAGCTACACCGATGTAATTAATTCTACCGCCTCCAGTTATTATTTTATAGACTACAGGCTTATTGTTGGGGAGGTTTTCAATTTCAGTTTTGTTAAACTTTACAATTCTAGTCATTATAAGATTCCTCCTATATACATTTTTACTTTCGAACAAGGAATTGATGGGCGTGGCTTTTAACATGCTCCTCTTCAGTAATTAGTTAGTACCATGACTTTATATTATTTCGCGACATAGAAAGATTTAGGGCATAAACTTTTGGCTAATTTTTTTCCATCATCTGTGAAAGGTGTATACCAACCAATCGATTGTACTTCAATATTAAAATATAAAGCTACTACTTGAACAAGTTTTGATCCTAATCCCATTTTCCTATATTTTCGATGTATCCAGACTAAACAAATCGACCAAATAGCTTCACCTTTCGGAAGTTTATTATCACCTGCATTCTCATACTCTTGCCAGGTAAACTTTTGGACATGGGCTCTTTTTCCAAGTTTTAGTAATCCAATAATTCGGATTTTTCTACTTAAAAGGAAAAGATGAACATTTCGTTTATCTAAATCCTCTCTAGAATGATACGGGGCAAAATCGAATGGTGTATCTCTATGAGCTAAAAGTCCGGCTTCTTCTGCACGTCTTTTTTGTGCAATAGGTGAAAAATAATTCACGACTGTAATTCGAAAGTCACCTTTCTCCCAGCATATTTTATCGCTTTTGATCTTTCGCGCAAAGACACCATTTACAATTTTGTCGTGATATATTCTATGTGCCCTTACATCTTCAGGATACTCTGGGACATACATCATTCCACATTTAGGACATCTCATAATAAACCTCTCAAACAATAAGGGAAAATAGGAGCACCCTCCCTCTTTTAACTTGATAGAGATAATCGGCACACTTATCATCACACATATAAGAGAAGTTTTCTTTTCCTAAATTATTTATAATTACTCTATGCCCACCCACATCTACAATGAGGGAGTTTTTATCTTTGCATCTTATGGTCACTCGCTTATTTAAAAAATGGTCTCGGCAATCTCTGATCTTACCTAATAGTTTATCTATCAGATAAACATTACAAATATCTTTTAACCCCTCTAAAGAAATCTCCAGATTATCCACCATAAACTTAGCCAGTTCCTTTTTTATTCCGGAATATCCTTTAAGGTTATTTTTCTCACAAATTTCTTTTAAATTACTGACGGTCAGCGTTTGAAGGATAGACAATTTTTCTCGTTTTTCACTCATTTAAAATCCCCCCTTCGAAATAAAAAACTTTCCATAATCCTTTCCCTTCCCATAGAGATGAACATCCACTCCACCTGAGAGAAGTGAACCAGGATCTACTGTTACAACTTCTTTCCTATTCCACTTCTTGTCTTTATCCACCCTTTATTACCTCTCACATTATAGATTTGTCTTCTTAGGAAAATAGGTGTCTGTCGCTATTATCTATTATCTATCCAAAAATTGTATAGAATAATAAATAAAGTCTTGTAAAATTAATAATTATTCTTATTGAATATGTATCATTCATTAACTTTATATTTTTTATTTATATAACATATTTGGTAACCACATGGAAATTTCTGGTATATACGTAATAACAATTAATGATAATATACTTATTGCAATAAAAGGCCATATTCCTTTTACAATTCTTGAAAATGGTAACCCTGTTGACCCACTAGCTACAAACAAATTTAAACCAAAAGGCGGGGTAAACATTCCTACTGCTCCATTAGCAACCATAATTATTCCTAAATGTATTGGATCAATACCTATTTTCAATGCAATTGGTAAAAATATTGGTGCAAGAATAAGAATAAAAGCTACACCATCTACAAACATACCTGATATTAACATAATAATATTCATTGCAATAAGTATTATTATTCGAGATTCACTTAGCCCCAAAATTGCTCTATCGAGATATTGTGGGATACCTCCTATTGTTAAAACCCAAGATAATGCTGATGCTCCAGCAATCATAATCATTACCATAGCTGTTGTTGCAGCTGATTCAACTCCACACTCATATAATTTTTTAAAATCTAATTCCTTATATATAAACATACTAACAATAATTGCGTAAGCAGCACTAACTGCTGCTGCTTCAGTTGGGGTAAAAATTCCTCCGTAAATTCCACCAATTATAATAACTGGTACACCTAATGCCCAAAAAGCATCTTTTGTTGAAAAAAATATTTGTTTTAAGGTTGATTTTTTTTGAACAATAACTTTGGTTTTTCGTGTAAATAAAATACTATATAACATAAAAAATACACCATATATAACTCCTGCTCCTATCCCTGCCATAAATAATGCTCCAACAGATACACCTGTTGCAGCACCATAAACAATCATTGTAACGCTTGGAGGTATTAGTAATGCAACTGATGAACTAGAAGTTACTAAACCAACAGAAAAAGATTCTCCATAATTTGCCCTAATCAAAGCAGGAAATATAATTGATCCAATCGCCACAACTGTTGCGGGTGCTGAGCCAGACATTGCTCCAAAAAACATACAACTTACAATTGTTGTCAATGCCATCCCAGCTCTAAATCCACCAACTAATTTATTTGCTAAATTCAATATTCTTTTAGCCATTCCACCACTGTTCATAATATTTGCTGCTAAAATAAAAAATGGAATTGCCATTAACCCGAACTTATCAAGTCCTCCAAACATCCGTTGAACAAAAGCAACAGGGGGAATTGAAGTAGCAATAATCAATGATAAAAACGTAGAACCATTTAATGCAATAAATATTGGGACTCCAATTGCTAATAGAGAAAACAAACTAATAATCAATACTACTAACACTATTTTCCTTCTCTTTCTGCATAACATTCTTTAAATATGCTAAAATGATTTGAAAATACTTTATAAACATTAAAAAACCACCAATTGGTATTGAAATATACACTAAATACATTGGTAACATCATTGCAGGACTCAATTGCTTGGATAGTATAACACTACTGGTAATTTCCCACCCATAAACAGTTAAAACAATACTAAATAAAAGCCCAATTATTGCTATAATTAATTTAATAATCCATCTCATGCCTATTGGACATTTTGTTAAAAGAACATCAATTCCCACATGCTTTTGTTTTCTAACACATACACTACTACCAATAAACGTTACCCAAATTAATAAATATCTAGTTAATTCTTCAGCCCATTTTATAGAATAACCAAAACAGTAGCGTGTAAAGACATTTATAAATAAAAGTAAGGTTACAAATAATAAGGTCACACTTATAAAAAACTCCTCTATCCGATCTAAATTTTTTAATACATTCTTTAATCTTAAGATCATAAACCTTGTTATCCTCCTTAATAAAATATAGGATCCAATCATATTGAATACTTTTTTGCTATTACAATTTAATGAATAATTTATAATTATTTCTAAATGTGAAAATACAATATATCCCATGTTTAGAAATTTAAACATGGGATATATTGTATAGAGTTTTAATAAATCGGTAAATCATGAAAAAATTTTTAATCTCATCTCAATGCATACTACATTTTAAATAGTATTTAGGCTAATCTGCATCTAAAAACTTTTTCAATAATTCCTTTCCATCTTCATCTAACATATCATTCATTACTTCATATACAGGTGCAGCCTTATCTTTAAATGCTTCCCTTTGATCTTCGGTCAATTCTATAATTTTTGCTCCAAAAGCAATTATTTCCGGTAAATATTTTTCCTCAGCTAATTTTGCAACTTCAGCTCTTTGCGTTGGAGCAACCTCACGAGCTGCATTCAAAATTATATTTTGATATTCTTCAGGTAATTTCTCTATCCAATCTTTGCTAAAAGCTACTATATAGCCTAAAAATCCATGATTAGATAAAGTAATATAATCTTGCACTTCATAGAATTTCATATTATAAATCGTTGTAATAGGATTCTCTTCTCCGTCAACTACACCCTGTTGTAATGCATTATACAATTCATGAAAGTCTATTGGTATGGCATTTGCACCATATGCCTCAAATTGAGCTAATAATATTGGGCTTGGCATAACCCTTATCTTTTCCCCGATGAAATCATCTGGATGCCTTATGGGAAAATTAGCAGTAAAACATTTGAAACCACTTTCCCACCAAGCAGCCCCTATCATTTTATGGTTTTTCAGTACATCAAGCAATTCATTCCCAATCTTACCATCTAAAATTTCATGGCATTTTTCAGGAGAAGAAAATAAAAAAGGTAAATCGGGGATTGATATTCTCATATCAAAACCTGCAAAATTAGAAGACGGTAATGCTACACCCTGTATAATGCCTAATTGCATACCTTCTATCATTTCTCTACCTTTCCCTAACTGTTGAGCTGGATATACTTCTACTTTTACATTTCCATTTGTTTTTTCTTCTACAATTTCTTTAAATTTCAAAGCAGCACGATTATGTGGTGAATCTGGCATATAATCATGACCGAATTTCAAAACATATTGCTCTGCATTTACGAACATTATATTTAAACAAATTGCGAACAATACTAAGCAAAACACTACAAACAACAAAGAATATTTGCATTTAAACATCTTAATCCCTCCTTATATTTACTTAATTAATATTACATTAAAACAAAACTTTATTTTGTAAAACCACTAAGTAAATTTTTATTGTGCAATATTTTTATATTTTTTCCAATATATCATCTCCCTTCTTTACTAATTAGAAAAAATTATTTCTTCACCTCCTTCGCAGAGTTATATGTTTAAATTGTTACTTTATACATATTAAACTCATTTGATTATAAGTATTTTTATATCTTCATTTATTAAAATTATTTCCTTTTTTAATTAACTCCATTTTATCAACCAGATTTAATGCAGAATTTGGGCATATTTGAACACATAGACCACAGCCATCACAATTATCTATATTAATTTTGGCAATATTATTCTCTTTCATTTCTACTGCATCATATCCGCAAACCTTTACACAATTACCACAACCTATGCATAAATCTTCATCTAAAATTGCTACTACCGGTGGTAATTCTGCCATCTCTTCTGTTGTTATAATATGCTTTAAGGCAATGCCAACCAGTTCTTTTGTGCTCTTATAACCTTTTCTAACCATAAAGGATTCTATCCCATTTACAATATCATCAATTACCTTGTAACCTCGCCACATTACTGCTGTACCAACTTGAACTGTAGTTGCGCCTACCATCATCATCTCTATTGCTTGTTTCCAGTTTGATACTCCGCCAATCCCGGAAATAGGTATTTTAACTGTTTGAGCAATTTGCGCAACAATACGTAGCATCACAGGATGGACACAAGGACCTGAATATCCTCCAAATGCTGGAAGCAAAGGTCTTCCTGTTTCAACATCAATTCCAACAAGTGCTTGGATAGAATTTGTAGCTGCTATTGCGTCTGCCCCGGAATCTTCACATGCTTTCGCAATCACTGTAATATCTGAAATATTAGGCGTCATTTTTGGCATTAATGGAATATTCGGGCAAGCTTTCTTCACTGCTTTTACTTGTTCTGCAACAAGTACCGGGTTTTTTCCAATATTCATTCCAACATTAGCAACTGGCATCGGACAGGATACATTGAGTTCAAAAATATCTACCAATCCTGTATCAGCTACTTTTTTAGCTAAATCTGCTGTATCAGCCGGATTTGGATTTGCAACAATACTAACCACCATTTTTGCTTCTCCTTCTGCTGCAATTTTTAATTCCTTATCCAACCAATCTTGTACATTAACTGTTGAAAATATTTCATTATTCTGCATCCCAATAGGAATACCATTATATTTATATAAAACCATTCTTCCACATCTTGGATGTTGGAAAGTCTCTGCTGGTGAACCAATAGATTTACATACAACACCACCTGCTCCTGCTAAAGCTGCCTTCTTTAATGCTTCACCGCTCCAACCGAAAGTCATCGAAGCGGTTAATATTGGATTTCTAAATTTTACTCCCGCAAAATCAATACTTAAATCTGTCATTTCTGCCCTCCCTGTATTTTGCTTTCTAATTTTTCATCAATATTATTATTTAAATATTTATCAATGCCAATAGCTGCTTCAACTCCCTCAGCAATGGCTTGTACAACAGTTGATCCACCACTTATCACATCTCCAGCTGCAAAAATTCCAGGTATAGATGTTTCTCTATTCTTATTCGTTTTTATCGTTCCATTTGGATTAAACCTTAGTCCTTTTATTTTAATAGATTTGTCTTCGACTTTCTGACCTATTGCTTCAATAACAATATCAACGTCTAACTGAAATACAGTTTCTGGAACTGGTATAGGTTTTTTCCTCCCAGTTTTATCAGGTTTTCCCAATTTTGTTTCAATGCATTCAATTTTTTTTACATTACCATTATTATCGCCTATTATTTTCTTTGGTATTGCTCTTACCCAAAACATAACACCTTTTTCTTTTGCCATTTTTATTTCTGATGGAATAGCTGGCATTTCTTCAAATGAACGGCGATAAATTAAAAAAGTTCGCTTCGCACCAAAATTCACAGCAGAAATTGCAGCGTCCATTGCAACATCTCCTCCCCCAATAATTGCAACTTTCTTTTCAGCTACCGGATTAGTTCCGCTTTTTTTATTACTAATATCATTAACAAGCCTTAAAAAATCTAATCCTTGAAAAACACCAGTAAGATTAATACCGGGCAATTTTAATGAAACCTGTGACCATGTACCTGTACTTATTAATATTGAATCATATGCTTTTTGAATTAATTCTTTAATTCCAATAGTGGCACTCGTTCTTATTTTAATTCCTAATTCCTTAACTTTATCATTGATTTCTATTAATAATGTTTTTCGTGGAAGCCTATATTGGGGGATACCATAAGTCATCATTCCTCCAGGAAACTCCTTTGATTCATAAACTGTTACTTGATAACCTTTTTCTGCAAGCCAAAATGCAGCACTTAAGCCAGCAGGTCCTGCTCCCAAAATACCTATCTTTTTCCCATTTATTTTTTTAGGTAATGCCTTTTCAATTTCATCTTTATGCTCAATCTCATATTCAGCTACGAATTGTTGAAGTTGATTTATTTTAACCGGTCCTAATGGTTCTGTTATACAACAATTTTGCACACACAACTTCTCTGCAGGGCAAACATATCCACATACACCCGAAAAGTAACATTTTTCTTTAATTATTTTATTTGCTCCAATAAAATCTCCCATTTTAATTCTGCCAATAAATCGAGGTATGTCTACTTCAACTGGACATGCTTTTACACAAGGGGCACTATCACATTCTATACATCTTGAAGCTTCAAAAACTGCTTCTGGAGATTTAAATGATTTTGTTTTCTCCTCACTATTCACACCCATATTTATTCTCCTCCAAATTAATAACATTTATTTTTTGTTTATATCAAATAAATTCTAATCGTAAGTATTAATATATTTTTCATATCCACACCATTCTAAAATAGTTAAGGATAAAATTTTTGTAGCAGAAATTAAATCGCTAATATTTACATATTCGTCAGTTGAATGCATTAACTCACTTAAACCCGGGCCAAAAATTACAGAGGGAGTATCACCATATTTTATTAGATATCTAATATCTGCTGCCCCCTCCCTCCCAGTAATTAGAGGTTTTTTGCCAATAACTCTGCGGTATTTCTTATTAATTACACTTACAATTGGATGATTTGGGGAAATTTCAGAAGGTTCACCACAATAACCCGTAAATTTAATCATAGGTGGGTGATTTTTCAACCAAAAATCTTTTTTTGAAAATGATAAAATATGTTTAATAAAATTTTGTTTTACAATATTCGTATCTTCACCTGGAAGTGTAGCAAAACTGCCTTTAAGTAAGCAGATATCAGGAAAAGAGCTAGGAAAAGAACCAGACCTAAAAACACTTACCATACAAGGTAGAGCATCTTTAACATTAGGATAAAGAGGATGACTTAATTTATTAACTCTAATATCTCCAAAATTAGAAACAGCCTTCATTACAGAGTAACCTTTTTCAATCGCATTTACACCTTCCCAAGCTCTTTGGATCCCAGTTGGTTTTCCTTTTATAATAATTTCAAACCATATTCTACCAATACAAGCAGGTTGAATGTGCAAGCTACTTGTTTCACAACTAATGCCTGCATCAGCTTTATATCCTTTCAATACACATGCTAAAGTTCCATTTCCGCTTTGTTCTTCATCTACAGTATACTCAAGAATTACATCGCCTTTTAAATTAATGCCTAACTTTATTAAAATATCAAGGGCCATGGTCATTGCAGCTAAACCACTTTTCATATCAGAAGCTCCTCTGCCATACATTCGATCACTTTGAATATCCCCAGCCCAAGGTTTATGCTTCCATGCATTTAAAGGCTTTGCAGGAATAACATCTACATGACCATTAAAAAGTAGGGATTTTCCATTTCCAGTTCCTTTGTATATTCCTACAAGATTCGGCCTATCAGTATATCCATTTTTTACCGGTACATATCCAGGATGTTTTTTAAGTTCATTGTGATCTGGTTCCCACATATCAACTTTCAAACCCATTTCTTTAAGTTTTTTTCTAATAAATTTTTGAATTTCTATTTCATTTCCAGTAACACTAGGGAAAGATATTAATTCTCTTAAAAACTTAATAATATCATCTTTTTTTTTGTCAATACTCTCTATAATCTTCTTTTCAATAGCCATAAATATAATTTATCATCCTCTTTCTCTTTATAAAATTTATATAATTATTGCAATTAATTCAAATTTACGTTATAAATTTTTTAATTTATATAAGGTAATTTAAATATTATATACTACACAATTATGATAAAATCCTTCTTTTAAAATAGAAATTTTTATATAAATTTCTATTTTTATTTATATGCCGGGGTCAGTTCTCAACATTTGACATACTGTAATTCCTTAAAATATGATAAAAGCGTAATAA
>JABUBP010000443.1_pt1 | contig 11584 bp, 7 predicted proteins | sample 7240331 | NCBI WGS metagenome assembly JABUBP01 (sample SAMN07256347, study PRJNA390944) | subsurface metagenome | isolation source: Methane hydrate marine sediment | place: Pacific Ocean: Eastern North Pacific, ODP site 1244 | collected 2002 | reverse complement strand
GGTCGGAGCGGTGACCATCTATCTAGCCCTGATGTTACCATCAGGGTCAAGCGACCAACCCGGGGACAGGCCGGGCGTCCTTTTATCCCTCTATTCGGTCTTGCTCCAGATGGGGTTTGCCCAGCCGACTGGTCACCCAGTCGCTGGTGAGCTCTTACCTCACCATTTCACCCTTACCCGCGGTTAGCGTGGTCAGTGCGGGTGGTATGTTTCTGTGGCACTTTCCGTAGGGTCACCCCTCCTGGGCGTTACCCAGCATCCTGCCCGGTGGAGCTCGGACTTTCCTCTATGGCAACTTGCCACAGCGGTCACCCGGTTTACTTGACCTATTTATAGTGTAGTAGAAAAGGTATTATCAGTCAATCTTATGTACTCGTCCAGTACATTAGTAACACATTACCCCCTTTCGTTGGTTTTCTTTCCACTCCTCCAGATACTACTCCACTTATTATTCTCATAGTAACACTATTATAGTGTCACCCATCTATCTGAACGAAATCAGAGGGTGAGATTGCTTATGAACTTTACCTTCTTTTAAAAGTATACTTTGCCAGTACGGTTGTTGAATCCCTCTTGATAAATGAGTCAAATTAGGGTATAGTTTGGCTAATACAAGGAGTATTGTAGAATGAGTATGGCATCACTAATTGAAATCAAGCCAAATCCTAATATTCCAGCCTTTGCCTCTGGCGACACAGTAAAGGTCAGTGCTAAGATTGTGGAAGGGGAAAAGGAGCGAACCCAGTCATTTCAAGGAGTAGTAATTAAGGTTCGGCGTGGTGGGACTGGTGCTAGCTTTACCGTGCGGCGTGTTGCCTATGGCATAGGCGTAGAGCGCACCTTCCCATTCCAGTCACCGCTGGTGGAGAAGGTAGAAGTAGTGCGGCAGGGGAAAGTGCGCCGAGCTAAGCTTTATTACCTGCGTGGGCTTAGTGCTAGGAGAGCTCGTATCAAGGAAAAGCGGGCAGCAAAAGAAAAGAAATCGAGATAGAGTTAAATTAGGGCTACTTCGCTGGAGTATAGGATGAGGTATGCTGAGGTTAGTGTTAATTCGCCAATAGCTCAGCGCCGAACATTTAGCTATGCTATCCCCTCTGGTCTAAGTATTGATGTAGGGCAGGCAGTATGGGTTCCTTTCGGTGATAAGCTCCTTCAGGGTATCGTTTTAGAGCTAAGCTGTTATCCCTCTGTAGAGGAAACTAGAGAAATAGCTGGTGTTATTGAACCTCGCCCCCTACTCTCTCCACTCCATGTATTGTTGGCTCGCTGGCTCAGCGAGCACTATCTTTCGCCCCTCTTTGATGCGGTGGCTTCGATGCTGCCGCCAGGATTTGAGAGGAAGATAGTTACCTTTATTTCTAACCCTCCAGCCCCTTGCCAATACGATATATCTTCTCTCCCCCAAGGGCAGAGGTATGTTCTTGAATTAGCTAGGAAACGAGGCAAAGTTGGTTTGAGGGAGTTGGAGAAGGCATTGGGGACTAGGCAATCCAGGTTGGTCATATCTCAACTGATTGGTCAAGGTTTGGTAGTCAGAAGCTATGAGCTGGGGAGGGTCAGGGTAAAACCAAAGAAGGTGGCTTACCTGCGCCTAGCAGTGAAGGCTAGTGAGGCTCGGCAAGAGGCAGCCAAGCTGCGTGAGCAGGGGAAGGCTATTAAGCAGGCTAGCCTCCTCGAGTTTTTGTCTCAAGCGTCTCAGCCAATATCTCTTTCTGAAGCTAAAAAAGGTGCTAATTGCTTGACATCAACAGTTAAAGCTGTGGTAAATAGGGGTTTAGTCGAACTTCAGCAGATTGAGGTAAAACGCGAACCAATCTCCTATCAGGGGATTACTCCATCAGAGCCACTGGCGCTTACCGACGCCCAAAAATCAGCCTTTCAGTCTATTCAGTCCAGACTCCTCCAGGTAGTGAAGGGGCAGGCTTCACCAACTATTTTTCTGCTTCATGGGGTTACTGGAAGCGGCAAGACAGAAATTTATCTACAGGCTCTGGCTGAGGCGATAAAGCTGGGTAAGCGAGGCATTGTTCTGGTTCCAGAGATTGCACTCACTCCCCAGACTATAGAGCAATTCGCCTCACGCTTCCCCCATAAGGTAGCCGTCCTTCATAGTAAGCTCTCCTTAGGGGAACAATTCGATGAGTGGCAGCGAATAAGAAACGGTGAATTTGATGTAATTATTGGTTCCAGGAGTGCTATTTTTGCTCCTCAACCTGACCTGGGTCTTATAGTTATTGATGAAGAGCATGAATGGACCTATAAGCAACACGATAAATCCCCCCGCTACCACACTCGTGATGTAGCTATAAGATTGGCTGACTTAACTGGGGCGGTAGTTATTCTAGGTAGCGCTACTCCTGATGTGGAGACCTTTTACCATGCTCAAAGAGGGGACTATCGTCTACTTCAGCTTCCTGAGCGAGTTACTCCCAGTGAGGGTTCGCCTCTACCTCAGGTTAAGGTAGTAGATTTAAGGGACGAGCTTAAGGCAGGGAATAGAAGCCTTTTTAGTCGCTCTCTGTCACAAGCCACAGCTAAAGCTGTGGCAAGCGGGGAGCAGGTGATTCTATTTCTTAATCGACGGGGAGCGGCTACCTTTATTCAATGCCGAAGTTGTGGCTTTGTGCTCCGCTGTAAGCGTTGCGAGGTGCCCCTCACCTACCATTTTGTTGAGGATGCTTTAGTCTGCCACCAGTGCAACTATAGAATACCAGTTCCGCAGATTTGCCCTCGGTGCTTGAGTCGCCGGATAAAGTTTTTAGGCATTGGCACCCAGAAGTTAGAGCGGGAAGCCGGTTACACTTTCCCTCAAGCCAAACTGCTGCGCTGGGATAGTGATGTTACTAGAGGGAGATATTCTCATCAGGAGATATTAAGCAAGTTCCGTGCCCACGAGGCTGATATTCTTATTGGCACGCAAATGATTGCCAAGGGATTGGATTTACCTCTGGTTACCCTGGTGGGGGTAGTTAGTGCTGATACCAGTTTAAACCTGCCTGACTTCCGGGCTGGAGAGAGGACTTTTCAACTCTTAAGCCAGGTGGCGGGAAGAGCCGGGCGTGGCATTTTAGGGGGACGGGTTATCATTCAGACCTACTCCCCAGACCACTATGCCATTCAGGCAGCAGCTAAACATGACTATGCCTCTTTCTATGATAAGGAAATTGCCTATAGACGCCAGCTTCATAATCCCCCCTTCACCCGTCTGGTCTGTCTCACTTACAGCCATACTAACGATGCTCTTTGCCGGAAAGAGGCAGAAAGAATAAAGCGCCTCCTTATTGAAGAGAGAGATTCAAAAGGTATAGCTGACCTAAGTTTAATTGGACCAGCCCCAGCATTTATTCATAGGCTACGAGGTAGGTTTCGCTGGCAGCTCATACTTCGTGGGGCTGAACCTTCTGCTTTTCTATCGCAAGTACCTATTCCTCAGGGCTGGACGGTAGATATTGACCCGGTAAGTCTGGTTTAGGAGGCTAATTGAGTGAATTTCTATAAAGGTAACTCAGAATTTTATTCGCTTTCTCAACGCTATTCCCTATTTCTTGACCCGCCTCTCTAAGGCTTGTAATAGCACTGATGTGGCTCTTGATGGGGCAAACTTTGCTAACGCTGGCTTTGTGCTCTCCGTCTTCCCTTTAGCTACCTTCTCCTCTATTGAACCTTGACGATAATAGTCGGTGACAGTTGGCGGCTCTGGGGCAAGATAAAAAAGGTCTTCAAATTTGTGTTTGGGAAAAGCTTTTATCGCCCCGACAATGAATTTTTGATTGATGCTGCGCTTACCCTCTCTCACCCGATAAATCTGGCTTACCGATATCCCCATAGCCTGGGCTAACTCAGATAGGTTTTTATAGCCCCCGTCGTAGAATTCGAAAATCCTTGTCTTGATTATCATAACTACCACCCCAATTATGACAGATGGCTATATTATAGCCCTTAATATGCCAATTGTCAAGTCCCTGTACTCGTTCATATGATTAGTGGCACCTTCTGCTTTCTTGAAAATCCTTTCTGCTCTAGCCTCTCCAAGATAATGGCGTTCTTTAGCCACTCAGGAAGGGTATCACCCCAGCCTCCAGGAAAGACAATAAGAGGATTGGTAAAGACACCCACCAGGTCTTGAGCCACTCCATAGTCTCCCGTCAATCAATAAAGATAGCAAATGATGGGTACCTGGTAATGCTCGATAATCTCGGCAAAGGCATTGGTGTTGACAAATTGAATATTGGGGGCGCTATAATATCAACAAAATGGTAATAAATTCACACTAAAAGCGGGTGTAACTCAGCGGTAGAGTGCTTGCTTCCCAAGCAAGACGTCGTGGGTTCGAATCCCATCACCCGCTCCACAGCTAAATTCGTCTGCCTCCCCATTGTTCTGAGGAATTATATATCTCCGGGGATAAACAGGGTCTGAACAGCTAGCAAAAGGACCTGAACGCTTCCACATTAATTAACGGGCTATCTTCATTCTGTAGCAGCGAGTTCTGCCAGTTGGTCTAGCACCGCTTTCAGAGCTTCCAGCTCTCTTCCATAGCCAGTCCAGTCACCTTCCCTTTGGTACTGCAGTGCCTGGTTGTAGTGAAGCTGAGCCTCATCAATTAGGTTAGCTATATCAGCAACTACCGACTCCTCCGGTTCTGGTGAAGCTGGTGGTATAACCACGACTTCAGTCGGTGGAGCCTCATCACCAGAGATGAATTCTGGCAAAAAGATAGCCGCAATGCTTTTTTCCAATGTGGTTTCCATAGCTATCTGCTCACCGGCAGCCACAATAACTCGCTTCAGCTGTGGAAGCCCACCAGTCTCTGCCTCAAGGAAGACCGGCTCGACATACAAGATGGACCCACCTAAAGGAATCAGCAGCAGATTGCCACGGATAACTCGAGAACCACCGCGACCCCACAGGGCAAGCTGCTCAGTGATGATAGTATCCTGCCCGATTCGGTTCTCTATCTGGCTGGGACCATACACCAGCCGCTCCTTGGGGAAGTGGTAGGCAAGCAGCTTCCCGTAGTTTTCTCCATCAGAGCGGGCAGCTAGCCAGCCAATGGTGTTATTCTTGTTCTCCGGGGTGAAGGGTAACATGAGCAGGAACTCCTCTTTCTCCTCATCGGGTAGGCGCATGATGATGTAGTAGGGTTCCATAGGCTGTTCTCTACCAAAATAGAGCTCTTTGGGTATAGCCCACAGGTCTTCCTTGTTGTAGAATACTCGGGCATCTTCCATGTGGTAGGTTTGGTATACCAAAGCCTGGATATTGAACATGTCCTCAGGATAGCGGAGGTGAACTCGCAAGGACTCAGGCATCTGCTCAGCGGAGACAAAGAGCTTGGGGAAGATAGCCTGGTAGGTTTGTATCAAAGCATCCTCTGGGTCAGTGATATAGAAGGTTACACTGCCATCGTAGGCATCAATAACTGCCTTAACACTGTTGCGAATGTAGTTCACATCTCCAAGCGGCTCAGAATAGGGATAGCGGTCAGTGGTAGTATAGGCATCCTGTACCCAGAACAACCTTCCCTCTATCACCACCAGATAGGGGTCACTATCCAGCTTCAAAAATGGTGCCAGGTGGTTCACCCTTTCCTGTATGTTCCGATAATAGAGTACCCGGCTCTCAGGGATTAACTCACCACTAATAAGGATATTAAGGTCACCCAATTGCCAGGCATAGACCAAGCGGCGGATGAAACTGCCTAGGCTAACCCCATCCTCTCCCTGGTAATAACCGAAGACATTCTCATCACCCATAGGATAGTCAAACTCCTCGGTCTTTGTTTTCACAATTATGTAATCATCTGTCTTTTCCCCAAAGTATATCTGGGGCCGCTCAATATCGAAGTCACCAATGGGGGGTATATCCTTTACCAGCAATACTGGCAGCCCCTGAGCGCTGACCTCATTAACCGGGCTCAGGGCAAGACCGTAGCCGTGGGTGAACTGTAGCCGACGGTTGACCCAGGTCTGTGCCTCTACGGCCAGTTTCTCCGCAGATAACTCCCGGGCCGATAGCATGACCTGCCGGTACTCGCCATCGATGACATAGCGGTCAACATCAACATCATTAAAGTCATAGTAGAGTCGAAAGGACTGGAGCTGGGTATAGGTGTCTTTTAGCGGGCGAGAGTCCCAGAGCCTGATGTTGTTGATGGTCACCTCGTTTTGGACTATGTCCTCGGGGCTTGGTGCTTCCTCAGCAGGAAAGGACTGCTCCTCAACCCGGTTCAGGGCGAAGGCCTCTCTGGTGAACTGGATATTATACTCAATGTAGGGCATCTCTCGAGCCAGCTCGCTGGGCTGTACCTGAAAGCGCTGTACTACAGCGGGGAAAATTCCCCCGACGACGATGGCAACCACTATCCACCCCCCAATACCATAGAGAGCCCAGCGAAATTTACGTCGCAATACGGAAACCAGAAGGAGACCGGCGCAGATGACCACTACTGCCAAAAGTATCCACTGGGCTGGAAGCTTAGCGTGCATATCAGCATAGCTGGCGCCGAAGATTACCCCCCGTCTGGAGAAGACCAGTTCCCAGATACCAAGCCAGTAACCCCAGGCGAAAAGGCCCAGGATGGCTATGACCAGTCCACCAAGGTGAGCTAATACTGGCCTGGTAAAGTCAAGCCTGAGTCGCTGCACCATATGGCTGAGAAGATATACCCCGGCCGTGCCAAGAAGGGTGACTATCAGCGCACCCAGGAGCCAGCCTCGCAGCATGTGAAGGAAAGGCAGTGAGAAGACATAGAAGGCGATTTCCTTATTGAAAACCGGGTCGGTGATACCAAAGGGCTGCCCGTTGAAGAACCGAAGCACAACCTCCCAGTTACCCTGGGCCACCAGACCAAATATTAGACTGAGTAGTGCCGTTCCCAGGATAATGCTCAGCTTGGATACCTGCTGTAGCCGACGCACTATGGCCCAAGGCCAAATATTTGGTCTACTTTTGGGGGCTAGACGCGTAGCCAGCACCAAGTTCCCCAGAAACAAGAGGCCAAAGATGATGGCCGCGGAGAAGAAGACTAGCACCTTGGTCTTTAGAATAGTGGTGTAGACACTGTCATACTCCAGGCTTTTGAACCAGAGCCACTCAGTATAGAGCCCTTTTGATATATTTATGATAATAAACAGGGCTAAGACTCCAGCCAGGGCTAAGAGGACCCTGGTAGCCGTCCGTCCAAGCTTGGGAGGCGGCACAGGTTTCTCGTCTCTATCTTCAGGAAACCATCGTTGCCATTGTCTGTCAAATGAGTTCAATCTACTCGCCTCAACCTTTCTAAAAATATAGCTAGCAGGGTTCCGCTGCCCACTGACCTCCATCTACCCAGAGCTATTAAACGAAACTGACTACCCCCGTAACTAATAGGATAACAAACGCTCAAGTATCGGTCAACATCATGCTTGGTAGATTAAATAAAAAAGTAGAGAGCACTCGAAAAAGCACTCTCTACTAGTCAACCCAGTTTCTCTCTCAAACTCAGCTCACTTGCGATGTTCACCACCGCATTAGACCTCTCTTTTACGAGACTGATCTCTAACCTGCTCTCTCGAGCCAAGTCCGAGCTTTGCCTGCCCTGCTTTTGGCAGGGCGTCAACTGTCCACCTGCCACACCCCAAATAACTCATGAAGCCTCATAACGCACCTCCCGAAGTCAAATTCGGCTGGTACTACATGACTTCATCTTTATTCAATCACACTTAACTTCAATTGTCAAGTTTTTGTTTTGGCTTCATCACCCTGACTTGATATACCTAGCAATAATGTCTATCGCCTCGAATAAATCAGGCGAGGGTAAAAGATAAGCAGTCCTGACCCTGGCATATTCATACTTTGGCTCAAGGAAAATCACAATATTACCCTTAAGCTTTTTGAAATCGGTTTGTAGTAATATATCCTTCAATCGATAATCAAGGTTAAGCTGTTGTGAAAGATAACCATCCCCCTTCCACTCAATATCGACTACCTTGCCCCAGAGAGCTGGACTTTTCTTCCTCACCATTCTAGTTTTCTTCTGTCTCCTTTTACCTGACCAGCCAGGACTCCTCACCAAATAGTCAAGAAAATAATTAACTCCATACTGGCTGGCTACACCGATAACATTCACATAATCTATATTCCTGCCCGCTATCTCAATCACACCCACAGAACTTCGCATAAAAGAACGACCTACCCCCAGCTTTTCTTCATCTGCACCTTTCTCCATCAGAGACGCCTTGACCCCTATCTCCAGAAGGTGGCGAAGGAGCTGCTCCACATTCTGAGGTCCACCTTTCTTTCTCTTTCTTAATGCCAGTGGCAGCCCAATAGTAAGCACCAACGCCGCTATAATAGTGCCCAGCATACTTGCCCAGTCCATCAGTTACCCACACTCCTTTAGAAACTAAGGTATTATGCCTCTGTCTTTACCCCCCGTGTCTTATAAACTAGCAGGGGAATGGTGATGGCTAACACAATTATGCCTATAACCTGAGCCTGATGTAAGCCAAGGAGAAATGGTGTCCCCTCACGCAGGAAATCTATGCCAATCCGCCACACAGAATATAGACCAAGGTAGATAAGAAATAGTGAGCCATCAGGCTTGAGCCGCCCCCTTAATTTGAGCAATATCCCAAAGACTATCAGGCCGAAGATGAGTTCATAAGGTTGTGTGGGGTGAAGAGGTATCCCAAGGGGGGCATAGCTATTAGGGTGGGTATAGACTACGCTCCAGGGTAGCCAAGTCGGTGCTTCTATACCATAGCAGCAGCCATTTATAGTACAACCTATCCTGCCTATTACAGCCTGAGCTACTATGACAGCCGGTGCCACTAAATCAGCGAAGTAACCAAACTGGAGCTTGCTAAATTTGCTATAAATCCAGATACCGAGGGCAGCACCTAAAACAGCGCCATAGGCAGTTAGACCTGAACCGCCAATTATCTGTCCTAGGTTCTGGCTGTAATAATCCCATCTATCAATAACATGGAGCAACCTTGCTAGCACTATTCCTGAGGGAATGCCTACCAGTGCTGCCATAAAAAGGGTATCATAGGAAATTTTAGCCCCCTTCCTTATCTGCCACACCAGCCATAAGATTATCACTATGATAGCTAGGGTGACAAAAATGCCATACCACCTAACATTCAAGAAGGCTACCGGGTCTATGCTTATGATAATCAACCCTATCCCCTTTATCCCCTTCCCCTTAATAAGGGGAAGGGGAAGTTTATTTTAAGAGGGGCTTCGCCCCTCTATAACTCCCCTAGCAATCCCTCAAGCAGACTCTGGGCTGCCTTCTTATCCAGAGGCTTATTATTGTTGCCACACTTTGGCGACTGGATACAGCTAGGACAACCCTCCTGACAAGGGCACTCTGTAATTGCCTTGAGCGTAGCCTGCCATAGTTCCTCCACCAAGTCAAATCCCTTCTCGGCAATGCCAATGCCACCAGGGTAGGCATCATAAATAAATATCTCGGCTCTCCCGGTATCAGGGTGAAAGGGGGTAGATACGCCACCGATATCATTGCGGTCGCATAGGGCAAACAAGGGAAGGATAGCGATAGCGGCATGCTCAGCAGCATGTAATCCACCGGCAAAATCCAGTTGAGCCTTGTCCAGCCGGGCAATAACCTCGGGTGGAAAGTCAAACCAGAGGGCTACAGTAGGAAAGTGCTGAGGTGGCAGGTCAAGTGGCTCCTCACCGATTACTTCCTCAGTGAATTGCGCCTTTTTCTTGAAGCCAACTACAGTATTGGTAACCTCTACTTCACCCAGATATACCTTCACCTGCCCGCAGCTTCTACTGCGAGTTCGCTTAACAATATGCAAATCCTCGATTTCTTTAGTCTGAGTATAATAAGAGGCAGTGGTCGGCTCGGCATAGGCGGTGCGGTTAGCCAGGTCAAGCTCGGTGACCAAATAGGACTCTCCCTGGTGGAGGTAAATAGCGCCAGGATATATCTGAAAAAAAGCAACACTGGCCTCTACGGTCTCCAGTAAGGAATCAGTAGAAGTATCAATAAGGGTAAAGTTTTCCCCGGAAGTGGAACGAATATTGATGCTTTGAGCCGGGTAGGCGATACGAGGTGAAAGATACCACCTCTGCCGGTGTTCCCTGAGCATACCCTGTTCTTCTAATTCTGCCCTTCTCTGTCTAAAAGTAGCGCCGAAGATTTCCTCATCACTACTTAATGGCATTTCCCAGGCGGCACACAATAGATGGGCTCTTAAAATATAGGGATTATCAGGGTTAACCAGGGCATTCTCAAAGCTTTTTTGGAAAAAGAAATCAGGATGACGCATAAAATACTGGTCTAGAGGATTATCCAGACCTATAAGGAAGCTCAGCGACCTGTCTCTACCCCGACCACTCCTACCCGCCTGCTGCCAAGTACTGGCAATACTCCCCGGATAGCCGGTAAGCACCGTTGCCTCCAGGTCACCGATATCTATACCCAGCTCTAAAGCAGTAGTGGCTACTACTCCTAAAAGTTGACCGCTAAATAGCTCCTGCTCTATTTGACGCCGTTCCTGCGGGAGATAACCAGCCCGATAAGCCTTAATTCTTCCAGCTAAGGCTGGGGCGGTTTCAGCCAATTTCTGTCTGGAGTAGGTATAAATAAGCTCAGTTAGCCGGCGAGAGCGAGCAAAGGCTAGACTGCGGATATTGCGGCTTACTAACTCAGTAAACAGGTTCGTAGCTTCACTATTAGCGCTACGCCGAACACTCCTTGCCTCATCTATAATTGGAGGGTTCCAGAAGACAAAGTCCTTCCCCCCATGAGGGGAGCCGTCATTATCAACTACGGTAAAGGGTAAACCTACCAGTCTCTCCGCATGCTCACCGGGATTAGCTATGGTAGCTGAGCAGCAGATGAATTGAGGGCTTGAGCCATAAAGGTTACACAGACGGCGCAGGCGACGCAGCACACAGGCCACATGGGAACCAAAAACGCCACGATAGATATGGGCTTCATCTACTACCACATACCTCAAGTGGCGCAGCAACCTTGACCAGGATTGATGATTGGGCAATATACCAATATGGAGCATATCAGGATTGGTAAGTATTATCCTAGCTCGTTTTCTTATCTCAGGTCGTTCAGTCTGTGGGGTATCACCATCAAAGGTGGCGAATTCATCTACCCTGAGCAGGCAGGGGCAAAATAGCTCCTGTAAGCCGCGCAACTGGTCCTGAGCCAGGGCTTTGGTTGGGAAAAGGTAAAGGGCACGGCTACCTCGCTCGGTTAGAATCGCCTCCAATACAGGAATGTTATAGCACAAGGTCTTACCACTGGCACTTGACGTTGACACCATCACGTTCCTGCCCTGTCGGGCATTATTCACGGCTTCAGCCTGGTGAGCATAAAGAGGTAATAACCCATGTTCATCAAGGCAATCTTGAAGACTACTAACTAGAGGTTTATCTAATTCAGCGCAGCTAGCGTCACGGGGTGGGACGTGCTCAATATGAGCAATCTGAGCATTATAAGTAGGCTGGACAGTAAGATGATGGAGAAAAGCCGAGGTATTCATTATGGCTCCCCTCATTAAACAGGTAGAATCTCAATTTCGTAGTCAAGTATCTCTACCTCAAA
>JABUBP010000442.1_pt1 | contig 11590 bp, 12 predicted proteins | sample 7240331 | NCBI WGS metagenome assembly JABUBP01 (sample SAMN07256347, study PRJNA390944) | subsurface metagenome | isolation source: Methane hydrate marine sediment | place: Pacific Ocean: Eastern North Pacific, ODP site 1244 | collected 2002 | reverse complement strand
CACCGATATCGGCAAATATATTGTCAAAGACTGCTGTTACGCTCCCCTCCCCGGCCGGAATTTCCATGCCGAACTGATTCATTAAAGCTAGCAGGCCTATGGTCTTTAGAGTGACGGTTTTGCCACCCGTATTGGGACCGGTAATAATCAGGATCCTTTCTCCCGGGGTCAGACGCATTGAAATCGGCACCGCTTTTGTTCCCAATAGAGGATGGCGGGCAAAACGTAAGTCCACCTCTCCCTCTCTGTTTTCAACCATGGTGCACCGGTGCTGTATCGCATATCTGGCCCTGGCATAAATGGAGTCGAGCACGCCGATACTGGCCAAGGTCTGCCGGATCTCTGCCGTGTATTCAATTACACGAGCGCTTAAGTTTTTCAGCAGCCGCACAACCTCCCTTTTATACTCATTCTCCTTCTGTACCAGTTCATTGTTCCTCTCCATAATATCCGGTGGTTCCAGATAGAGAGTGGCGCCGCTCGCGGACATCTCATGAACAACGCCCTTGATCCTGCCTTTAAAGTTTGCTTTCATGGGCAGCACGATTCGTCCCTCTTTCTGGGTGGGAACATCAGCCTGCCAGTAAGACTTGAAATCACTGTTATTGAGGTAGCTGCCTGCCAGGCGGCCCACCTCCCTCTGCAGAGTACGGATGCGATCCCTGATACTCTTCAGCTCCGGAACATTTTTTTCTCTGATATTCGCATCTTTATCCAACAGCCTGAATATGGCACGAGGCAGGAATTCAAGGTCAACAATCCCGCCGGCGATTCTGCCCAGCTCATCTGATACCGCACCCTGGATCAGGTAACGCTTCAGCTTTCTCGCTGAGATCAGGGTGCGCCCGATAGTGGTCAGTTCCACTGCTTCAAGCAAAAGTCCCTCTTTCCACTGCTCCGTTTTTCGCCCTTCCCACTGTGGAAAATCCAGGGTAGGCATATTCCGGCCCGATTCAAGAAGCCGGCGAAAGGACACGGAGAGTGAGAGAAGACTGCTCACCTCCGACGCCTCAGTCAATATTTCCTGTTTCTGCAGAGTATATCTGCCCTCGGGGCTGAAGCATTTATCCTTCAACTCCTCAAGTATCACCTGGAATTCAAGCAGTTTAATTGTGTGCTGATCCATAAAAACCTTTTTGAAAGTTACTTAAATCATTAAAAAGCCGCACATAGCTGCTGTAGCGGTCCGCATGTATATCTCCCCTTTCAAGAGCCTCCTTCACCGCACAACCGGGCTCATCAATGTGCAGACAGCTCGAGTAAGCACACCCTTCACTCCACGGGGAAAATTCCGGAAAAAATCCATGAAGATCTCTTTGAGTAATTCCGCTTACCTCGAATTCGCGTATACCCGGAGTGTCGATAATATAGGTGTTCTTATTCAGGGCAATCATAACAGCGAAATTGGTAGTATGAACCCCGCGGTCATACTTGCTCGAAATTTCCCCAACCTTCAGTTTAAGCCTGGGCTCCAGGCAATTTAATATTGAGGATTTACCGACCCCGGATTGACCGACAAAAGCTACGGTATTCCCTTTGATCACTTCTCCCAAATCACTAATTCCCTCACCTGTAAGGGCTGAGCAGCGGATAACCCGGTAGCCGTTTTTTTCCCATACTTCGACTCTCTCCCTGACAGCCGCTTCAACACCTAAATCACACTTGTTCAACAGTACAACAGGAATAAGACCGCCTAACTCGGTGCTGATAATCACGCGGTCGATAAAGCGGGGGCGAAAGGGCGGATTTTTAATCGAGGCCACACACATCAAGAGCTCCGCATTTGCGGCCAGTACCTGGGACGCCCGCCGCTTTTTATTCCACCTTTCCAGACTTGAGCTGCGCTCTTTCCTGCTGATTATCCAGCCCTCGCCTTGCGAAAAAGCATCAGGCAGCACTTCCACCAGATCGCCGACTGCAATGGGATTATACTGCCGCTTATCTGTTTTCAGGACTTTTCCTTTGATCCGGCACTGCAGCTTTCTATCGGCTACTGCTACGGTGTAGATGTTGTTTATTCCACAAAGCACCTGACCTGACACTTTTGACATCAATAATCCCATAGCAGCCTTATTTCAGAATACCGGCAAATTCCAGCCCGTATTTACCGGCAAATTTACGGTAGCGTTCTTCTACCGGCTCCTCTCCGGTAACATAGAAACAATCTTTTCTACCAGAACATCCCCTCCCTGTCTCCTTATCTTGCAAAACCCTGATCAACTGTCTGGTTACACCTTCCCTTGAATCAACGATCTCCACCCCGCCGCCTATTGCGCTTTTCAGCTCTTCCTCAAGCAGTATGAAGTGGGTACAAGCCAATACCGCAGAGCTTACAGCAGAATTTTTAAGATCATCAACCTCCCTGGAAACAATAGCTTTTTTTTCTGCGGCCGAGGTTGAAAAATAATCATATTCCACCAGGTTTACCAGTTTTCCCAGAGGATAACGAATAACTTCACAACCTTCAGCAAAATTGCGGATAAGATCGGCAAGGTAATTGTCAGCCAGGGTCCGTTCTGTAGCCAGCACTGCCAGTCTTCCTGCAGGTATTGAGCGGGCCGCCGGTTTCACTGCCGGGACCACACCGATAAATGGTATATTGTATCTTTTTCGCAATTCAGCGAGCGCGATAACTGAAGCTGTATTACAGGCCACTACCACTACCCTGGGATCAAAGCGCTTGATCGCCAGCCCCAGACTTTCCATAACTCCGGTCACTACCTCTGAAGGTGTTTTGATTCCATAGGGAAAATGCTTCCGATCAGCCAGATAAATGAAAAACTCGCCGGCCACTCGCTGCCGGGCCATCTCCAGATAGGGAAGCCCGCCTATGCCGGAGTCAAAAAAAACAACCGGTTTACATTCCATTTTTAAAGAGGTTGTCAAAACCCTGCCGCGCTTTATTCCCCTGTTCTTTTTCAAGGGGCTTTTCCTGAACAGACTCGACGAATTTGAAAAAATCACAGAAATTGCTTCTCTCTTTCTCATACACCGGTTCGCTGATTGATTCCCGGCAATCCCAATGCGCGCCCGGGCTGTAAAAGCGGCAGTTCCTGCAAATCCGCAAACCCTTTTTACAGGAAGGACAGAGCGTAGAGCGAAAGACATCCAGCTGCTCTTCAAGAGGATTTCCACAAAAATAACAATATCGCATAGATTCTATATTATAACAGAAGCTCCAATTTAGACAACGTACTCGCAGAGTGCGAAGTCCCAGCATGGGGCAACGTGCTCGCAGCTTTTATCCTGCTTGCTAAAGTATCGCTAACCGGATAGATTAACATCCATGTTTACAGCAGAGCCCTGTAAAGCCCCGGGATGCAGCAGACTGGCAGTATTCCAGAGTAAATATTGTTTTTTCCATCTCGAAGACCGGGAAGAGTACCTGGTCCAGGTGCGCCGCTATCTGACCGGCCACGATATCATTAATAATATTAACCTGGCGGATGTAATTTTGGAAGATATCGACCTCTCAGGCAAGGAGATTAACTACAGCAGTTTTTCTAAAAGCCGTTTTTCCGGTGTGAATCTGACAAACTGCAAAATGAACCTCGTGTTCCTGGATCGCGCCTCTCTCTCCCACTCTACTTTCCACCAGAGTAAACTGCAGTGGGTGGTTTTTGCCGGCTCGCTAATAGAGTTCTGTGACTACACCGACTCCGATACTTTACGCTGTAATTTCACCGGTGTTACCTGTAGGGAGACCCCTTTTAGCGGCTCCGATCTTTATGGCTGCCGCTTCATTAGCTCTGACCTGACCGGGGCGCAATTTAAAGACTGTAATCTGAAGCGGGTGCACTTTCAGAACGCCCGGATTAAGGATGCTGATTTTCGCTATTCCAACAAAGAAGAAGCAATATTCATGGAAAACGAAGCATGAGATTATTCCCCCATTTCTCGTTCTTGGATTTTTCAAATTCATACCTGATCGGCCCTGATAATGGCGGTGAAGCCGTTCTTATTGATCCGGGAATATTTGACGCCGGTTTATTGAGATTGATCGAAGACAATAATTACTACGTGCGTTATGTCCTGGTAACTCACGCTCACGCTTCCCATACCAGAGGCCTGAAAACCCTGCTCAAGATATATAATGCGAAAGTTTTTGCCTTTACTACCTTTATCCAGGATTTTGCGGCGGTAAAGGTCAGGGAAGGAAAGCGGCAACCGGTGGGGGAATACCATTTTGAAATAATCGAAACACCGGGCCATTCTGATGATTCGTTATGCTTTAAGCTGGATCAATTCCTATTTACCGGCGACACCCTTACCGCAGGTTCCTTGAGCAAAAATCCCGGATACGCAAAAGCTACTCTTATTTCGACCATTAAAAAGAAGCTCCTGACCCTGGACGATGATACCCTTATCTTTCCCGGCCATGGCCCCCCATCCAAGATAGCCATTGAACGCGAATTTAATCCCTTCCTGCAGGAAAAGAGGATAGAACCCTAACCGACTAACAGCTCCTTAAAACGCCGGGGAAGAGGAGCACGAAATTCTCCAGGCTCTTTCTTTCCCGGTAGGGTTATAAGAAGTCTATAAGCGTGAAGCATCAGACCTCTATCGCTTGAGGATCCGGGATGGTAAAGGGAATCGCCGAGAATCGGACAGTCAAGGTATAGCATATGGACGCGGAGTTGATGGGTACGGCCGGTCAGGGGATGCAGAGAAACAAGGGAGCGATTACCAAAATTTTTAAGCACACGGTATCTGGTTACCGCTCTCTTGCCACGGGACATTGACCAGGTATACCTTTTACGGTTCAGCGGATCTCTGGTTATTCTCGTATCAATACGTCCTGATAAAGCTGGGAGCGTGCCCTTGACAATTGCCAGGTACTGTTTCTTCACTTTTCTCTCCCGGAATTGACGGCAGAGAAATTCTTGGGCTTTTCTGGATTTCGCCGCAACCAGCACACCCGAGGTATCCCGGTCCAACCGATGAACAATACCGGGTCTGATAGCCTCTTCAGCGAAATCCTGCTGTAAATCTTTTACATGATAGAGCAGCCCATTTACCAGGGTTCCCGAGGAATGGCCGCAGCCCGGGTGAACCACCAGCCCCCCGGGTTTATTTAAAACCAGGCAATGTTGGTTTTCAAATAGTATATCCAGGTCCATGGCTTCCGGTTCCAGCTCCACCGGGGGAGGATCATTATAGAATATCTCCAGCAAATCGCCATTCTTCAGCTTTTTAGCCAGTTTCACCCGCTTGCCATTGAGTATAACCTGCACTACCCGGGATCTTACCTGGCTCCGGGAAAAGAGTTTGAGCTCTTCAGAAATATAGCGATCTATCCGCAGTCCGGCAGTCTCGAGTTCTTTAATCTCCTGCTTCAGGTTTTGAATATTTCCGGCCATCACCCCTACCTTGAAATCTGCCTATAATAAAATCCGCTGCGGCGATTAGAAAAGAAAATCCCAATGCAGAGACAAAAATCCCCGTTGACTCCTGGCTGGAAAAGGGTATGCCTCCATGCCTTCTGAATGGCCAGGGAGCATAATCCGCATCCGGATAGTGCTGCCCATAGCGGTAGATATCATAAGTCTCGATTGCCAGAAAGATGCTCAAAGGCAGGGAGCCCAGCATAATGATCTCCCCGCGGCGCAGCTCCTTAAGCACTGGTGAAAACTCGTCTTCCTGGTACTCTTCAGGCTCAGTATCCTGACAAAAAATCAGAGTCCCGGTCAACAGAATTAAAAGCAGAGAGATTACAGGTATTCTGGCCGGACTGAGGGACATTTATGGATCAATGCCTCCGACCGAAAAGTGCTGTGCCCAGGCGCAGCATTGAGGATCCCTCTTCAACCGCAATTTCAAAATCACCGGACATTCCCATGGAGAGAATATCCAGAGCCAGCCCGGGATAATGCTCCCCGGTTTGACGGTATAGATCCGCCAGCCCGGTAAAGGCGCGGCGGATTTTATCCCTATCTTCGGTTAAAGGGCCTACCGTCATCAACCCGCGGATATTAAGCCTGGTTTGCGAAAGTATTTGCTCCAGCAGTGTAAAGAGCTCTTCTTTTGTGTGTATACCGAACTTACTCTCCTCCCCGGAGGTGTTGACTTCCAGAAGGATATCCAGCTTCTTTTCTGTACTCATACTGTCAAGATGTTTCCCTAAAGCCAGAGCTGTTCCCAATTTATCGATTGACTGTACACAACTGAAGGTAGTCACGGCCAGCCTGGCTTTATTGCGCTGCAGATGACCGATCAGGTGCAGGTCGATATGGTCAGGGATTCTTGAGTATTTATCTACCGCTTCCTGAACCCGGTTCTCTCCGAAGAGCCGTAGTCCCTGACCCCAGGCAAGCTCCACCGCGCTGCCGGGAAAGGTTTTGGTAACGGCCATTATTCGCACTTTTCGAGCATCACGCCCGGCTCTTTCAGCAGCTTCTAATACCCTGCTCTTTACCATTCTGAGATTCCGGCCGAACTCTTCCTCTATAATTAGATCCATAGTTAGGCTTCGCCCTCTACCAGTTGATGCCGGCTATTGGCGGATAGGCTTTCTTAATGGCCAGATGCAGGGATACCCCCCCGATTATTCCAGCCAGGTTCTGCAACAGATTAATCGGCACTTCAGCCAATGCAGCGCCCAGGCCAACCATCCACCAGCCGGCCAGGAGATAGCCGGCGCACATGGTAACAATTCCGGCGGCTGCCCCCATACTTAAATTCAATACCCCGCCTCTACGGGCCAGGAGACCGATTACCAGACCCTGCAGTCCATGTACCACGAACGAGATCGGCGCCCACTGAGCATACCCGGAAATAATGTCGGCCATGGCCGTACCCAACCCACCGGCAAGCAGCGCGGTAAAGGGGCCGATAGTGAGAGCGGAAAAAAAGATGGCCACATCACTTAAGTTAAAATAGCCCCTGGTGGGCGCAAAAGGCACCCGCACAAAGGTAAAAAGGGCTGTTACCGCTGTAAGAATGGCTACCGCTGCTATTTTTATAGTCGGGCTCATAATAGTTTCATTTTTCATAATGAATTCATCTTACACCATTTCCCTGATTAAGGGAATAAGCAAGATAAGGATAGCTATCAGTGAAAAAGCGAAATCAGCCATTACCCCTGCCCGGTTTTTTAATTCCAGGTAGGTGCTCCTCTTTACTTTCCTGCCCACGCCGCGGCACTCAAGCGCCATTGATAAAACAGGGATCTGCCTGATTGCCTGTATTAACACCGAGGTCAGAACAGGCAGCAGTGCTTTCACCCTGCGAATGGGTGAAAAACCCCTGATAACCCCGTCCGCTCCCTTTCTCAAGCTGTGAGCGTCGGTCACTTCTCGGTACAGAGTGGTGAGGTGGGGAATATAGCGCATGGCGATGGTAACCACCAGGACCAGGTTGAAGGGCATTCCCATTCGATAACAGGAAGTGATAAAGAGATCCGCATTGGTGGTATTGGCAAAGAGGTAAAAAAGCAGGGTGATACCGCTGAAGCGGATTATCAGCCGCAGCGCCTCATTTATACCGCCGGTTGTAACCAGTATGCGCCCGCCTATCACAATAAAGGGTTCACCTTCTCTTTGAAAGGGAGGTGTCAGGAGCAGTACCAGGAGCAGTATAGGCAGAATGGATAGAAAAGGGCGGATGACTCCCCTTGGTCCGAGGGAAATAAGACTCATAAAAACTATGGCTGCAAGGTAGCCGATAAGCATTAATATAGGCAGCGGCAGAAAAAAGACCGGCAGATAGGCCAGCAGCACCATGAATTTTGCCCGCGGATCAAATTGCTCTAAAAAACGGCTGATCAACCCCTATTCCTCACTGCCCGGCAGGATCCGGCCAGCTTCTAAATATATAATCCGGTGGGCCAATAAGCGGGCCAGTTCCTGGTTATGGGTTATAATTATCATTCCCTTGGCCGTTGACCCCAATAATCTTACTATGTTCAGGTAATCGCGAAAGGAGATGCCGGAATCACCCTCATCAATTATCAGCAGGGATCGCTCCAGCAAGTAGTAAACAGCCGCCTGAAGCCGTTTCCTGGTACCATAGCTCATTATTGCCGGGGGCAAATCCGCTGCCGGCAGGTTGAAAAGCTCGATTGCCCGGTTAACGCGCTTATCGATCTCTTTACCGGCCGGTTTAGGCCGGCCCTGATGCTTCAGACCATAGGCGAGTTCTTCATGCACTGTGGATAAAAAGATCTGAGAATCAGGATTCTGAAAGAGATAACCTGTAAAGCTCTTTAGCTCTGCAACTGCAGCTGGCCGCTGATTTCTTTCCTTAGCTATCAGGATTTCCCCGCTTTGCGGCGCCAGCAGACCGCACAATACCCTGGCCAATGTTGATTTGCCGGAGCCATTCCGCCCCGCCAGGGCCACGATCTCCCCTTTATAAACAGAAAAATCAGGAATGGTCAGAGCAAAGCCCCGGCTTTGGCCGGAATTCGCTTGATAACTGAATTTCAGTTCTCTGACCTGAATCAGCGGAGTCGATTCTCTCTCACCGCTCAGAGGCACAGGAGCACGCACAGATGAGCCGCTGCTTTTCTCTGTCAGAAGCATTCCCTGCTCCTCCAGTTTCTGCCAGAAACCGGGCTCCGGCTTGCCCTCACCTGCGGGATAAAGCCTGCCCTCTGAGAGCAGATAGAATATATCCACAAACTCCCGGTAAAGCTCGAGCCATTTTGAAGACAAGATCAGCGCGGTTTTCCGGCTGCGGCGCAGATATTGGAGAACCTTCAACTTGCTCTCACTGTCAATCTCATCGAGAGTTTCATCGAGCAACCAGATAGCGGGATTCAGGGCAAAAAGACAGGCTAGCAGCAGTTTCTTTTTTTCGCCGCCTGAAAGGTTCCTGGGATTACCCTGCTCATAGGGAGAGAGTCCCAACCATTCCAGGGCACCAAGAACCCTTTCCCCGATCTTCTCCCTGGCCACAGCCAGAGATTCAAGGGCAAAAGCTATCTCGGAATCGCAGCGTGTGGTAAAGAGCTGTTCCTCAGAATTCTGAAATACCAGGCCGATCTCCTCGAGCAGCTCATAGGGCATAAGCGAAGTAAGAGACTTCCGTCCAAGTGCCAGCTTTCCGGATAGCTCACCACCGGTAAAGCGGGGTATGAGCCCGGTTAGAATGCGGGAGAGAGTAGTTTTACCGCTCTCCGGCGAACCCATGATAAGAGTAATCTTGCCCTGGGCAAGTGAGAGATCGAGTCCCCGGAAGAGCGGCGAGTTCACCATGCCGCCATACTGAGGGTATTTGAAGAATAGATCTGCTACTGAGAGAGCCTTTTCAGATGACAAAATGGGCGATGCGGGGCTCGAACCCACGACCTCCTGGGTGTAAACCAGGCGCTCTCCCAACTGAGCTAACCGCCCAAATCCCGAAGCAAAATAGCATGATCGCCTCTTGTTGGTCAATAGCTATTGACCTTATTATTTGTAAATGATAGTAGCTATATTAGTCTATTAGTAGTGATTAAGAAAGAAAACTACAGGAGGCGGAGCCATGCAGGAAAAAGATCTCAACTTTAACAGTAAGTTGCTTCATGCCGGTTACCAGCCGGAAGCAACTACTCTTTCCAGAGCGGTACCTATATATCAAACCACATCCTATGTATTTAACAGCCCCCAGCACGCTGCTGATCTCTTTGCACTTAAAGAAGAGGGGAATATCTATACCAGGATTATGAACCCCACCACCGGTGTCTTTGAAAAAAGAATGGCAGAGCTGGAGGGAGGTGTCGGAGCCCTGGCAGCGGCCTCCGGCCAGGCTGCAATAACCATGGCAGTGCTGGCCATAACCGGTTCCGGAGATCACATTGTAGCCTCATCCAGCCTCTACGGCGGCACCTATAATCTCTTCCATTACACCTTTGCCCGCCTCGGTATTGAAAGCGTTTTTGTCAAAGGAGAGAGTCTGGAAGACTTTGAAAAGGCGATAACACAACGCACCAGGTTGATCTATATTGAATCAATGGGAAATCCCAAACTCGACCTCCTCGATATAGAAAAACTGGCCGACCTTGCCCACAACCACGGTATTCCCCTGTTCATTGACAACACCGTCACCTCTCCCTTCCTTCTCAAACCCATAGAGTATGGTGCGGATATTGTTATCCATTCGGCCACCAAGATAATCGGCGGCCATGGAACCTCCATCGGCGGTATAGTGGTGGATTCGGGTAATTTCAACTGGGCAAATGGCCGTTATCCTGAGCTGGTGGAACCTGATCCAAGCTATCACGGTATAAGGTTTTTAGATACTTTCGGCAAAGGAGCATTTATAACCCGTCTCAGGGTTACCATGCTGAGAGACCTGGGCGCCGCGTTATCACCCTTCAATTCCTTCTTGTTCCTGCAGGGACTGGAAACCCTGCATGTGCGTATGCAGAGGCACTGCGAGAATGCCGTGAAGGTCGCGGAATTCCTGGAAGCACACAGCCGGGTCTCCTGGGTGAATTATCCCGGGCTCAAGTCCAGCCCTTACTACCAGTTGGCCGAAAAGTATCTGCCCCGCGGTCAGGGAGCTATTATCGGCTTCGGAATAAAGGGCGGCTTTGAAGCCGGCAAGAAGTTTATTTCTTCAGTAAAACTGCTCTCTCACCTGGCCAATATCCTGGATGCCAAATCACTGGTTATCCATCCGGCAAGCACCACCCACCAACAACTCAGTGAGGATGAGCAAAGGGCAACCGGCGTAACCCCGGATTTTATCCGCCTTTCTATCGGTATTGAAGATGTGCGGGATATTATTGAAGATATCGATCAAGCCCTGAATAAGAGCTGAAAAAAAGGAATGGCCCCGCGGTTTAGACTTAAATTTAGGTTGCAGCCCGGAACTTTTAATATTCCTATTCCCATTCAATCGTTGCCGGCGGTTTACTGGAAATATCATAAACAACCCGACCGATTTCCTCGACCCGGTTGGTGATGGCTGAAGATATTTCCAGCAGCTCTTTTCCGGCAAATGGAAATACATCGGCAGTCATACCATCCAGGGAAACTACCGCGCGCAGGGCAAGAACATATCCGTAACGGCGAACATCGCCTGATACGCCGACTGAGCGGCTGGAGAGCAATACGCAAAAGGCCTGCCAGATTTCATTGTACAAACCTTTCTTTTTTAATTCACTTATGTAAATCGCGTCCGCTCTTCTCAAAATATCACATTTCTCCCGGGTAACCGGACCAAGAATTCTCACTGCCAGTCCGGGTCCGGGAAAGGGATGGCGGCCGATAACCTCCGGAGATAGAGCAACCATTGCTCCCAGATTGCGGACCTCATCTTTGTACAAAGAAGAGAGCGGCTCTATTACCAGACCCGCGGCCCTTTTCCGCTCTACCAGGGGAGTTGCTACATTATGATGGGATTTAATCACCTTTGCCTTGGAACCTACCCCCTTGCCTGACTCGATCATATCCGTGTAAAGGGTACCCTGGGCTAAAAATGCCTGGTCAATACCCCGCGCGGCACTTTCTTCCGCCTGTATCCGGATAAAAAGGTCCCCGATTATCTTTCGTTTTTCCTCCGGATCAGCAACTCCCTCCAGGGCTGCCAGAAAGCGGTCAGCTGCATCTATACAATATAGATGGTTGGCACCAAGCTCCTGCAGTGTTTCTGCAACTTCTTC
>JABUBP010000441.1_pt1 | contig 11612 bp, 8 predicted proteins | sample 7240331 | NCBI WGS metagenome assembly JABUBP01 (sample SAMN07256347, study PRJNA390944) | subsurface metagenome | isolation source: Methane hydrate marine sediment | place: Pacific Ocean: Eastern North Pacific, ODP site 1244 | collected 2002 | reverse complement strand
CGAGTTGCGCGACGCGCTCGGCGTGAAGATCGAGGGCCCGCACATTGCCGACAAATATCTGCTCGACAATGTCGTCTCCTCCGGCGAGCGCTTCGGTATCACCGGCGTGCGCAATTTCGGACCCGACCGCTGGCTGGATGAGGGCGAGCAGGTTCAGGTCGGCAATCTCACCTTCGACATCCTGCATTGCCCCGGCCACTCGCCGGGCTCGGTCGTGTTCTTCTCGAAGGAGCTAGGCTTTGCCCATGTCGGTGACGTCTTGTTTGCAGGATCGGTCGGCCGCACCGATTTACCCGGCGGCAGCCATGCCGAGCTGATCAACTCGATCAAGACGAAGTTGCTGCCACTCGGCGATGAGGTCGGCTTCATCTGCGGCCATGGCGCCGGCTCGAGCATTGGGCAGGAGCGGATGACGAATCCGTTTTTGACCGGCGAGATCGAAGGCTGAGCTTCGGGCAGCCGTCGCCGGGGCCCCCGGCTACTTCTTCCAGCCTACCGCGGTCAGCGCGCGGTCGATGATGCTGCCCACACTGATCCGTCGCGGCCGGCCGGCCGGCGCTGATGTGGGCTGCGGCGCATTAGGCCAGCGCGGTGCGGGAAGGTTGGGGCTCTGCATGGTGACAGGCGCGACCGCCGGAAACGGCTTGGCGCGTTCCCGCGCGGCGATGCTGAGCACGTTCTTTGCCCGCTCCTCCGCCTGCGCCTCGGTCTGGCGCACGCGCCGCGTGAGGCCGAAGAATTTTGCGATGTGATACGACGACGAAATGCCGGCCTCGATCAGGAACGCGCCCGCGGCGCCATAGCGCTCGTCATTGTCGGCGGTCCCCAGCGGCGTGCCGTGCGCCATGCCCGAGATGGTGTAGGACTCCACCACGGTCTGGCCGTCCGCATTCCACCACACCTGGTGCGGATAGCCGTCGACCTTCGATTCCGACATCGCCGGCTCCGGCAGGCCGTGCAGATCGAGCCATTGCTTGACGATCTCGTCGGCATTGCCGGGATGCACGGTGCGATCATCGCTGCCGTGCCACACCGAAAGCTTTGGCCACGGCCCGCGATGCTCAGAGGCGTTGCGCACGAGATCGCCGAGTTCGCGTGCCGGTCGCGAGGTCGAACTCATCATGCCGCTGAGCGCCTCGCGAACGTTGCCGGCGATGCCGAACGGGAGTCCGGCGATGACGGCGCCGCCGGCGAACATTTCCGGATAATTGGCCAGCATCGCCATCGTCATCGCAGCCCCGGCGGAGAGCCCGGTGATGTAGATGCGGCGCGGATGAATGCGATGGTCATAGACCATCTTTTCGATCATGCGGCGGATCGAGCCGGCCTCGCCCTTGTCGCGCGCGATGTCGTCAGGATTGAACCAGTTGAAACAGGTGTTGACGTTGTTGATTTCCTGCTGCTGCGGCATCAGCAGCGCAAAGCCGTAGCGCTTGGCGAGCGTGGACCAGCCGGCGCCGTGATCGTAGCCGCGCGCATCCTGGCCGCAGCCATGCAGCACCACGACCAGCGCGGGACGCTTCGGCAGCAGCGACGGCGGCAGATAGGTGAACATCCGCAACGCGCCGGGATTGTCGCCGAAATCCGAAACCTCGGTGAGCGGACTGCGCACGCCGGGCAAATGGCTGCGGCCGTACAGTCCGAAGCCACTGAGATGCTTCGGAAGACGGCGCAGGAAATCGATATTGGCGGCGAGCGGCGACAATGATGCTCTCTGGTCGGAGATTCAAACGGCGGCTTCCAGAGATAGTTGCTGCGCCGAGCAAGAAAAAGACCGTATACTGACGGTTCCCTTGAAATCTCGGTGAAGTGTTAATTCGGCATCACACACGACGCATCCATGACAGGAATGCGGCGGAGGCAACAATTGCGAGCGAAAACAGCGTGGAAGTAATGATTAACGCCGGCCGCACGTCGAATGCGCTTTCCGCGGCAAAGAATACCGCGCCGATCACGGCAACACCTGCCGCATTTGCGATCAGTGTTGGCAGATGTGAATGCGTCGACACACGCCTGCCGTGCTATTCGGGCCAGGGCGCGCGAGCCGGCCAGCGATAGCGCTCGGCGAGTGCATCGAGCACGGCATCAACTAAGGGTTCGCCGCCATTGCCGTTGGTCATGACGACGGCGCCCTGCCCGCTGGCCGGACAGGCGACGAGGCCGCTGCGGAATCCGAGGTTGTTGCCGCGCTTCATCGCGATGCGCTGTGCGCCATCGCCTTTCAGCGCGACGCCGATGCCGTAGCCGAGATCGTCGACGGAGGTCAGCCTCGCGGCGAGACCATCGGCGCCGAACAAGGTTTTCGCACCTTCCTTTTGGGCGGCGATCATCGCGCGGATGATTTTGGCAAGATCGGATGGCGTCGACCACAGGCCGGCGGCGGCATATTCGGGATAGACGTGCCAGCCGCCTGCGATCGCGAGGCCCGCATCGTCATGCGCCAGCGCGAAGGAGGCGCGTTGCGCCTTGTCGGGCGGCTGGAAGAAACCGGAGCCCGTCATGCCAAGCGGACGCAGGATCAGGCGCGCGGCAAGATCGTCGAAGGATTGGCCGACGGCATCCTCGATCGCTACTTCCGCAATTTGGCAGCCGCCGCCGGAATAGGCGCGGACCGTACCCGGCGGCGTGATGATGCGCACCGCCGCCGAATTGGCGGGAGGCGCGCCCTCGAGGATCTGGATGTCGGTCGGCAGCTTTGCGCCGACGTCATAGCCGAGATAGCCCGGCACGTTGGCACCGGCGGTCATGCCGAACAGACGCCGCAGCGTCACCGGCCGCGACGATTTCGCCGGGAGTTGTGGCAGCTTCCAGCGCTTCAGGTAATTCGTGACATCGGCATCGAGCGAAATCTTTCCCGATGCAGCCAGCGCGATCGCCGTCATCGCCGCCACCGTCTTGGAGATCGACGCCGCCTGATAAGGCGTCGCGGGACTGGCGGGATCGCCGCGTGCGGCGTTGCGATGGCCGCGTGCGACGAGGCTGACCCGTCCTTCCTCAACCAGGGCAACGCTGATCGAAGGCACATGGCGCTGCTCGCGCTCGCGATCAAAGGAAGCCACGATGTCGGCGAGCGGCTTTTCCTCGGCGCCATGGGCCTGCGAGCCGGCGGCGAGCGCCGCCACGCCGCCGGCGATGACCGCACGGCGTGTAAACACAATTTTGTCCGCCATGTCGCTAACGCCAACCATGCCTGCTCTGCCCATAACCGGCGGAAAGCTTACTCCAGCAGCAGATAGCCACAAATTCCGCACCGCGGTGGCCGCTGCCATGTGCCAGCGCATTGCCGGGGCGCGGACGCGAGCATTGAAAGACAGGGAGTGCCGGCCCTACAATAGGCCTCGAAAATCAACACGATAAAGACAAGGGAAAACTTCCATGGCGCGCCTGAAGTTCGGAGCCTTTCTCGCCCCGCATCACCCGATCGGCGAGCATCCGATGCTGCAATTCCGCCGCGACCTCGATTTCGTCAACCAGCTCGACGATCTCGGCTATGACGAATTCTGGTGCGGCGAGCACCACTCTTCGGGCTGGGAGATGATCGCCTCGCCGGAGATGTTCCTGGCCGCGGCCGGCGAGCGTACCAAGCGCATCAGGCTCGGCACCGGCGTGATCTCGCTGCCCTACCACCATCCCTTCAACGTCGCGCAGCGCATGGTGCAGCTCGACCACATGACCGGCGGCCGCGCCATCTTCGGCTCCGGCCCCGGCGCGCTCGCCTCCGACGCGCACACGCTCGGCATCGACCCGATGACGCAGCGCGATCGCCAGGACGAGGCCGTCGGGATCATTCGCCGCCTGTTCGCCGGCGAGCGCGTCACGGCCAAGAGCGACTGGTTCACGATGAACGACGCCGCGCTGCAGATCCTGCCCCTGCAGGAAGAGATGGAGTGCGTGGTCGCTTCCATGATCTCGCCATCAGGCATGACGATGGCCGGCAAATACGGCATCGGCATCATCTCGCTCGGCTCTATGTCGTCGAAGGGCCTGATGTCGCTGGCGCAGCAATGGGAGTTCGCCGAGGACGCGGCGAAGAAGGCCAACACCAAGGTGAGCCGCGCCAACTGGCGCGTGCTGCTCTCCTGGCACATCGCCGAGACGCGCGAGCAGGCGAGGCGCGAGGCCCGCGAGGGGCTGATGCGCTGGCACAACGAGTATAATGTCGGCACGCTGATGCGGCCGGGCGTCACGGCGTTCAAATCACCGGACGAGGCCGTCGACCAGACCGCCTTTGTCGACGGCGCGGCTTCCGTTATCGGAACGCCCGACGACCTCGTGCAGCTGATCAAGAACGTGATGAAAATGTCGGGCGGCGTCGGCGCCGTCATCGGCTTCGCGCATGACTGGGCCAACATCGAAGCCACCCGCCGCAGCTGGGACCTCGTGGCCCGCTACGTGGTGCCGGAGATCAACGGCTACATCGCCAGCTTGCGCAAGTCGCAGAAGTTCGTGATCGAGAACCGCGCCGTGTTCGAGCGCGCCGGCGAAGCCGTGATGGCGAAGATTTTGAGCAACGAGAAGGCCGCCGCCGCGCTCGCGGAAACCGGACCCGGCCGCGTGCCGATCGCTACCGCAAACGCGCCCGATCTGCAGAAGGAAGCGGCGAAAAGGAAGGCGTGAGGGGACGCACTCTCGCTCCATCAACGTCGTCATGCCCGGGCTTGTCCCGGGCGTCCACGTTCTAGAGAACTAGACTCTGATGAGATTAAGTTGAGCTGGTGCGGCATCGGAAATCACCTCTCCCATCGGGAGAGGTCGGCGCGCAACGCCGGGTGAGGGGATGCGGTCCCTCGATAGAGCGGTAACCCTCACCCGATTTGCTGCGCAAATCGACCTCTCCTGATGGGAGAGGTGAACCGAGTCCGCCGCTCTATCGATTCCAAACTAAAGCCATTCCGCTTTAGAAGGAAGGCGTGGATGGCCGGGACATAGGCGGAGCGAAGCGACGCCGTTCTTCGAACGGCTGTGCCCGGCCATGACGAATCACAAATGACAAGCGCCACTCGGTCCGGCGCGCCTCACTTCCCGTAATATTCCTGCACCGTCGCCCAGGCGACTTCCTGCAGGAACTTCGCGGTCGGTGGATCGATGCCGGCGACGTAGGAATTGCCCACCGGCGACTTGCCCGTCAACGAAGCAAACACCACGCAGGCCGCAAGATAGGTGCCGGCGAGGCTCGGGTGGCGCTTGTCCGGCACATAGAGATTGAGTTCGGGCTGCCTTGCGACGGATTTGGCAAACGCAAGCCCCGCCGGAATCACCAGCGCGTTGTTGGCATTGCCGGCGACCGTGTAGGCTTCCGCGAGCTGCGCCGTCATCTCCGGCTTGTCGGCATAGGCCCAGGACATGAAGAAGATCGGCGTCGCACCCTTGGCGCGGACGATGTCGGCGTTCTTCTTCGCGTAATCGGTGAAGACCGTTTTCAGCGTCGGATGGATCGGGCACTGGCTGCAATCCATCATGACCGCCGCGTCATACAGCTTGGCGGACTTGTTGAAGACGATGTTGTTGTTGTCGTCGAAGGAATAGGCGCCGATGGCGTTCGGCCGGAAATAATGCTCGACGTCATGCCAGTCGAAGCCGGAACCGCCGATGGTGACCATCGTGTTGCGATATTCCCTGGCGCGCTCGGGATCGGCTGCCTTCTGCAGCAGCGTGACGTGCCCGGGCATGCCGTTGTTGTAGTAGAAAAAACTGTTGCCGATGAACATCGCGGTTTTTGGGTAGTCCGGACCGAGGCTCGTCACCGCGGGCTTGGTCTGGGCGACCCCCGGCGCCGGCGCCAGCGCCATCAGGCCTGCGGCGGCCAGCGCCATCGTGACCCCGCGCAACATCCTCGACATTTTCCTGCCTCCCGCTTGTTCTGTTATGCTGTGCCAGATTAGCACGGCGTTGCGGCCTTGTGGCGCGATTTGCATGCCCACTCGGACCTTGCAGTGCGGTTGCAAAGGTTTAATTTCCACACCTTACAGTTCGGAACGGCCATTTCGTTTGTTGATTTTTCCAGCTCTAGACGGAGCGACTGCCATGTCGATGCAATCGGTGATTTCCCCGACCATGACGATAACGCCGCCGAAGCCGCAAGCGCTGCGGCACATTCCCGGCGATGAAGGCTGGCCGTTCATCGGCAACACGCTGAAGATCCTGGCCGATCCCAAGGGGGCGATCGAGGCCTCGGCCGCCAAATACGGCCACGTCTACCGGACCCGCCTGTTCGGCGAGACCAGCGTCACCCTGCTCGGGCCCGAAGCCAACGAACTCGTGCTGTTCGACCAGGCGCGGCAATTCTCGAACACCCATGGCTGGGGACCGATCCTCGGCCTGCTGTTTCCGCGCGGGCTGATGCTGCTGGATTTCGAGGAGCACCGCCTGCACCGCCGCGCGCTGTCGGTGGCGTTCAAGTCGGGGCCGATGAAGTCCTATCTCGTCGATCTCGATCGCGGCATTGCCGCGCGCGTCAAGCAATGGAAAGCGCAGCCCGGCGAGATGCTGGTGTATCCGGCGATGAAACAGCTCACGCTGGATCTGGCGGCGACCTCCTTCCTCGGCGCCGAAATCGGGCCGGAGGTCGACGACATCACCCGCGCCTTTGTCGACATGGTCGCCGCTGCGGTCGCACCGATCCGCACGCCGCTGCCGTTCACCCAGATGGGCCGCGGTGTTGCCGGGCGCAAACGCATCGTCGCCTATTTCTCCGAGCAGATCCCGATCCGGCGCAAGCGCGGCGGCGACGACCTGTTCTCGCAACTGTGCCAGGCCACCCATGAGGACGGCGCGTTGCTGTCGACGCAGGACATCATCGACCACATGAGCTTCCTGATGATGGCGGCCCATGACACACTGACATCGTCGCTGACGTCGTTCGTCGGCGAGCTCGCCGCCAACCCCGAATGGCAGCAGCGGCTGCGCGACGAGGTGAAGGGGCTCGGCATCGAGGCCAACGATCCCTCCAGCATCGACAATCTGGAAAAGATGCCGCTGTCGGAAATGGCGTTCAAGGAAGCGCTGCGGCTGAAGCCGCCGGTGCCCTCGATGCCGCGCCGCGCGGTGCGCGACTTCACCTTCAAGGGCTACGACATTCCCGCCGGCACCTCGATCGGCATCAACCCGCTCTACACCCACCACATGCCGGAAATCTGGCCGGATCCGGACAAGTTCGATCCGATGCGCTTTTCCGATGAAGCATCGCGCAACCGCCACCGCTTCGCCTGGGTGCCGTTCGGCGGCGGCGCGCACATGTGCCTCGGCCTGCACTTCGCCTACATGCAGGCGAAGACCTTTGCCCGGCATTTCCTGCAGAATCTCGACGTGTCGCTGGAGCCCGGCTACAGACCGGACTGGCAGATGTGGCCGATCCCGAAGCCGCGCGACGGGCTGAAGGTCACGATCAAGCCGGTGAGGTGATTTGTAGGGTGGGCAAGGCGCTCTTGCGCCGTGCCCACCTTCTTTACGACCGTTCCAGAAAGGCGGGCACGCTTCGCTTTGCTCACCCTACGCAACTACGCCCGCGGAGAGAACCCCTCATCCGTCGCGCATCTAGCGATGCGCGCCACCTTCTCCCACAAGGGGAGAAGGGAAGGCTCCTCACTTCAGTAGCGTCGTGAGCTGGGCACCCTCGTCGGCGACGAAGATCGCGATCAGTTCTGCAGGCTCAGTGCTGCTGGCATTGGCCGAGACCATGTGCTTGGTGCCCGGCGGCTCGAAGAAGGACTGGCCGACCCTGAACGTCTCGACTGGACCACCATTGAGCTGCGAGCGGATCTCGCCCTTGGTGACGTAGGCGGTGACCGATCCGGAATGGGTGTGCGGCGGGGTGAAGCCGCCGGGCCCGTAGAACACCCGCACCACGGTGACGCGCTTGCCTGGCACGTTCGGCAGGGCGTGCGAGGTGATCGGCTCGACGACGTCCTGCGATGAGCCTGCCGAGGCGGAGGCCATGCAGAACGGCTCGATCACCGCGGTAATGATGTCGCCCGTCAAGGGTGCCGCCTTGGCGATCAGGAACGCGCAGGCGAGGCCCGCGATGATGGCGAGATGGAACGGGCGGGCCTCCGCCTTCGCTCCTTGAGCTACGGCGGACAAGCCGGGTTGCCTGAAGGCGGTTGCTGACATCTGAGCCACTCCCTGAAGCTTTTGCCGAAAATCCCGGTCTTGTTTGCGACACTATCCCCGCGCCGGGGAACCGGCGCAAGCTGCGGCAGGCGGAGACAATGCGGGGTTGTTTTGATCGCCGCTCTGGAAAACGTTGTTTTGCCCTATGCTCGGCCATAATGTTGGATTTGCTGGTCACGCGAAGTGACAGGTGCATGGCAAAAGTGATCGATGAATTCAGGCGAGGGTGGCAGGGCAGTTCCCAGCCGGCGCTGCCGCTTGCGATCGGCTTTGCCCTGCTTTGCCTTGCACTGTCCACCGCCGTGCGTTGGGGGCTGGCGCAAGTCCGGCCCGACGTTTTCTTCACGCCCTATTTCGCGGCCGTGCTGCTCGCCACCATGTTCGGCGGCTACCGGATCGGCGTCTTTACCGCCCTTGCCGGCGGCGCGCTCGGCATCACCGTCGATTTCGGCGATACCACCGCCGATTCGGCGCGCATCGTGCTGCTGCTAATCTACTGGGCGGTGTGCGGCATGACGATCTGGGGCGTGGAGCATTACCGCGCCATTGCCGCACATCAGCGCCGCATCTCCAAACGCCTGATCGAGGAGGAGGAGTACCGCAAGCTTGTTGTCGACGAGCTGCAGCACCGGCTGAAGAACAAGACGTCGACCGTCCACGCGGTACTGCACCAGGTGCTCGCCGACCAGCCGCAGGTCTGGGCCAGCGTCGACCGCCGCATCCGCGCGCTGTCTGCGACCGACGATTCGATCGCCCGGCTCGACGGCCGCGGCTGCGACATCCGCGACCTCTTGCGCTCCGAGCTCGAGCCGTACGGCCATGTCCGCTTCAATCTGAACGGGGAGGCGCTGTTCCTGCCTGCAAAACTCGCCGTCAGCCTGGCGCTGATGTTTCACGAGCTCGCCACCAATGCCAGCAAGTACGGCGCATTTGCCTCGGTGCGCGGCTTCCTGCAGGTATCATGGCGGGTGTCCGACGGCCGGCTGAGTGTCACCTGGGACGAGACCGAGGGACAGCCGGTGGAGAATGTCGGCAAGCCCGGCTTCGGCACCAAGCTCCTGAATTCGGCGTTGCGGCCCTTCGACGGCAAGACCGAGATCTCTTATCTGCGCACCGGCGTCCATTGCATCATGCAGTGTCGAATTCCGGCGGAATGAGCGCGGTTTTCCCGCGTCAAACGCGGGCGCGGCCTGCACATGTTGATATTCTGTTAATGACAGCTTTCGGCAGCGCCAGACGAAATGGCGCAGCCGTCACAATCGCCGCCGCTTTTCGCGCGCCATTAATCAAACCTACAACGGATTTCGTCACTCTCGGGCGCATGCATCGCGACCACCATGACGCCCCGCAGCCCGGCGACACGACGCCCGCAAGCAACGGCGAACCCGCCTCCGAACTGAGCATCCTGCGCGATGTTCTCAGGATGCTCCCGAACGGCGTCACGGTGCAGGACGATCAGGGCCGCCTGCTGCTCGCCAACGATGCGGCGGCGCATCTGCAGGGCGGACTGTCCGAAGCCGCGCGTGAAACCTTGCGCACCGGCCAGCCCACAGTGGTCGAGGAAAGCTTTGCCAGCGAGGGTGCGAGGCGCGTGTTTCTCACCAGCCACCACCCGGTTCGCATCGCCGACCGCGACGTGCTGCTGTCCGCCTCGGCCGACATCACCGAACAAAAGGCGTTCGAGGATCAGCTGTTCCGCTCGGCCTATTACGACGAGCTGACCGACCTGCCGAACCGCCGGGTCATCGAGCATCGCGTCAACAAGCTGCTGCAGGCCGCAGACGTCACGGGCTTCGCGCTGGCCTTCCTCGACATCGACAATTTCAAGCACATCAACGACTATTACGGCCATGCCGTCGGCGATGGGCTGCTGGTCGAGGTGGCGCGCCGGATCGGCATGAACCTGCGCGCCTCAGACATGCTGTCGCGGATTTCCGGCGACGAATTCGTGCTGCTGCTGCATCCGGTGCAGAGCCAGGAAGAGGTCGCCGAATTCATCCGCTTCATGCTGGAGCGGATCAAGGCGCCGTTCTTCATCGACGGCTCGGAAATCTTCGCCTCCACCTCGATCGGCGTCAGCCTCTATCCCGAACACGGCAGGAGCTACGACGCGCTGCGCCACAATGCCGACATCGCCATGTACCGGGTGAAGAACGCCGGCAAGGGCACGGCCGCGTTCTTCGACGACAGCATGGAGCGCGAGGCGCAGGCCCGCATGAAGGTCGAGCAGTCGCTGCGGATGGCGATCCTGGAAAAGCGCTTCTGCTGCGCTTTCCAGCCCAAGGTCGACATCCGCACCCACGACATCAAGGGCATCGAGGCCCTGGTGCGCCTGCGCGACGATGCCGGCGTAATCCAGGCGCCCGGCACGTTCATCAATCTTGCCGCCGAGCTCGGACTGATCGACGAGCTGACCCATCTGGTGCTGGCGGAAATCGTCAAGTCAATCGACCTGATCAACGATACTTTCGGCCACGACACCACGATCAGCATCAATGTGGCGGCCAAGCAGGCCGGCAATGCCGAATTCATGCGCTCGTTCGCGCAGGCGCTGGAGAGAAGCGGCTTTCCAACGCGCTTCATGGTCGAGGTGACGGAAGACGCCTTTGTCACGAAAACGCTGTTCCAGGACGAGATCCTGCCGATCCTGCGCCAGATCGGCGTCGGCATCTCGATCGACGATTTCGGCATCGGCTATTCGTCGCTGTCGGCGCTCGCCGACATCACCGCCGACGAGATCAAGATCGACCGCTCCTTCATCACCGACATCCATAAGCGGCCGCGCAGCCAGGGTATCCTGCGCGCCATCGAGTCGCTTGCCGAAGCGCTCGGCATGACCGTCATCGCCGAGGGCGTCGAGTCATACGAGGAACTCGCCTATCTCCAGGCCGCAACCCGCATCCGCTATGCGCAGGGCTACTATTTCGAGAAGCCGATCTTCCTCGAGGACCTGCGGCCGGCGACCCCGCTGCGCAGCGAATCCCGCGGCAACGACGCCAGCCGCCCGGTGGCGGAAAACCGCTCCGGCTATGCGCGCGCCTCGGGTTACCGCCGCTGAGCGGCAGTTAACGTCGCATTAACCGCGGACCCTTCGGCCGCCTGCAACAGCGGCGCGGGATTAAGCACGGGGTAACCGGATTTCCTAACGTCAACGCCATTTCTTGTGTCGTATCCAAGGGTTCCACGGGCTTGGGTCAATGCGAGGAATACCTTCCAGGGCGACAGAACCGACGAGCGGGGTAGGCGGCTTTGCCACGTCGTTCCGCCGCGGCCCCGGGCTGTGGCTGCTGCTGTGCGGCACCCTCCTTTCCGCAGCGATCCTGATCGGCACGGCCGTCATGATCGGCCAGTTCCGCGAGCGCGCGCTGGCAAACGGCGAGCGAGAACTGCAAAACACCATCCTACTATTGACCCGGCATTTCGACCAGCAGTTCGACGATTCCAACATCATCGCACGCAACATCGTCGCGCAGATGGGAATTCCGCAGATGGCCTCGCCGGAC
>JABUBP010000440.1_pt1 | contig 11618 bp, 3 predicted proteins | sample 7240331 | NCBI WGS metagenome assembly JABUBP01 (sample SAMN07256347, study PRJNA390944) | subsurface metagenome | isolation source: Methane hydrate marine sediment | place: Pacific Ocean: Eastern North Pacific, ODP site 1244 | collected 2002 | reverse complement strand
TTGGTGAGGCCGGTGAAGCGGTTGCCTTCAAACCCCTGATCGGGCTGGCCGAGAGTGCGCGGAATATCGGCAGCGGTCATGCCGATGCGCAGCACGGTTTCGGCGCTTGCGACCTGAGGCAGGCCGACCGTCAGCGCGGTCGCGACCATCCAGGCCGCCCTGGTCAGGCTCGTTTGAGACTTCTTGTTACGCATCGCAGCAAATCCCTTCTTCTGGACTTTTGGGGGTGACTATTTTCTATGCAATCGTATGCAACGGCTGTGCCAAAGGAAACTCTCTTGAAGGGCTTTCGGGCGGGCTAGGCATTTGGCCGCACAACACCTTGTGAGCGCGCATGCAAACGCTGCGCGCGTGCCTATTCTGGCACCAACCTTGCATTTTCAGCTCCAAACCCCGGCCAATGGAGCTTAGTTCATGCGCACCCGTTTTTCGATGCTTCTTGCTGCCGCGGCGCTTGCCGCGGCGCTTTCCCCGCTGTCCGCGCAGGCCGAAACGGTCATCCGCTACGGCATCTCCATGGCTGATATTCCGCTGACCACCGGCCAGCCCGACCGTGGCGCCGGCGCCTACCAGTTTTCCGCCTACACCATCTACGATCCCCTGGTCGCCTGGGAGATGGACGTCGCCGAACGGCCGGGCAAGCTGGTGCCCGGGCTTGCCACCGAATGGAAGGTGGACGATGCCGACAAGACCAAGTGGCGCTTTGCCTTGCGCAAGGGCGTGAAATTCCACGACGGCAGCGAGTTCAATGCGGACGCGGTGATCTGGAATCTCGACAAGGTGCTGAACGACAAGGCGCCGCAATTCGACAAACGGCAAAGCGCGCAGGTCAAGACCCGCCTGCCTTCGGTCGCCAGCTACGCCAAGATCGACGACGGCACGGTCGAAATCACCACCAAGACCATCGATTCCTTCTTCCCCTACCAGATGCTCTGGTTCCTGGTCTCCAGCCCGGCGCAGTATGAAAAGCTCGGCAAGGATTGGGACAAGTTTGCGAAGGAACCCTCCGGCACCGGGCCGTTCAAACTGACAAAACTGGTGCCGCGCGAGCTCGCCGAGCTCACGAAGAACGCCGACTATTGGGACAAGAAGCGCCTTCCCAAAGTCGACAAGATGATCCTGATCCCGATGCCGGAAGCGCTGACCCGCACCAATGCGCTGCTCGCAGGGCAAGTGGACCTGATTGAAACGCCGGCACCCGATGCCGTGCCGCAGCTGAAGGCCGCCGGCATGAAGATCGTCGACAACGTCACGCCGCACGTCTGGAACTATCACCTCAGCGTGCTGCCCGGCTCACCCTGGACCGACATCCGCCTGCGCAAGGCGCTTAATCTCGCGATCGACCGCGACGCCGTGGTCGGCCTGATGAACGGTCTCGCCAAGCCCGCCAAGGGCCAGGTCGATCCGTCGAGCCCGTGGTTCGGCAAGCCCGCCTTCGAGCTGAAATACGACGTCGCCACCGCGAAGAAGCTTGTGCAGGAAGCCGGCTACTCCAAGGAGAAGCCGCTGAAGACCACCTTCATCATCGCGCAGGGCGGCACCGGCCAGATGCTGTCGCTGCCGATGAACGAATTCCTGCAGCAGAGCTTCAAGGAAATCGGCGTCGACATCGACTTCAAGGTGGTGGAGCTCGAGACACTCTATACCCACTGGCGCAAGGGCGCGGCCGACGAGATGAACGCCGGCATCACCTCCAACAACATCGCCTATGTCACCTCGGACCCGCTTTACGCCATCGTCCGTTTCTTCCACTCCGGCCAGATCGCACCTGTTGGCGTCAATTGGGGCGGCTACAAGAACCCCAAGGTTGACGCGCTGATCGACGAGGCCAAGCAGAACTTTGACGTCGCCAGGCAGGGCGAATTACTGGCGCAGGCCCATGCCCTGATCGTCGACGACGCCACGCTGGTCTGGGTCGTCCACGACACCAACCCGCACGCGCTGTCGCCGAAGGTGAAGAAGTTCGTGCAGGCGCAGCACTGGTTCCAGGATCTGACGCAGATCGGGCTGGAGTGACGGCCAACGGCCGTCATTGCGAGCGAAGCGAAGCAATCCAGTTTCCTTCGCCGCAAGCAGAAAGCTGGATTGCTTCGTCGCTTCGCTCCTCGCAATGACGCTGGAAGTCCAGGGGCGGATTAGCGAAGCGCAATCCGCCGCAGGGTGCGCGCCCCAAAAGATGGCGGATTACGCCTTCGGCTAATCCGCCGGTCCGTGCTACTTCGTCAGCAACGCATACGCGCCGTTCCAGTCTGCCGGCGGCGGGGTCTCGATGTAGCCGCGGATGCGGGCCTCATAGAGCCTGTAGAGCGAGGCGAGCGCCTCGCCCTCGTCGCTCTTGCGCCCGCGCTCGATGGCGGCAAGCGCGCCGTCCCAGTCGCGATTGCGGTAGCAGGCCAGCATCTCGATGGTGAGATTGCGCAGGCGCTGGAACCGGCCGGATTGCGCGACGTCGTCGCGGCCGGCGACGGCGTAGATTACCTCCGGCTCCTTCTTACCCTTCACCATGATGAAGTCGAGCTCGAGAATGGCGAACTTCTCCTTCACCGCCATCGCAGTCTTGGAGCCGACGATGATCGGGAAGCCGTATTCCTTACTCTGACCCTCGAGGCGCGAGGCGAGATTGACGCTGTCGCCGAACACCGAATAGTCGAAGCGAACGTCGGAACCCATGTTGCCGACCACGCAGGTGCCGGTGTTGAGGCCGACGCCGATGTTGAGCGGGATATAGATATTCCCGCCCTCCTTCGCTTCCTCTTCGCGCGCCTTGTTGAGCTCGTCGCAGCGCTCCAGCATGTCGAGCGCCGCCTCGCAGGCATTGATCTCGTGCTCCTTGTCGTCCAGCGGCGCGTTCCAGAACGCCATGATGGCGTCGCCCATGTATTTGTCGATGGTGCCTTTGCGCGCGAGGATCGCGTTGGTGAGCGGGGTGAGGAATCGGTTCATCAGGGCGGTCAGGCCCTGCGGATCGCTCTTGTAGGTCTCCGAGATCGAAGTGAAGCCGCGCATGTCGGAGAACATGATGGTCATCTCGCGCTCCTCGCCGCCGAGCACGAGCTTTTCCGGCGATTGCGCAAGCTGCTCGACCAGCGCGGGTGACAGATATTGGCCGAAGGCGGAACGGATCTGCCGGCGCTGCGACTGCTCGCGCACGAAGCTCGCAAAGATCAGCGTAGCGTAGATCGCCGTCGTCGACCCCAGCGGATAGGTGAAATCGATCAGCAGCTTGTGCCAGCTGTAGAAGAACCAGGACGTTCCGATCAAGCCCGTCGCGAACAGCGCGCCGACACTGACAAGCGTGATCGGCCCGAAATTCGGCGCGAAGGCGATGACGAGCAGGCCAAGGATCAGGGCGCCGAAGAATTCCATCGCGATGCCGTAGTTCGGCTGCGTCACGACCGCGCCGGTCAGCGCGCTCTCCAGCACCTGGGCATGGATCTCGACGCCGGGCATCGCAGGCGATACCGGCGTGGTCTTGATGTCGTTGAGCCCGATTGCCGAGGTGCCGATCAGCACCAGCTTGCCCGCGATACGGTCCTGCGACACGCGGCCATCCAGCACGTCGACCGCCGGGACATAGAGCGAAGGATCGCGGCGAGCGTAGTGCACCCAGAGCTGGCCGTTGGCGTCGGTCGGGATGGCAAAACCCTTGACGGCGACGCGCTCGATGCCGGCCTTGTCGGCCTTGATCAGGATGGTGCTGGAGCCGGACGCCACGCGCAGCATTTCGAAGGTCAGCGACGGCATCACCACGCCTTGCGCCATCATCACCATCGGCACGCGGCGAACGATGCCGTCACGCTCCGGCCGGATGGTGAACAGCCCGCGGCCGGCGGCGGCGTGCTCCAGCACTTCGACGTTCCGCAGCAGGCCCGGGAATTTATACATGAAGGGCTGCGGCTCCTCGCCCAGCATGGCGAGGCCCGTCACCGGCAGATCCTTGTCCAGCGCATGCACATCGGGACCGCCGGATTCGCCGAGCACCACACGCGACTGTTTGATGGCATCGGCAAAGATCTGGTCATTGCTCGGCAACGCCCGCAGCTTCTCGCGCGTCGCCTCGTCGAGATCGCGGAAAGTATCGGCGGCGATGTCGGGGTTGAGCCGGTCGGGCTCGGAGAAGATGGCGTCGAACGCGATCACGACCGCACCGAGCTTCGTCAGGTGGGTGACGATGTCGGCGATGCGCGTGCGCGGCCAGGGCCACTGCCCGAGCCTGACATCAGCCAGGCTCTTCTCGTCGATGTCGACGATGGTGACCGGGCGTATCGTTTTCACCCGCGGCTGGATCAGCTGGAAATTGTCCCAGGTGCGTACCCGCATTTCCTGCACCGGATGCGGGTCCCAGACCCGGAGCGCCGCGAAGCCGAACAGCAGTACGAGGCAGACCAGCCGGGCATACCCGAACTTCCGCTTGAACCAACGCCGCAGGGCTCGCAGTCGTTTCATGGCATCTCGGTATCACGCCGGAAGCGGCAGGTCACACTGATTTCGGCTGGACAAGCAGGGCAACCCGTTCAGGTCCACCCTCACGCGGCCCGGCAGATCAAACGAAGTGGAAATCCGAAGAATTGAGCTGGTTCGGCAGAATATGCAGCAACGTGATCGTGTCGGTCGCGTTGAGCGGGATCACGGTATTGCCGTGATGATCGTCCTGTGCCGCAGCGAGAACATTGGCCGGATTGTGGTTGAACATCGAAGCGTCGAACGTCAGGACGTCATTGGCCGGATCGAAGTCCGTGATCGTCGCGCTGCCGGAATTCGGCTTGAAGATGAAATTGTCGTGCCCGCCATTGCCGACGAGCGTGGTGCCGCCGCCGACATTGTTGAAGGTATCGTTTCCGGAGGTGCCATCGACGAACTTGAACGCGGAGACGCTCGTCTCATTGTCGGTGCCGACCAAAGTGACCGTCAGCTGCTGGCTGCCATAGCTGCCGTGACCGTCGCTCACCTTCGCCGTATAGGTGATCTTCAGCGTGTCGCCAGCATGCAGGAAGTCGAGGTTGGCGCCATGCGGATCGTAGTTCCAGTGCAGCACGTCGGTTCCGCCGTCGCTGGACACGCTGTCGAAGCTGATATTGGTGAACTTGAGCAGGTCCGCAACGCCACTCGGCAGGTTCGACGAATTGTTGAACGTTGCCGTCGCATTCGCGGTCACCACGCCGGTGAGCGTATCTCCGATGTCGGAATCATGCACGCTCATCGTCCCGGCCACGGTGCCCGTGAGCAGCGAATGGGACGCCGGAACGTTGCCTGCGGAGATATTGTCGATCTCGAAGGCGTTCGAACTACTGCTGAGCACAACCTTGTTGAAGTTGTGAAGGCCGACGAATTCGACATAGCCGTTGGCGGTGAACGAACCCTGGTTTCCGTTCGCAAGCAGCGGAGCCACGTCGGCTCCGGTGTAGGAAGCCACCAGCGTCGATCCGTCATAGAACTTGATCGAGTTGTAGGTATCCACCGAGCCCCAATACAGGCCGAAGGCATTCTTGCTGTTGGTGAACTGGATGGTTTCGCTCGCGCCGCCGCCGATCGTCAAATAGTTGGTCGGATCGGCGACACCCGGTCCCATGAACGGAGCAGCGGAAGATGAGGATGAGCCATGCACGACGCCAGCGCTGCCGGAATGGGTGAAATTCGCACCGAGCGTGCTGCTCGTGAAGTTGCCGAGCCCAACGGACACGTTGTCGAACGTCTCGGTGGGGAGACCAAGCGAATTGCTATTAACTCCCGCGGGCTCGATGCTGGGCGAGACAGGATTGACGACCATCACGCCGTGTGTCGGCGGATTGGTCTCGCCCACGATCGACGCCGGATCGTTGGTGCCGTTGATCGTGATGGTCTCGGTCTGCGGTACCGATCCGCCTTGTGCATCGGTGATATTGAAGGACTCGACGATCGTGGTGTGCTGACTGACGGCAAGGTGGTCGAACGCCGGCGCGCTCGGATTAACAGTCAGTATATTGCCATTGAGCGAGATACCGCCCGGCGCCGTGGTCGACGATGACCCGCCATCGACCGTGAAGGTCATGCCCGTCACGTGCAACGTCGCCGTTTCACCGTGGTCGGGGTCGGAAGCGTTGAGCAGCAGATTCTGCGTGAAGGACGGATCGCCCTCATTGGCCGTCGCCGACAGCGCCGCCGCCACTGTCGGGTAGTCTTCGGTGCCGTTGATCGTGATGGTCTCGGTCTGCGGCACCATCGCGCCCTGGGCATCCTGGACGTAGTAAGACACCGTGATCGTGGTGTGCTCGCCGACGGCGAGGTGATTGAACGCGGGATCGGTGGGATCGACAGTCAGCGTGCTGCCGGAGAGCGAGACGCCCGCCGGCGCCGTCGCCGAGGGCGAGCCGGTATCGACCTTGTACGTCACGCCGAACACCTGCAGCGTCGCCGTCTCACCGTGGTCGAGGTCGGAAGCCCCCTGCAGCAGGTCCTTGGTGAAGGACGCATCGCCCTCATCGGCGGTCGCCGTCAGCGCCGCCGCCACGGTCGGGATATCGTTGGTGCCGTTGATCGTGATCGTCTCGGTCTGCGGCACCGTCGCGCCTTGGGCATCCTTGACGCTGTAGGACACCGTGATCGTAGTGTGTTCGCCTACCGCGAGATGATCGTAAGCGGCATTGGTCGGGTCGACGGTCAGCGTGCTGCCCGTGACGGAGATGCCGGCCGGCGCCGTGCCCGAAGACGGCCCGCCGTCGACCTTGTACGTCACGCTCGCCACCTGCAACGTAGCCGTTTCGCCGTCGTCGAGGTCCGAAGCCCCCTGCAGCAGGTCCTTGGTGAAGGACGCATCGCCCTCATCGGCGGTCGCTGTCAGCGCCGCCGCCACGGTCGGGATATCGTTGGTGCCGTTGATCGTGATCGTCTCGGTCTGCGCCACGATTGCGCCCTGCGCGTCCTTGACGTTGTAAGACACCGTGATCGTGGTATGCGCACCGACCGCGAGGTGATCGTACGCTGCATTGGTCGGGTCGACGCTCAGCGTGCTGCCCGTAACCGAGACACCGGCTGGTGCCGTGCCCGAAGACGGCCCGCCGTCGACCTTGTACGTTACGTCCACTACCTGCAACGTCGCCGTTTCGCCGGCGTCGACGTCGTTGGCCCCGTACAGCAGGTCGCGCGTAAAGGACGCATTGCCCTCATCGGTGCCGTACGTCAGCGGAGCAGCCACCGTCGGCGCATCATTGGTGCCGTAGACGTCGATGGTCAGCTTTGCCGATGACGTCGAGCCGACGGAATCGTGCATGGTGTAGGTGAAGACCTCGGTCTTGTGCTCGCCCTGGGTCAGCGCCTGCGTGGCAGCCTTTGCGTTGTACAGTGCGTAGGACCAGCTGCCGTCGGCGTTGATGGTCAGGTCGCCATAGGTGCCGTGGACCACCTGGCTGGTACCAAGCCCGGTCAGCGCCGGGCCGCCCGTTGCATCGCCGAACACCACACCCTGCACTAACTTGGTGTCGCCGGTATCGACGTCTGTGTCGTTGTCGAGGACATTTCCGGAGACCAAGGCGACGCCGGCAAACAGATCATTGTCGGGATGAACGCCCGCTTCCGAAACCGGATCGCCATGGTCATCCACTGCTACCGGCTCGGCATTGGCGATTGGCGCGTCGTTGGTCCCGGTGATGTTCACCGTCAGCGTCGTGGTCGACGTGCCGCCATGACCATCGCTCTCGGTATAGGTGAAGACGTCACTAACATGCGCGCCCTGGGGCAGTGCGTTCGTATCCGGGTCGGTGTCGTCGAGCGTATATTTCCAGCTGCCATCTGACTGGAGCACCAGAGAGCCGTACTTTCCTGTCACCGTCGTGCCGACGCCGACGTTGCCCGACAGAGCGCCGGTCGTTCCCGCGGCCACGCCGATGACCGTATGGGTGTCCGTAATATCGACGTCGATATCGTTGCTCAGCACATTGCCGATCGCTATGGCGTTGCTGTCAACTGGCAGGTTGTGCGCGTCAACGCCAGCCTCGATGATAACGCCGCTCTCGACGACATCGGCCTCCGCGACCGGCGCATCGTTGGTGCCCGTGACGGTGATCGTCACCGGCTGGGTCGAGCTGACATTGTGCTTGTCGATGACCGTGACATCATAGGTGATCGTCAGCGTCTCGCCTTCGGCCAGGAAGTCGAAATAATAGTCCTTGGCGCTGTAGTTGAGATCGATCGAGCCGTTGCCGGTCCCGTTGCTGTCATGCAGCACGTAGCCGATATGGCTCGCACCGGTAAGCGCAGTGATCTGGCCCGGGTCGAGCGAAAGGCTGTGCGTATTGCCCCAGAGGAAGGACGGCGCGGAAATGCTGACGGTATGCTTATCGCTGAGATCGACGTCGCGGAAATTGAGCGAAGCCGCCGCGGTATCGTTCGCCGAACCGGAAGCCGAACTGTTGGTGACGCCCGGCACCTCGGTGATGGCATGCAGTCCCGGATGCAAAAAGTCCCCGGAAACGTCGGCCGCCAGCTCCGGCGCGTCGTTGCTGCCGGTCACGGTGACTGCGACATCCTGGCTGACCTTGCCGCCGTGGCCGTCGTCGACCTGCACCGTGTAGGTCAGCGTGACCTTCTCGCCCTCGGCAAGATAGTCGAAATAGTGATCCTGCGCCGAGAACGTCCAGACGCGCGAGCCCGTCACGCCATCGGTGGAATCGACGAACGTCCCGAGCGAAAGCCAGTTAAACACCGTCGCATCGGATATCGGGATCGTCGCGGTGCCGGATGTGCCGCCCGCGCCCTGCAGGCCCGTCATCGTGCCCGAGGCGGTGACGCCGGTGACTTTCAGGATATGGGTGTCGGTCAGGTCGACATCCTTGAACTGGATTGTGCCCGTGGCGGTGTCCGGCGTGTCCGAGCCATGCGTATCAGGATCGTCGATTTCCTTGATCGTTCCGATCTGCGGCGCGCTTGCGATGGTCGGCGCGTCATTGGTGCCGGTGATCGTGATCGTGAAGGGCGCCAGGCTGAACTCGTTGGCACCCGCGAAATTATTGTCGACGCGCGCAACGTAGGTCAGCGTCAGCTTCTCGCCCTCGGCGAGGAAATCGAGAGTCTGGTCCGAGACACTGTAGGTCCAGGTCGCCGTGCCGTTGTTCTTGAGGTCCGGGTCCTGGGCGATCTGGAGCGGCACTGACACCGCCGCGATCGCGCTTTTCTGCGTCGCCGTCAGCGAATTGGTGACGTCCTGACTGGCGGCGTTTTTGTAACTGGCGTGATCGAACGCGGTGGTGACGGTCGGCTGATCGCCGGGGTTGAGGTCGGTATAGCCGACCGCACCCTTCACGCCGTTGGGGTCCGGCCGGCCGGTGAGCCCCATGAACTCGGCGAACGCCTTGTTGGCGACAAAAATTCCGGGCGCCCCCGGGATATGGTCATTCGACTTCGCCGCTGCCGTGGTCGGTCCCTGCGGGCCTTCCCCGGCAGCGAACACGCGAACCGTCACCGTCCCGGTGTCGCCGTTGGCAAACCTTATCGGAAACGAATTGTCCGGGATGACCGTGTCCGTGAAGTGCGTGTCCGATCTCGGATTCGAGTTGTCGGTGAACTTCTGCGAGAACACCTCGGTGATGAGTTTCATCACCTCCGGCGACAATTGCGCGGAAGCGAGGAACGAGACCGTGCCCTGGCCGCTGACGGTCGTCACCGTGCCGGCCTGGTTGATGTTCGCGATCGGCGCCAGCGTCACGCGGTCGAGCAGCACATAAGAGCCGGTGGTGCCGTCAGGTTCGACCAGCACCTGGAATTTGACAGGCGGAGCAAGCACGCCAAGCCCATTCGGTTGAACCGGCTGCAAAGACAGATCGAACTCGATTTCCACGAGGCACGCGGTGCCGCGGATGCCCATGGTGGCGACCGGGGTATCGACCTTCATGTCGCCATGCTTGGCGGTGGCACCGGCGACAAAGGAGATAGTGCCGGACACCAGACTCATCAGCGATGAGTTGTTCGACCCGTTGGGGTCGTAGACCATCTCGCTCAGCACCATCTTGGCATTGGAGGCGAGGCCGAACACGGAGCCGTCGATGAAGGTGATGCCGAGCGTTGAATTCGAGCCGGTCGCGACCACGTCGCCCTGATGGACGTTGTCGCCGTTGTTGAGGATGATCGACACGCCGTTGCGGATCACGGTGGCGTTGCCGGTCAACTTGGTGACGTGACCGATGACCTTGACAACGCCGGCGTTGCCGTCGGCCTGCGCCACCTGGACGTGGCCGGTCAGCGCATCGACAAGATGGCCGGTGAGGAAGGCGCCGTCGGGCGAGGCAAGCGGCGCGTGCTTGTCGCCCTTGAAGTAATCCTCAAGCCGCAGCTCCTGGTCGCCCTTGCTGATGATGAGGTCGCTGCCGCTGCGCTTGAAGTCGCCGGTGAAGAGGAGCTGCGCGTCCTTGACGATGATCGCATCGGCCGGCGCCTTGGTGGTCACCGACTCGACATGCGTCTGCGCCTTCGGGTGAGTTCCCGTGAACGGCAGGCTGCCATCGAATTTTGAGACGAAATTCAAGCCGCACCGCGAAATAGTTAATATTTACAGATTATTCAGCAACGTATTCTTGCATACCATTGCCGGCTGCTAGGCGAAACCATCCAGTGCTTGTGCTTGCGAATTAAGCAAAGCAGAGGACGAGGCTGATTTACTTAGATAAAATCCAGAAAATGAAGTAGTTTCGGTCCCAGACATAGCTATTCCCCGCACAATCATCCCGAAAAACGATCGATTTCTGTGTATTCAAAGTAAATCTTCATCCCGATTTACTTAGATCGACCCGTTCCGTATTTGTACGTGCCGATGATGCACCAACTGGAAAGCTAAAACTGTGATCTAGGTAACAAATCACACGCCTGTCATTACATCGGATCGCATTAACCCAAAACTAACGATAGCCCATCCCTATGGAGTGCCCGGCCAGTGTTGCCGGGACGTATCGATAAAATTGTCGCCAATCCGCTGACGCCGATTTCAGCCTGTTTCGCGGTTTCGCCCGCTAAAGGCCGGCCCTTAAGCCAATCCAAAGCTCGCCCGCCGATCCTCGTCCTGTCAAACGATCCGGTCACGCGCGAAGGCTAACGAGCCCGCCGATGCCCGGACATGGGGCGTCAGATGGGTTTCCTCGGTCAATCGCGCGTGTGGCGCGCGATCATGCTCGCATGCGGTGTGGCCTGCTTCGGATCGGTATCCGGGCTCAAGGCCGAGACGCTTGCCTCCGCGCCCGCCGTTTCAGCGCCATCCGCCGAGCCGTTTGCCCTCCCCGCCGCGCCGCTTGCCGCAGGCAACGTCCACAACAAATGGCTCGGCCTGCAGCGCAGGCTCGACGACGACATGGTGCAGCTTGCGCTGTGCGACGGCGACCGCGATGCCTGCGTCTCTCCGGCTGCGCTGCGACTGCTCGCCATCGTTGACGCCGCACGGCAGCGCGAGGGCCGCGCCCGCCTTGGCGAAATCAACCGCGCCGTCAACCTCGCCGTCCGCGCCATGACCGACGAGGCGCTGCACGGCGAGACCGATTTCTGGGCGTCCCCGCTTGCCACCTTTGGCCGCGGTGCCGGCGACTGCGAAGACTACGCGATCGCGAAATTCGCCGCGCTCCGTCTTGCCGGTGTTGCCTCGGACGACCTCCGTATCCTCACCA
>JABUBP010000439.1_pt1 | contig 11623 bp, 11 predicted proteins | sample 7240331 | NCBI WGS metagenome assembly JABUBP01 (sample SAMN07256347, study PRJNA390944) | subsurface metagenome | isolation source: Methane hydrate marine sediment | place: Pacific Ocean: Eastern North Pacific, ODP site 1244 | collected 2002 | reverse complement strand
CTAACTCAACCGGACTGGTTCCGGATTGCAGGGGGATGCATGGACCTATGGCTGATATAAAAGACTTACTGAATGTATTCAGGTTAAAAAAAGATGGTGGGATACTGTCCAGAAAAGGAGTGGTGGATTTTGTAATTGGAGATCTTGCTCCGGGCGTATTTATGGTTTACACCACTGAAAATAAGATGATACGGGCTGATCTTGAATATCTAATGCTGGGAAGTGGACCATATTATCTGATTTACAGACCCTATCATCTTACCAGTATTGAAACCCCTTTATCCATTGCCAGAGCTTATTTTTATGGTGAGCCTACTATAGTTCCGGACTACGGACTAATATCGGAGGTTATAACTATAGCAAAGAAAGACCTGAAAGCCGGTGACATAATAGATGGTATCGGAAGATATACGGTTTACGGTCTTATTGAGGAATACAGCAAGGCAAAACAGGAAGGTTTACTACCGATTGGTCTTTCCCAGGGTTGTGTATTAAAAAATGATATGGAAAAAGATCAGCCGATAAAATATAATGATGTGAGTTTGGCCAGAGATTCACTGCTGCTGAAGCTTAGAAAATCGCAGGATAAATTAGATAAGGACTTTTAATTATAAGAAAAAGCATTATAAATTATTAAAAAAAGGGGTACTGGTGCAATTTTTTTACGGAAAAATAAAAACACTTGCAATATTAAGTGTTTTTTTTATAACCATTTTTTTACTTCTATCACTTGTCTCCTGTGAATTCAGCATCATTAGAAGTATAGAGAAAACACGGGATATGATGGGGACTTACGTAAGTATAACCGTATTTTCAAATGAATATACCGGAAACAAAGCTATTAATACAGCATTTGACAGAATAAAAGAAATTGAGGACATAGCCTCAATTTATGATGTGAACAGTGAAGTGTCGTTTCTCAACGGAAATGGTTATCTTGATGATCCATCACCTGAGTTTCTGGATCTGATAAATGCTTCCCTTTATTATTACAATATCTCAGGCGGTTGTTTTGATATAACTGTACAGCCCCTGCTCGATCTCTGGAGCGGAGGGCTGTGGAAGGAGAGCGAAGAAGTTCAGGCTGAAAGAATAGAAGAGACACTTGCTGTTATTGGTTCAGATAAATTAAAAGTTTCGGCAGATAGAATAGAATTTGAAAAGGAAGGCATGGCTGTAACTTTAAACGCAATAGCAAAGGGTTATGCTGTTGACGAGGCAATGGAAGTTCTAAAAGAGTTTGATATCAAGCAAGCTCTTATAAACGCCGGTGGTGATTTATATGCAATGGGTACAAAACCGGATGGGACTAGCTGGACGGTTGAGCTAGAAAATCCAGATGATTCAGATAATACGGATACTGATATTGAACCGCTTCCAACATTTGCTTTTGCAGATAAAGCAGTGGCTACTTCCGGGAATTATTACCGCTATTATGACCCTGAAAAGGAAGTGGGCCATATAATGGATCCAAGGACTGGGTATACTACAAACAGCTGCATAAGTGTAACTATAATAGCAGATACATGCATGAAAGCCGATGCTCTGGCAACATCCGTTTTTGTGATGGGACCTGATGATGGTATGAATCTTGTAGAGTCGCTTAAAGATGTTGAGGCATTAATAATAGACTCCGGGAGAAAAGTTACTAAATCTTCTGGACTTTTAGAATATATAAAGTAGAATTACCTACTAGTTTTTTACTTTTTAGAAAAATAAGATGGGAATTGTAGTCAAGAAGAAAAGTGCATTTAAAGGCCTACATCTGCCGGAAAATAAAATCACCGCTAAAAAACCTACCGAAGTTTTGCCTGTTCCAGAAAAGGTTACTATACCGCTTCAGCAAAGTATTGGTGCCCCCTGTGAATTTATAGTAAAAAGAAAGGATATGGTAAAGGCCGGGCAGAAAATAGCAGATTCTACAAGCTACGTTTCAGCACCTATTCACGCTTCTATTTCCGGTAAAGTATCTAAAATCGTAAAAGTTGTAAATCCGGTAACCAGCACCATAATGGATGCGGTAGTAATAGAATCTGACGGAGAAGAGCGGTGGGTAGAGCTTAAAAAATTATTTGATATTAAAAAGTCGGATGATTTTTCCGGGTTAAAAAAAATAGTAAACTCTACTAGCAAAAAAGAGATACTTAAAAAAATAAGAGAAGCTGGAGTTGTGGGCCTGGGCGGGGCAACATTTCCGACACATGTTAAGCTCAATCCTCCCCCGGATAAAAAGATTGATACTTTGATTTTAAATGGTTGCGAGTGCGAGCCGTTTATAACTTCCGACCATAGAATTATGCTTGAATATGGCAGGCAAGTTCTGGCGGGTCTCTATATTATAAGCAGGACCATAACACCGGAAAATATCTACATAGCAATTGAAGATAATAAAGAAGATGCCATCCGGTGTCTGGAAGAACTTATAATAAAGATGGAGTTTAGCAGCATCTTTAAATTAGTTTCACTGAAGTCCGGATATCCTATGGGAGCAGAAAAAACACTGATTAAGACCATAACTGGAAGGAGTGTTCCTATTGGCGGTCTTCCAATGGATGTAGGAGTTATAGTTAACAATGTAGCAACTTCTAAATCGGTTTACGAAGCTGTTATTGAAAGCAGGCCACTGGTGGATAAGGTGGTTACAGTTACCGGGGCTATTGAAAATCCTAAAAACTTACTTGCAAGAGTGGGCACAACTATAGGTTATTTAATTGACAGGTGCGGGGAAGTTGGCAGCGGGACCAATTATATAATTATTGGCGGACCGATGATGGGTATCTCAATTGTGGATACTGATTTTCCGGTAACCAAAGGAACTAATTGCGTACTGGTTAAAGAAGGTAAAACTCAGATTGAGCAGAACTGCATAAACTGCGGAAGGTGTGTGGATATCTGTCCTATGAAGCTTATTCCGCTTACCTATGTTAGAAATGTAAAAAGAGGCAACTTTGAAGTTTGCAGGGAATATTATATAGAAAACTGTATCGAATGTGGCTCCTGTGCTTATGTTTGCCCAGCAAATATTCCTATTGTGGGATATATAAAAACCTGTAAAAGCACAATAGCAAAAAACAACGGTTAAAGAAAAAATGGAAAAAGGTAATATATTAATTTCTCATGCGCCGCATATCTGGAGAGGGTTCTCCACAAGCAAGATAATGTATATAGTTGTGGCTGCCCTTCTTTTTCCAACTGCTGCAGGTATTTATTTTTTTGGATATTATGCAATTTATATAATACTGGCAAGTATTATAACAGCCGTGCTTACAGAATTTGTTATAAAAAAACTCCGGAAGAAAAGATTTATAATGGACGGGAGTGCAGTAATTACAGGGTTACTCCTTGCACTTATCCTACCGCCAAGACTTCCTTTATGGATGGTTGTACTCGGCGCCTTCTTTTCTATTGCTGTTGTCAAAGAAGCTTTTGGAGGGCTGGGTTATAATATTTTCAATCCGGCTCTTGCAGGAAGGGCGTTCTTATCGGTATGTTTTCCCAAAGAGATGACTACCTGGGTTCTTCCTCCTCATTTTAATTATGATGCGGTAACCGGGGCCACTCCGCTAGCTGAAAATTTTGTACCCCAGGCTGATAAGCTGGCCTCATATAAAAATCTTTTCTTTGGAAATATTGGGGGTTCTCTGGGGGAGACATCGGTAATGCTTATATTGATTGGAGCTGCAGTTCTTTTTGCATTCCGTATAATAGACTGGAGAATCCCCACATTTTATATTGGAACAGTGGCGCTGGGTTCGCTACTGATGGGGAAAGATGTATTATTTCAGGTCCTGGCCGGAGGCCTGATGATCGGAGCATTTTTTATGGCTACCGATTACGTAACATCACCTGTGACCGGCAATGGAAGAATAATATTTGGAGTGGGCCTGGGGGTACTGACTGTGCTTATAAGGAATTTCAGCAGTATGCCCGAGGGGGTGTGTTTTTCCATACTTATTATGAATGCATTTACTCCCCTTATAGATAAATATGTGAGAATAAAGCCATTTGGTTTTCAGAAGAAAAAGAAAAATGCGTAATAAAATTTTATCAAATAAAGCATATCCTGTTATTTTTCTGGCTGTAATCGTAATAATATCGGTTATCTTGCTGATGGTGGTCAATAGTATAACTTCACCTATAGTAAAAAACACGCAGGTAGAAGAAATTAAAAACACTCTGAGAAGCATTTTTCCTGAGATGAGTGAATATGAACTTAAAGATGAAATATATATTATATACCAGGACGGCGAAAAAGCCGGTTATGCTTTTATGGTCAGCGGAAGCGGATATAGCGGTGATATTGATATTATGATTGGACTGGACAGTGGTTTTGGGATTAAGGACATATCGATACTTTCACAAACCGAGACTCCGGGTCTGGGGAGCATGATAACTGAAAGCTCGTTTACAGACCAGTTTAAAGGGTTGTCTGCAAGTGATATTGCTCTTAAAGCGGACGGTGGTAAAATAGACGCGGTAACCGGGGCAACTATAAGTTCAAGAGCTGTGGTAAATGCGGTTAAGGAAAAGATGGTTGAAATAATAGATAGGCTCGAATAGTAGTGTATTTGATATTTTAATTATAAAAGGAACAGAAGATAAAAATGGGTGACTGTAAGGATAAAAGCGGGTCTGGAATTAATGAGAGCAACAGCAGAAGGTTCTGGAAAGAACTGGCAAAGGGTATTGTGATATCAAATCCCGTGTTTATACTTGCTTTAGGGCTCTGTCCTGTTTTAGCGATTACAAATTCCATTACCAATGCTATTGGCATGGCTGGAGGTGTGATATTTGTCCTGCTTTGCTCAAATATCATGATTTCAAGTATAAGAAAAGCAACCCCTCTTATGGTCAGAATTCCTGTCTTTATAGTGATAATAGCCACATTTGTTACTATTTTAAATCTGTTATTTGAAGCATATTTTCCTCCGCTTTACAGGTCATTGGGAATTTATCTTCCACTTATTGTGGTAAATTGTATTATTTTAGGACGGGCAGAGGCATTCGCCTCTAAAAATTCGGTGGTGCTTTCTATGGCTGATGCTTTAGGCATTGGCTTTGGATTTACGATTGCTCTTATAATGATTTCATTTTTAAGGGAAATACTTGGTACAGGCGGACTGGAAATATTTGGAAGAGAGTTGTTTGAGCTGCCTATTCTGTCAGTGCATCCCTTAAACTTTTTCATTTCTCCTCCGGGAGCTTTTCTGGTGATAGGAATTCTTCTGGCATTATTTAGATGGATCGGGGTGATAAGGGGTGAATAATCTTCTTACTATACTTATTGCGATGGTTATTGTAAATAACATGGTTCTGGCTAAATTTCTGGGACTATGCCCTTTTTTCGGGGTATCTAAAAAATTATCCAACGCTTTCAGTATGGGTACAGCTGTAACCCTGGTAATGCTGATTGCCTCTGTTTCAACTTCGGTAATTTATAATTATATACTGGTACCGTATAAAGTAGAATTTATGAAAATAGTAATATACATCCTGGTAATAGCGTCTCTGGTGCAGATAGTAGAGCTTACCATAAAGAGAACTAATATAATGCTGTATAATGCGCTGGGTATATATTTACCTCTGATTACTACAAATTGTGCGGTTCTTGGTATAACTCTTATAAATTCAGCAGAAAATTATTCGATTTTAGAAAGCACGGTAAGTGCCCTGGGTGCAGGAATTGGTTTTACCCTGGTGCTTATTATTATGTCGGGCATAAGAGAAAAGCTTGATCTTGGTGATTGTCCAAAATCTATGAGAGGGCTGCCGGTGGCTTTTATAACTGCAGCTCTTCTGGCACTGGCTTTTATTGGCTTTAACGGAATGGTATAAGTTTAAAAATGTTTTAAAAATTTAAGGTTATTATGAGTGCGAGTTTAATTATTATAATTCTAAGTGCAATAGGGATTGTATGCGGGATACTGATTTTTATGGTAAACAGGTTCCTTCCAAAGGAGCCCCAATCACTAAAGAAATCTGAGGAGATTTCAGCGCATCTTCCCGGAGTAAACTGCGGCGCCTGCGGATTTCCCGGATGTTTTGCCTATGCCCAGGCACTGGCGAAGGATAAGAATACTTTTCTTTCCAATACCTGCGCTACCGTCCTGCAGGAACCGGGGATGCTTAAAGGCCTGGAAAAAATACTGGATATTGAAGTGGACCCTTCTAAAATAAATAAAAAGGCAGTGGTTAGATGTTATGGAAATTCCAGTGTAATTGGCAATTACTCCGGCATAAAAACATGTAGAGCTGCAACAGAGCTGCTTGATGGGTACAAAAAATGTCCTTATGGCTGCCTTGGACTTGGTGATTGTATGGCAGTTTGCCCAAATGATGCCATATCTATTGATGAAGAAATGAATGTAGCAGTAATAGACCCTGATAAGTGTATCGGGTGTGGTCTTTGTGTTAAAGAATGTCCAAGAGGAATTATTCAGCTTGTGCCCGCAAATGCCAATATAGTATATTTATGCAGTTATGAATCTTTTAAAAATATTCCCGGCAGAGAAAAATGTGATAAGGGATGCCTGCACTGCAAAAAATGCTTTAGGGCTTGTGAAAACGGGGCTATAATCTGGAATGAAGAAAAGGCTATTCCGGAATTTGATTTTACCAGGTGTACTCTATGCGGAAAATGTATCGAAGTATGCCCCCACGATAGACTTATTGAACTTTCTAACGTTGCTTTGAAAGAAAAGGCGGGCATCCCAAAAGGTAAAGAAAATAATAAAAAGCTTGCAGGGAAGAAGTCTTAAGTCAATGGTTCTACTTTCTACTGATACAATTCTTCCTGGGGCAAATATCACAGGCAACTCTGGTTTTATCAATTTTATCTTCAGGGCCAAATCCATATACTCCAGAGATAGACATAAAAGGAGTCATTAACATGCTTTTGTTTAATTTTACTCCAATTCTATCTCCATCAATCATCTGGAAAATTTCTTTTTGTTCCTCAATTGTCCATTTAAATTGTCCAGGAGAATAAGTACAGGTTGAGCCCCAGCTTTCATCTTTTATTCCTTCTTTCTTAATTATATTGCCAACATACTCTCTAAGTGTTCCCAACATACTTGTGGTTATGGCATCCATCACTATTGCTGCTAATGTATCTCCTGACTTATTTCCTTCTTTTATAATTTCATCAATTTTATTTCCCAGGGTGAATATAAAGATTATAGCAATCTCAGAACTGGTCAAAATTTTAGAAATATTAGGACCATTAAAAATATGGCCTGATTTAAAATATACTGAATTACCTTTTACTTTTTCAATTTCAAATGTCTTATAAATTGCTTTTGGATGGATATTTTCAATACAAATTTTGCGTCTTTCTTCAAGTAGTTTTTCAAGATGTGGATTCGACCTTACACCCATCAGCTTATTTAAAAAATCTCCACCAATATCTTCAGGTATGTCTAATTTTATGTTGTCTAAAATAACCATTCTGTATATCCTGTTTAAAGTCTTATAATTTTTTAAGTTTTAGATTTTTCTATTATAGCAAATATTATAGATATTATTATTAAATAAGATTAAATTAAGTTATTATTTAGACTGTAATTGAAAACTAAAAATTACCCTTTTTTGTTTGTGAGTTTATAGTATTGTAATAAACTATGAAGAAAGATTTACTTGAAATAATTAAAGAGAATGTAAAAAATATAAGTTACCATTTCCAGGATAAATGTTAATATATAATAAGGATAATAAGGTAAAGATATCATGATTATAAATTCATATAGTTTTGGAAGTATAACTATAGACGGAAAGAATTACAGAGAGGATGTTATCATTTTACCCGATAAGATTAATTCGAGATGGTGGCGGAAAAGCGGGCACCTGCTATCAGAGGAAGATATTGGGGAGATATTAAAGTACAAGCCCGAAATGTTGATAATAGGAACTGGCACTTCCGGCCTTATGATGGTTGACCAGAAGGTAAAAGATAAGTTAAATTCTCTTGGGATTAGATTTATAATTAAAAAAACAGCTGAGGCAGTTGAGGAATATAATAAACTGGAAAAAAAGAACAGAGTGGTATGCGCTTTCCACTTAACATGTTAAAATAGGATGACTTATAACTCAAAACTACTGTATTTACCTGCTTCAAATTTTCTACTAACTTTATCAAATAATCCTTTTATATGGTCATCCATAGTTAAATAGATTATCTGCCATCCTTTTTTTGCAATGTCCGCCAATTTATTTATAAGAATTTCCCGCTTCTGCCAGTCCGAATGCTGAAATGCATCGTCAAGAATTAAAAAGAGGGCATCCTCTCTTAATAGTTTTGAAGTAAATCCAATTCTTAATGCCAGCATTACCTGTTCTATAGCTCCGGTGCTTAAATCTCTTATACCAAAATTATCATACTGATCGGAAACAATCAGTCTATCATTATCCAGCGCAAGTCTATTATATCTTTGAGTAATATCTTTTAAGGGACTTAAGACTACTTCTGACTGCAGCCCCTCTTGTATTTTAGCATCTTCTTCTTCGCGTAATTTAGAGATGACTTTGTGGACACTAAAGCCTGCCACAATACTGGCGGTAACTTCTCTTAATTCATTTTGTACATCAAGCCTTTTTTGCCGTAAATTTTCAATAAGCTCTTCCCAGCTAATACTGGGGTCAGCTTTAGTCTTTTCACAGATTCTATATTTTAGCTCTTGAATTTTATCTTCCTGATTTTTGATTTCTCCAAGGATATGCTCAAGTTCTAATTGGGTTTTCTCATATTCCTGCTGACTATATCTAATTCCTATATCTTCTGAAAGGTAATCTGTTTCTGATACCCCCAGTTTATATAGTTCTTGTCTTTCCTCATCAATTTGATCTCTCAGACTCCTATTATTTTGCTTTAGGTCCATTAGCATTGTATCCCAGGTCTGCTCGCTGGCTTCTTTTTCAATAAAGCTTGCTATTTTCTGGTTAATAGAAAAACGTAGTTCCCGGAGTTCTTTATTAAGAATATCAATTTGTTCTTTTATTGTACCTGTCTTGCTATTAGATCCCCTCTGCTCATTTAAGGTTGATTCAAGTAGTGCAATATCTGTCAGCTGCATACCAATCCTGTTTTTAAATTCTACCTTAATTTTACTTAGCTCTTCATTTTGCCCTGCCTGTTTTGAAAAGTTATGGAATTTTTTAATATATATAAGAGAAGATACTAATAAGCCTAAAAAACAAAAACATATAATTCCTAAATACGAAGTCCATGCAGCAGCAGAAATTTTCTGGTTAAAAAAAATTAAAGCTACTGCAGCAGCTATGCCGGCAACCGCTAAAATACCACATATGAAAAGCAAAGATTTACCGGGTTTTTTTATAATTTTTAATGATAAATCTTTGTAATAAGGTAGGGCACTTTCTAGCCACTTGAAGTCTTTACTTTCTTTAAGGACGCTTTTATGTTTCTCTTCCAACTGGTTATAGGATCCTTTTTTACTTTTGTATAGATAGAGCTCCCTCTCTATCTTGCTTAATTCACCTTCAGGAATATTATTTAGCTCCGTATTTAACTCTTTGATTCTTTCTGAAATTAGATAAGCCTGGTGTCTTTTTGCTTCATCAAGGTGTTCCAACTTATCTTGCAGAGTTTTTTCTTCTATCCTGTAAGTTTTCAATATCCCTTGAGTGTATTCAGATTCTATTTCTTCAAATTGCTTATCAATACTATCTAGTTCATATCTAATATCGTTGTATTGCTTTCCTTTGCCAGTCCGTGAAATAATAATCTGACTGTCACTAATCTTTGTATTTGGTGATTTTACAGTTTTTGAAATATTATTGTCGTTGTCAATCTTATCCAGGATATTTATGCCAGATAATACTTCTTTGATTAAAAATTTACTTATACCTTCACCATCTTCTATCCCAGCTTCTCCACCTTTTACTACAAGGAGTTTTGCCATTGATATAGGTAGTCCTTTTTCACTACTTTCCCAATAATCTTCTAATTTTTTCTGAGAAGAGGGAGAAAAATCAATGGTTCGTTCTTCTAAGCCACTGATAGTAACCTTTCCCTTTCCTCCTTTTCTTAAATTACTCCACCGGCTGATATTCCTAAATAAGGAGCGAATTATAAATTCAGTAAAAAAAGTCTTTCCTTTCTCATTTCTACTGTATATAAGATTAAATATACCAAACTCAGCTATAAAACTTTTAATTGGCCCCAGATCTTTTACTGATATTTTATCAATCTTAATTCCCATAAATTCTTAATTCCTGCAATATAATTATTCTTTCAAAATTATATGAAGAGATTTTTCTAAAATATCTTCCTTTGAAGTAATTTCATTATCCCACTTAAGTTTTTCAATTTCATCTCTTAGTTTCTCTACAATAGCTATTCTTTCCGGGTCATTGAATACCGATACTTCAGCCAGGTCAGGTTCTTCACGGTTATAAAAAGTAAAATCTTTAAGTGTTTCTTTAGTTATTTCAAGAAGCTTATTTTTATTAGATGTATATCCTTTAATTTTTAAACGAATTCTTACTTTTGATGTCTCATTTTTACCTATATTCCATTTTCTGACCATTTCCTGTATATTTCTTTCTATATATTCAAATTCATTAGTAGTGGGTAAGGAAATTAAAGTTTCATTAAAGAATATGTAGTCAGTGTCAATTACATTTTCAACTACTTCTAAGGTATCTGTATTTACAATTAAAAAGCTCCTTTTTCCAGTTTCATTTATGTCCAGACCACAGGGTGATCCGGGATAATAAACTTTGCCCAAATTTATTTTTTTGTGTATGTGGCCCAGTATGATTTTAACAGGGTTATAGTACTGGATATCATTTCTGGTTAGAGGCATATAAATACCCGGTTCGTAGGGATTTGGATCACGCAGGCCCGCCATGTAGTCGCCATGGCCAATCAAAATCCAGAGTTTGGGCAGGTTTTCCTTATATTCTGCTATAACTTCTCCTATAGACTTGGCTGGTAGATAAGGTATGAAAAGGAAGGTAGCGGGTGGTTCTCCTAATTTAATAATTTCAGATTTACCGAAGACCCTAATATTGTCTGAAGTAAAATACTGCTGTTTAATGGAGGGGTCATGGTTTCCAGGAATTATATGGAATTTAATCTGGTTACTGGTATATTTTGTATTTTTACAAAACTGGTCAAACTCAGAATAATTTTGACTTTCTTCATTAAATAGGTCACCTGCAATAAATAGTGTTTTAATATCTTCGGAAAGCATCTTATCAAGGATATTTGATAATGCATTCCACCTTTCAGGAGATTTTTCTTTTGTTTTTAAATGCACATCTGCTGTAACTGCTATTTTCATTTCAAAAACATGGCTCGGAGACCCTTTCCGTAAGGGAGGGGAGGAAGAGCCATACTCCTTTCTATAAGTAAAGTTTTAGCGCTTTCTAAAAGTTTTAGTTGACTGTATTTGACTGAATCAGATAATTTTTCTCCAGTCAACATTCTAATATCAAAATATCCAGTTTTTCTTCTACCAGATACAAAACACTCAATACCTTTCCAAAGCACTTTATCAAAACGTTGAAACCCTTTAACAAACCTGGGTGCAGTATTTTTGATATGACTTCTAATACCCTTAAAAAGTTTTCGATTACACTTCCTGACCTGTTTAATAATATA
>JABUBP010000438.1_pt1 | contig 11625 bp, 8 predicted proteins | sample 7240331 | NCBI WGS metagenome assembly JABUBP01 (sample SAMN07256347, study PRJNA390944) | subsurface metagenome | isolation source: Methane hydrate marine sediment | place: Pacific Ocean: Eastern North Pacific, ODP site 1244 | collected 2002 | reverse complement strand
TAAGAAATCCGGGATTTCCAACTCATCCGCTCTGTGTTGTAATGCCTCCTTTATCTCCTCCTTCAACATTTTTGGCATCCAAACTAAACGATTAAATCCACCATCTGCTTTTATGAACTTTTTGCTCGTTAAGAAGAACTTACTAACTCCAATAAAACCCGGTGTCTGGACTCCGCCACCAACAGAACCAGCCAGTGTTGAAAATTTCATTCCACATGGAGTCATTTCAGGATGTTCTCTTGGAACAACCATCACTCCACCAGTCATTGGAAGTATTGCAACTATAGTTTCAAAACATCCACATGAAGTCATAGGATCATTAATCATAGAATATGCACTAAATGATGAGAGAGTCTGGTGTGACGTTTTATAAACAAATTCATTAACACCTTTCCATACCCCAAGATGGTTATCAATTGTTTCTCCTTTTTTAACTGGCTGATTTGGTCCAGTGGGATTTATCTGATTAGATGCTTTTCCGTCCAGCCAATTGTACGCACCACAGAGTCCTGGTCTTTCTGGTGAAATAACACACACATGATTCGGAGCAAATGATTGACATAGTGTACAGGAATAGAAAGTATCCACACCTTCATCAGTTAATGCACCAATTCTATCATCCCTTGCTTTATAGACTGGTTTAGCTACATTTAAAAGTTCCTCTACCTTCTTCTCATATGTATATAGTTTTACCTGAACTTTATCCAAAATAGCTCCAAAGTCACCATGTAACTTTGCATGAATTATTTTTCCAATATCCTCTAGCTTGAATCCAGCATTATAAGCATCTTTACTTATTCTTATCCAGGCAATATCCCTTTGACCAATATGTAATAAACCATGACCATAATTTATAAAGTGATGAATTTGCCTTTCTAATATAGGTTCAAAGTCGGATTGCATTTCCCTTCCAGCAACTTCGACAATAATTGCTAATGGAATAGCAGTTCCTGGTTCAATACTATCTATATCTGGACCAAATAACTCAATCTTCCCATCCTCAACTTCAGTTAAATCCTTGGTATACAAAAATTCCAAACATTTACTTTTCATTCCTCCAAATTCAGCATGCATATCTTCTTTTCTAACTCTCTCACCTTCAAATGCTGGACCGTATGGAATTGGTACAGGTACTTCTGTAATAATGATTTTAAGTCCTCTTACCTCTATCCCTTTTGAAACTATTTCTTTAAGTGGTACTTCAGGTACTACATGTTCATAGGTACAAACTCCTCTTGGAAGAATTGCAGGAATATCTGTATCTGCTATTGTTGGAAATCCGAAATTTATAGCTCCTGCTGCATTAGCATACTTCTCATCAGTAACTTTACCTAATGCAAGTACAAATGCAAAAATCCTGTTCTTGTTATAGAGAAGGATTCTTCTATAATCTCCCGGTTTTACTCCACCAAAAGTCAATGCTGCTCTTGTTGCAAAACCAAGTGAGTAAACTGTAGATCCTATTTCCTTTCCAAATGGAACAAGTCTGGTTTCCCATCCTAAATCAATGCCTTCTTCAACCAGTTGTTCAGCAAATGCTTTTCCTTTAGTATTTCCAGACATAAATACATAGATACTTTTTTGTTGAAGTTCCCTCGCAATTTTTACTGCAATGTCATTTGTTGGAGTAGCTCCAATAACAGCCGCAAATCCTGGAGCAGAGCCATCTACAAATTCTATTCCTCTTTCCCTTATTATCAAATCCTCTGCTGCTCCAAGCCAGATGCTATTTACTGGATTAGGACCCATAATATACTTTATTGCTTCCATTATCTCCTCAGCAAAAAGTGTTGCCATTCCAGCATCCAAAGCATTGCCTAAATATGGGAGCCATACTTTTTCTTTGGGTATAGGTGGTAACAATTCTTGAGCTATTTCTAAAACTTTTGGCATATCTCCAAGAGTTTTGATTGCTACTCCAGTTATTCCATATATTATAGGTAAATAATAACCTGTATTGGGAAACTCAACTTCCTGTTTTGACCCAAACTGTTCCAATGCTTTTTCTAACATCTCTCGGGCTTCTTTCACCTTCTGGTGAGCGCCCCTAATTGCTGCCGATGCAATTATTTTACTCAATCTCTAACTCCCTCCTTGCTTCCATATCAAATAATACTCTTTCTTTCTTTTCATGTATTCCTAAAGCTTTTCTCTTTTTCTGTATATGGTTAATTGTTTTTTCCAATATTTTTTCTGGGTCTGGTTCAAACTCTAATTTTCCTCCTACTATACTTTCCCATCCACTGCCTATCATCTCAGTAACTTCAGCACTACCCCCAACTGGTGAACCAACACCAAATAAAACATAAAGACCAGACGCTACAAAATAAGTTCCTATTGATAGTGCTTTTTCACTCATCCATTCAGGTGCAATTCCAGCAGCAGGAAGATCACTTATATCTTCTCCTAAACCACCTTCATGGACAACCTGAGTAAGAATTGTTAATGCTCTTGAGTTATCCACACATGAACCAAGATGTAGAACTGGTGGGATACCAACTGTTTCACAAATAGACCTTAACCCTTCACCAGCATGCACCATTGCCTCAGGAGTAAGTAAGCCATATTTTGAGCAAGCAATTGCTCCACATCCAGTTTGAACCACTAAATAATCCCTTGAAATTAATTCTTTCACTATATAATTATGAGACTTATCATGTGCTACCCTTGGATTATTACAACCAACTACTCCCACTACACCTTGAATCCTTCCGTCAATTATCGCGTCATTAAGAGGTCTAAAAGATGCTCTATATTTTCCTCCCAACATATAATTTATATATTCATGTGAAAATCCAGCAACTAATGGACTATTTACATTTGGAATTCTTGTGCCATTTCTATTTGGAAAATTATCTATAGCTTTCATTATTATCTGTTTTGCAATTTCTGGAGCATTGTGTTCATCAAAAGGTATGTGGGTCGCTCCCGGAATTTTAGCCTTGTGTGAGGTAGTTATGAGCTCGGTATGATTAGTCTCTACCAACTTCCCTAACGCCTGAATTATACATTGAATATCTACTACCATAGCATCAACTGCTCCAGTTAGTATAGCCAGTTCCTGTTGTAAAAAGTTTCCAGCAACTGGTATGCCTTGTCTCATAAGAACCTCATTTGCAGTGCAGCATATTCCAGTCAAGTTTATTCCTTTTGCACCCTTTGATTTTGCATAATCAATAAGTTCTGGATCATCTGCAACAGTGACTATCATCTCAGATAATGTTGGTTCATGACCGTGTATAACTAAATTAACCTCGTCCTCTTTTAAAACTCCAAGGTTCATAGTAGAAGCTATGGCTTTTGGTGTACCAAATAATATATCCGATATATCTGTGGCTAACATTGAACCGCCCCAACCATCACTTAGCGATGTCCTTAATGCATGAAGTAGTATATTTTCAGCATCCTGATCAACTCCTATATGGGTTCTATGCATCATCTCTACAACTTCTCTATCGATCCCCCTTGGGTCTATTCTTAGCTTTTTCCATATATCCTGACGCTTTTTTGGTGCTCTTGACACATAATAAAGTATCCCTTCCTGCCTTCCAAAATCTTCAAGTGCTCTATCAGCTACATCAAGAGCCACATCTTTTATGTCTCTACTATCTGTTTCTACTCCAAGAATTTCTGCAATATGGAATAATTTACTCTCATCTTTTATTTCATATCCAGGAGATTCTTCTAGCAGAAACACAGAATAGAAACATAAAAAAAATGTCGGTATATGTACAGCTTTCAAAGTTAAAGCAAGGTCTCTTCCGTGATCTGAGTGAGCTGATGCTCCTGCAGCAATGCCTCTACTAAGATTTCTCGCTGCAACTGTAGATAAAGTAGCACCACATATACCAACCTTCTCCTCATAATCCTTTCCAGTAAATCTGCAAGGACCCATAGCGCAGTTTTTACAACACCTGCCTTCTGCTCCAATTGGACATTTTTTCATCTCTTCTACTCTTGAAAACATTGTAGAAATATTATTCTCATATGCATATTTCAGCATTTCCTTTGTTGCCGGGTCTACAGTTTTATTTAAGTACTTTTCTGTCACAATACTCCTTCCAATATTTTAATTTACTTATAATTTTAATATTTAAATTTTAATATATATTTATAATTTGATAATTATCTGATTCTATTTATATAAAATAAGATTAAATAAAACAAAAAAAATTAATTATATAATTGGTTATTTGCTATTAATTTTTATTATATTTTCTAGTTAAAACCAGGTATAAAAATATTAATCATATATTATAACAGAATTTATTATTCAAAATACTTGAGATAATTTTTATGAATTATTTCCAATTAATATTCAATCTACTTTAAATTTTTATTAAATCCTTCATTTGTTGTTATTTGCCCATTGTTTCCAATTGATAGATGGTTTCAAGTGCAACCTTTGTCATATTGTCAACTCCCTTTGCAATTTCAGAATCTTTAGCTCTTATTCTACCTGAAACAATATCAGAAACTGTTAATAAACAGCCAGCATTAACACCAGTTCTCACAGCAATAGAAAAAAGAATGGATGCTTCCATTTCAAATGCTAAAACTCCTCTTTTTGCCCATTTTTCAGCTCCCTCTCCAATTTCTGGATCAGGACCATAAAATAAATCAGAAGTTGCAATTAGACCAGTATGATATTTGATACCAAGTTTCTCTGCTTCATGCACAGATTGATGAACAATAGGAAAACTGGCAACTGGAGCAAATGGGTCTCCTTCAAATAATGATTTAGTTGTTCCATCTATCGGAACACTCCCTGTAGCAATTATCAAATCAATTAGTTTTAATCCCTTACCGATTGCACCACATGTACCTATTCTAATAAAATTTTTAACCCCCAACATAATTAGCTCTTCCGTAATTATTGCTGCAGAGGGACATCCCATTCCTGTAGTTTGAACGGATACAGGTATTCCTTTATATGTCCCTGTATATCCAAACATTCTTCTGTATTCTGTAACCAGTTTTGGGTTATCAAAAAATTTTTCTGCTACATACTTTGCCCTGTCTGGATTACCGGGAAGTAAACAATATTTAGCAAAATCACCTTTATTTGCTCTTACATGAATTGGCATAATAATCCTTTCATTATAATTTGTTAAATTATTTTTTTATTTTTCAAGCTCAGTTAATTCTTCAGTAAATTTTTTAATATCATCAAATTCTTTATAAACAGATGCAAATCTCACATAAGCAACTTTGTCCAGTTCCTTTAATTTGTCCAAAGCAATTTCACCTAATTCTTTTGATGTTATTTCATATTTATATTGATTTCTTAACTCATCTTCTATGTCTCCAACTATCTCTTCTAATCTTTGCACAGGAATTCCTCTTTTAACAGAAGCTCTTACCAAACCGTTTAATAACTTTTGTCTATCAAAGGGTTGAGTTTCTTTATTCTTTTTCACTACTGTTATTGGAATCTCATAATTCCTTTCATAAGTTGTAAATCTCTTACTACAAGATGGACATTCTCTCCTTCGCCTAACAGCATCTCCTTCTTCAGTTAATCTTGAATCTATCATTTTTGTTTTCTCGTATTCACAAAATGGACATTTCATATCTCAAACTCCTTACCTGGATAAAGTGGTGACATCTCTCTTAGTCTTTTAACAATAGGGGGTAGGACCTCCAAAAAGTAATTTACTTCCTCTTCTGTATTACCTCTGCCCATAGAGATTCTTATTGAACCCTGTGCTATTTCAGGTGCAATTCCCATTGCTAATAAAACATGAGATGGCTCCAATTTCATAGAAGCACAGGCTGAACCACTTGAAATGGCTACTCTCTTATTATCTAAACCTAAAACTATTGATTCACCCTCTACATATTTAATAGCAAAACTTACATGTCCTGGAAGTCTGTTTTCTGGATGTCCTAAATATATAACATCATCAATTTCTTCCAACACACCCTTAACAAGATATTCTCTAAGTTCTCTTAATTTCTTAGCTTTTTCATCAAGTTCACTTATAGCAATTTCTACTGCTTTTGCAAATCCCACAATTCCTGGAATATTTTCTGTTCCTGCTCTTTTTCCTTTTTCGTGTTCTCCTCCATGCATAAGAGGAGTAATTTTCACTCTTTTTCTTTTATACAAAGTCCCAACTCCCTTAGGTCCATGAAGTTTATGAGATGACATTGATAATAAATCAACATTTAACTTCTCAACATCTATCTCTAAGGTACCAAAAGATTGCACTGCATCAGTATGAAATATAATTCCTCTTTTTTTAGCAATTTCTCCAATTTCCTCTATTGGCTGTATACTCCCAACAACATTGTTTGCATGCATTATACTAATCAATGTAGTTTTACTATTTATTGCATTCTCAACATCTTTAGGATTAACCACTCCATTTTTATCTACTGGAATATAGGTTACATCATATCCAACTTTCTCTAAATATTTACATGTATTTCCAACTGCTGGGTGTTCAATAGAAGATGTTATTATGTGATTACCTTTTTTCTTGTAAGCTTCAGCAACTCCCTTAATAGCCAGGTTATCACTTTCTGTTCCACCTGATGTAAATATTATCTCCTCAGGTTTTGCATTTATTGCACTGGCTATTGTATCTCTTGATTTTAGAAGCAGTTCAAATGCTTCATTTCCTGGCGTATGAGGTTCTGAAGCATTTCCATAAAATTTTGTGAAGCATGGTAACATAGTCTCAAGAACTTCAGGAAGAACCTGTGTTGTTGCTGAATGGTCAAAATATATCCTATCCATTCTTAATTAATTTACCTCCAAAATATAGTTTAATTTATTAATTATAAAAATTATTCAAATTTTGAGAAAGTTTTTTTGCCTATAAACCTTGCTGACTTTCCTAGTTCCTCTTCAATTCTTAGCAACTCATTATATTTAGCAATTCTATCAGTTCTAGATGGGGCTCCTGCTTTTATCTGGCCTGCATTTGTTGCTACAGCTAAATGAGCTATTGTAGTATCTTCAGTTTCACCAGAGCGATGGGAAATAACAGTGGTGTAATTATTTTTTTTTGCTAATCTAATAGCATCAATTGTTTCAGTTAAAGTGCCAATCTGGTTTACTTTTATTAATATTGAGTTTGCAGATTTTTTCTCAATCCCGGTCTTTAGACGATGAGTATTTGTTACGAATAAATCATCTCCTACCAACTGTATATTTTTTCCAATCTCTTTTGTAAGTTTAGTCCATCCTTCCCAATCTTCTTGTTCAAGTCCATCTTCTATAGAGATAATCGGATATCTTTTAACCAAACTTTTGTAATACATAATCATTTCATCTGAGTTAAGAGTTTTTCCCTCACTTTCTAACACATAATTTCCATCCTTATAAAATTCTGATGCTGCTGGATCAAGTGCAATAAAAACATCATCGGCAGCTTTGTATCCGGTTTTTTCTATTGCTTTTAAGATATATAAAATTGCTTCTTCATTTGTTTTTAAATCTGGGGCAAACCCTCCCTCATCACCTACTGATGTTGAAAATCCATCATTTTTAAGAATATCTTTTAAGGTCCAGAATATTTCAGATCCCATTCTTAAAGATTCTTTAAAAGAGTTTACATTTACTGGCACAATCATAAACTCTTGCATGTCAACAGTATTATCTGCGTGTTTTCCTCCATTTAATATATTCATTAAAGGGACTGGTAAAATATTAAATTCCCCCATCTCAAAACTTTTATTAAGATACCGATATAAGGATATATTATGAAACTTTGCAGCTGCTTTAGCTACAGACATGGAAACTCCTAATATAGCATTTGCTCCATAATTCTTTTTATTTTCTGTTCCATCTGCTTCAATTAGTTTCCTGTCAATTTCTTTTTGATTAGTTGCATCCATTCCTAAAATGATTATTGATATTATCTCATTTATATTTTTTACAGCTTTTAAAACACCTTTTCCTCTGTATCTTTTCTCGTCATTGTCTCTTAGTTCCAAGGCTTCATAAACTCCAGTAGATGCACCTGATGGAACAGCAGCTCTTCCCATGTGACCACTTTCAAGAATAGTATCAACCTCAATAGTGGGATTCCCCCGAGAATCGAGTATCTCTCTAGCTTTAATTTCCTTTACTAAACATGATTTTTTCATAATATAATTTAAAGATAAGCTCAACTAATTTCTAAAGTGAGCTGAAGAGTTCATCCTCCTTTCAAATTTTTTGAAAATCTCTTATAAATATATCTACAATAGCTTAGTGAATATCTAATCTCACTCTTTATTAACAATCAGACTAAATTTTATTATAAACTATTTTCATTTTTCAGGATTAATAAATTAATACTTTTATCTCACAAGTATACTTATTACTGCTCACAATGACAATGCAAACTTACCCGCCTTCTCTCCACATCAATTTATTTGATACAATTTTATCTATCATGTTAATATAAACAAATAATATCAACATATGGTAACAAATTTTTATTTAATTTTAAATTTTAATAGAAGTGGGTAAAATTGAAAAATAAAAAGGAAGAAATCAAAAAAACAACGAAATATTGGCACAGTCTACCAATAAAAGAAATATTCAATAAATTGGGAACCAGCTCAAACGGTTTAACTACTGATGAAGCTTCTAAAAGAATAAAAGAGTTTGGTTTTAACGAATTAAAAGAGGCAAGAAGAAAAACACTTTTTGGTATTTTCATTGAGCAGTTCAAGAGCTTTCTTATACTTATTTTAATTTTCGCTACAATTTTTTCAATTTATCTCGGAGAGAATATTGAAGCAATTGCTATTGGAGTTATCCTGCTTATAAATGCTGCTTTAGGAACATATCAGGAATTTAAAGCAGAAGAATCACTAAAAGCATTAAAAAAACTTTCTGCTCCTACAGCAACAGTTTTAAGAGACGGTTTTGTAAAAACAATTTCATCAAAAGATATGGTTCCTGGAGATATTGTAATTATAAAAGCAGGGGATAAAATACCAGCTGATTGTAGACTAATAGATTCTTCTAATTTACAGATTGATGAAGCTATTCTTACTGGAGAGTCTGTTCCAGTTGAGAAAGACCATACATTGATTTTAGATAAAAATATTTCTCTACCAGATAGAAAAAATATGATCTTTTCTTCCACTTATGAAACTTATGGAAGAGGAAAAGCTGTTGTAACTGAGACTGGAATGAATACTGAAGTTGGTAAAATCGCTGGAAGCATACAGAAAGAGAAAAAAGAGTTTACTCCTCTTCAAAAGAAACTTGATAGATTTGGGAAGCAGCTTGGAATTGTTGTGCTAATCCTTTGCGCAATAGTAGCAGTTGTTGAAATCATAGAATATAGAGCTATTGGTAATATGGTAGATATAAACGAAATTGTATTAACAGCAATAGGATTAGCAGTTTCTGCAGTTCCAGAGGGATTACCGGCAGTTGTTACTATAACACTTGCTCTGGGAGTTAGAAGGATGGCAAAAAGAAATTCTATTATTAGAAGATTATCCTCCGTTGAAACTCTCGGAAGCTCTACAATTATTTGTACGGATAAAACTGGAACAATTACAAGAAATGAGATGACAGTCAGGGAAATATGGATAGCTGGTACTAAAATTAATGTTACAGGTGAAGGATACATTCCTGAAGGTGAATTTAAAATTAACGGTCAAAAGATAAGCCTACTGGATGATGAGCTTCTGAACTTATTAATAAAAGCGGGAACTCTCTGTAACGATTCAACTTTAAAATTAGATAAAAAGGGCAATTATTTTACAAGTGGTGAACCTACAGAGATAGCTTTAACTGTTCTTTCTTTAAAGGCTGGATTTGATATTGAACACCTAAGTAAAAACTTTTCCAGGATTGATGAAATTCCATTCGACTCTGTAAGAAAAATGATGACCACTATTAATCAAAGTGATAATAAATTTTTTGCTTTTACAAAGGGAGCCCCAGAAAGAGTTCTTAATATTTGTAAAAAATTCTACAAAAAATCTGGAATTGACGATCTAAATCTAAAAGATAAAAAAGATATTCTTGAAGCTGTCATAAATATGGCAAACAGAGCCTTGAGAGTTCTGACTATAGCTTATAAACCTCTTGAAAACTACCATAATAAAGAAAATATAGAAAAAGATATGATTTTTATTGGTTTAGTAGGTATGGTCGATCCCCCAAGAATTGAAGTAAAAGATGCAGTAAAAAAAGCTGAGGATGCTGGAATTAGAACAATAGTTGTTACAGGTGATCATCAACTTACAGCTGAGGCTATTGCAATTGAAACAGGCATAATGAAAGAGAAAGATGCTGGAAAGTCTCTTAATGGAAAAGACTTGGATGATATTAGTGATGAAGAATTAAATCAGGTTATAAAAGATGTCTCAGTATTTGCAAGAGTGGCGAAATTGTAGCTATGACAGGAGATGGTATAAATGATGCTCCTTCCGTTAAAAAATCTGATGTTGGAATATCTATGGGAATAAGGGGTTCAGATGTTACCAGAGAAGCTGCGGATATGATTTTGGCTGATGACAATTATGCAACTATAGTCTCAGCAATAGAGGAGGGTAGAGGAATTTTTAATAATATCAGAAAGTTTATACGACTACTTCTATCTGCAAACTTTGATGAAATATTTGTTATTTTTGCAGCAAGTATTATGAAGTTACCACCTCCTTTCCTCGCAGTACAGATTTTATGGATAAACCTTATAACAGACAGCTTACCAGCTCTTGCTCTCGGAATGGATAAACCAGAACCAGACCTAATGAAAAAGAAACCGAGAGATCCAGGTGAACCAATTTATCACGGAATGGGATTACATATCGTGGCAGCTGCAATTATTGCTGCTATTGCTTCACTTGGGGCATTTATCTGGTTTTATAGAAATAGTACACTTGAAATAGCCAGGACTGTTGCATTTACTATCGCTGTAGTATTTGAGTTGTTTTTATCATTTAATTGCAAATCACCTAATAAATACGCATTCTCAAGCATAAAAATTCTTACAGAAAATAAGACTCTCTTATTTTCAATATTGGGAGGATTTTTATTGCAACTTATAATAATATACACTCCATTTTTACAACCTATATTTAATACATATCCGATAGGATTAAAAGAATGGGGAGTTATACTTCTTGGTTCATTAGGTGGTCTTATTTTATATCCAGCTCCATTCGAGAAATTAGAAAATAAAATAAGAAGATTCTTCAAAAGAAGTTAAAATTTAGTGATTAATCCCTCAGCGCTCCACTTATTTGCTCGATAATAGCTTTCAAATGAACTCCCTGCATCTGTCCATAGACCATTTAGAATGGAATATGTCATAGTTTCTTCTTGTAACATAAGTTTTATTTCCTCGTTATAATATTTAGGGTTTGTTTATATTGTGTAAGTAATGATATTGAAATAAGTATGATTGAGGACTTGGTAATTAGAGCTAAAGACAGTGAACCAGAAGCTTTTGGTGAACTTTATGAGCTTTTTGTTGAGAAAATCTATCGATTTTCTTTTTGCTAAAAAAGGTCTAGTCTCTGCAGTTGTGATTACAGCATTGCTTTTTGGAGGGGGTGGAACTACCACTGCTTTAGCAGAAAGATCCTATCCAGGAGATACCCTTTATCCAGTTAAAAGATTTGTTGAAAATGCCAGAATATTTTTGTTTTGGTGATAAG
>JABUBP010000437.1_pt1 | contig 11633 bp, 14 predicted proteins | sample 7240331 | NCBI WGS metagenome assembly JABUBP01 (sample SAMN07256347, study PRJNA390944) | subsurface metagenome | isolation source: Methane hydrate marine sediment | place: Pacific Ocean: Eastern North Pacific, ODP site 1244 | collected 2002 | reverse complement strand
ATGGCGTAATTCTTTTAATCTCTCCGCAGGCTGCCCAGCTACTACTTCTATTACCACCCCATCCACTCCCGCTTCCCATAGAGCCTGAAGCTCATTGGCGGTTACATTTGGTGGTATAGAGGCTAGCAGGGGCTTAGTCAACAAATCGGCAAAGCGCTGAAAGAGCATAAGGTGATGCCAGGTAAGAAAATAACCCTCTCCCTGTTCGCCAGCAATGAGCACAGTATCTATAGGCAACTCATTAACTGCCCTCAACAAACCCTCACTAAGTGATGGCGCTACCTCTAAAATCTTGCCTATCTCGTCATTTTGGAGTAGTGCCAGGGGTGTATTCGCCGCCGGAAAAACCACAAAATCGCAGCCAGCCTTCGCCATCTGTTTTATTCCGCCCTGGTCAATATTTCTTAGCCATCCACCCCAAGGAATATCCGGTACAGCTTGAGACATTTCCTTAAGAGTTTTAGCCCCTGAGCTCAATTTAGGAATACGCAGCAGCCCAGCATCAGCCCCAACCACATAATCAGCCAGACCACCAGCACTAGCCCCAGCCAAACTGGCAATGAGTAATATTTTTGGCTTCTGCGAGACCGGTTGTGCCCTCCTAAACCCCATAGACTGGGGCACAACCCGTGAAACCTGATTTAACTTATCTATAAACCTGCTCATCTACCCTCCACAGAGCCAGCGGTGAGGAAATTATAGAGGAAATTTGGAGGAAATTCAACGCAATGTGCTTAAGACTGCCCAATAGCCAAGGCACCCGCCTTATACCCGCGAGATTTTAATGAAAATGAAAAACATAGGGATTAGGTTCAGAGCTAATCCTGTTTTCTCCATAATTTAAGGAAAGGGTGTTTTCTCATTACTATACTGTCTGTGTCCATGTCTTCTGGTGTGAAGTAAATTGATACCATTGGGCTGGCTTGGCTTCCTGACCTCCATCCCATCCATCGGTTGACCGCCGTATCACTAATGCCCGCCTGAGATAATCCAACGGTTAGCCCATGCCTGAAAGCGTGCCAGCCAAATTGCCTGGGTCTCTGTCTCTTTGTCCTGTATTCTCTCTTTTCTGCCTTTGATAGCTTTGGGACAGGCAAGTCCAAATGATTGACAAAATTCCAGAACTTTCTGGTCATGCTATCTGGTCTATGATGACTTACCTCTTGGCTAAAGCCCTTCAAGTATGGCGTTAGTTCTTCTGAGATATGATGTTTTCTGGTAACGCCGTGCTTACAGGGATTAAATATCAGGGTGCCAGTCTTTCCGTTCCACATGAAGTTCTGAGCCGTTATTTCGCCAAGCTCAATTCTCCTTGGGGCAAAGACTGTGGCTAGGCAAAAGTAGTATTTTTCTTCGGGGGTACCCCTGTCTTTTACTGCCTTGATAATTCTAGCTATTTTATCGGGGTATAGGGTCGGCGGTATGATGGGCATAATGCTGTGGGACTCATGCATTCTGCGCCGTTTCAGTGGGAAGGTAAGTCCTTGAATCTCCCATAGCAATTCTAAGATGCTTCGGTAGGACTTCCTTGTGCTGGTGGGGGCATTCTCATACGAGTTCACGAATAGATTAAATTCGCTGAGGGTAAATTGTGGCTCAAAGTCGTGCATCCTCATGAAAGAGGTGGCTACTGATTTATAGGTGCGTATAGTTGCCTCGGAGCAGTTCCGGCTCTTTAAATCATCCGTCATTTTGCTCACTGGGTTCTCAACTCTGAACCATTGCAGAACATCCTTCTCAATCTCTGTTATATTACCAATGTCTTCCCCTACGCTGACCTTTAATTCCTTGATTTTGGTGAAGTGATGGGTGAGTGTCTGTTCGTTCATCGTTGGGTCAACTAAGGTGTTCTTCCCACTATCAACTGTCCGCATAACAGCAGCAGCATATCGAGCAGGAGTAACAAACTCAACTGTGCCGTCTTCCTTCAATATAGCTTTATTTTCGTTCATTTATTGCCTCCTTCCCCCGTTATTCTGTAACCCGACACCGTTTTGTAACCCGCATCCTCCAATAGCTTTATATTGTTATCAGTCGCTAGCACTGTAACATTCTTTGAGTCTGGTATTGGCATATACCCTAAGCCCTTGACTAGCTCGGCTTCCGACCTTGGTAATATTATTAGAAAATCGCCAGGCACAACTTGACGAATAAATTCTGTATATAAGACCTCATCTAGGTTCATTTGCTTCCTCCTTGATGATTATCATTGCTAACCCGGTAAAGCTTGCTTATTTCCCGTTTCATTGAGTCCTATCCACTTTTCACAATTGAACCCTGAATAGCTTATGGCACTTCCTACACCTACGGGAATAGCTGAAGTGGAGCCTCTTTGCTGAATAGCGTAGGGGGAGAACATTCGGGTGCTGACAGTGGGGACAGATAGCCGAACGATTGTTGACCAGCTTCTGGGCTTGCTTCATGATGTCGTTGTCAGGTTTATTTCTGCTAAGCAATTTCTCTCCCATGCTCCACTAGCAAGTAAGCTTTTATAACCATGAGTCAGTGGATTTCTTTTAACCTTGGATTAAACACTCGCCACCACTCACTGAGTTTTGCCTCTCGGCTTGCCTCTTTAGACTCCGTGTCGTGAACATCTCTCAAGTGTCGAGCCAGCAACCATCGGCCATTGAAGACTGCCTTGCATCGGTAGCAAAGCCAAATCTTGCTCTGCCTGTCACTAATGCCTTCCATTACTGCACCTCCCTTACACCACTAATTATATCACATTTTGTTGAATATGTCAACATTGTACATTGGTATCAGTTGCTGCATGATACAGACCCAACCAGAGTTGATGCCGCTGGGCCAAACTGGGTCACGCTTTGTTCTCCTTCTTATCCCCGATAATCTCGGCAGTAATGAGCATAACTTTCCCCTTTACGGGTGTCGTGACAGACCCTTCGTTTCTTCATTAGCTGTGACAGTAACAAATAAACCCCCCGTTTATACTTTTATAAATAAACCACCATTTTTTACTAACATGTAAAATGACCTATTTTACTTCTACTGTCATTTAAACCTGATGTCCTTGAATCCTCGTTGCCCATGCTGCCTAACAGCCTTGTATCCTTTGCCTGCCATCTCCCTACCCATACGCACTGTATTCTTAATTTCTTCAAACCCATTCATGCTGGCCCACCTGTTGTGACGTTGCCACACCTCCTGCACAGTGACGAATGAGCCCGGTCTGGCCTCAATGTTCTCATCCAGAAACAGCATAAAGCAATCCTCCTCGTGTCTGTATTGCCTGCTTGCTTCTTTCACTGTATGGCAATCGGTCAGTCCGTCTTCAGCCCACTCCTTACATCCCTCTACCAGCCATGCTAGGATACCTGGTGCTTCAGCTTGAAGCTTGATGTCTATCTCTGGGTCTGTATCTTGCCCATTTGGTGGGAAGCGATTATTAAATGGGATTACTTTAATCCTGTCCCAGATAGCGGATTCCGTGCCTCTTATCCTCGGTTTACGGTTGCATGCCATCCACAGCTTGAACTCTGGGTAGTACTCAAAGAATTCATGGTATAGGAAACGGCACTTGATTTTGTCTCTGCCTGTTAGCTCCTTCACTCTCTCTTCTTCCAAGTATTTCATCTGTCCAGCCTCCACGGCAGTCACAAACCGCGCCCCTCTCAAACCAGCTAGGTCATTACTCTGAGCATCCCCCTTCCTTTCCAGCAGGCTAGCAAATGGAATTGATGCCGCATAGCTACCAAGGATATACTTAATGATATTGAAGAGCGTCGTTTTACCATTGGCTCCTTCACCAATGCAGATAAATAGGCAGCGCTCCCGAGTATCACCCGTCAGGCTATACCCAAGCGCCTTCTTTATGTACTTGATGAGTTCCTCATCGGGGCTGCCGTCCGGATGCACAAACACCTCTCTCAGGAATTGTTTCCATCTGGGTGCATTAGCTTTCTCATCGTATGGGACATCAGCACACCGGGTAATCATCATCGTCGGGTCAGGATGAGTAAGGAATCCATACTCTGTGTATAATGTCCCATTGGGACAGGCCAGCACCATTAGCTCCTTATCCATATCATCCGGTAAACATGAAAATGGCGGTGTACTCTGGGCTAGGTTTAGACAACCCAATATACTCGCTGTATTCTCCATCTTCACAGCCATGCCCATCTTTGCCATCTTCTGCTTCATGTCTTGCTCGTACCCAGCGATTAATTTTTGCCGGTGTCTGGCCAATTCTTTGGCTAACTGCTTGGCTTGCTCATCGATATCTGGCTTCCAATGGCTCACTCCCCATATGTGCCAACCGACTCCGTGTACATACCTCATGATATGCCCATGCAGTAATGCCAATGCCTCTGCATTACCAGCGTGAGTAAAGTGGCAGTCGTGAATCTGTCTATCGATTGCGTCATTGGTGGTCATTTTTTCTCCGTTCTAGTTTTACTTTACGGTTACTCAGTATTAGGCAGGGTAATGGGAAGAGCTATGTTCTGCCCCTCCTATTACCTTTCTCTGTTAAAGCGATAGCAATAACCATCCCTGCAATGGTTGCTCCGTCAGCTAATCTTTAAGTTAGCAATCTTGATATCTACTTCAGGCCGACTACGAGCCCAATTTACTAACAAATTATCTAACCATCCTTCCATTACATGCAGCATAAAATCGAAACTTTGCATCTCCTCAGCTTCTCCTTCAAGTGTAACAATGAGATCTAAATCTAGATGCATGTTGTATGTTGCCTTTGCCATTACTTCCCTCCTTTTATTTGATGAACTGTTACCGATTGCCACTCTGAAGTCTACGCCATAGTTCTCACCTCCTTTCATACATCTTGCTTTTTGGTATTGCATTGAATTGCCCCCTAATTCCACCTATACTTATACCAAGTGTCACCTGTGGACAGGTCAACGACATCCTGAGATGGGATTCAGATAGGAGCAAGTGACATAAATGGACAAGCGCAAGGAAACTAGGTGGGTAAGAGGGGACTTTGATGAAAAGAAGCAAGCTCCCACTAAGGAAGAAAAGCAAGCTATCGCTGATTATTATGAAGCTGGACAGAGAGTTGGCAAGAAAAGGTCCGAGCTGTTACAAGAGCTCAGGGTGCTATTAAAGAAGAGTGTCCGACAGATTGAGAGATACATTGCTAACGGGAAGTCCAGTCGGAACCATGCAAAGTATGAGCCGAGTTGGTGGCCGATTTTTGCTGCACGGCTTAGAAGACTACTGCACATCCCACATCCTGCAGTATTCTTTGATACCATGCGGGCCAAGGGTGAGCATTACATGTCCGACAGAAACGGCAATATCCCAGCCCCGTTCTACTGGGATACCGGACAGGGCGGAGAGATTAGTGTGCGGTTGTATGAGCCTGAGAGCGATTCCTTCATTGAGAATGATGAACTCTTCGGGCTATTTCTCGATATCAAACCAATTGTGAAGGTTCTTATCGAAAAATATAGGGAGCATGGAAGGGAATACGTAATCAGTGCCTATAAACTACTTTCTTCGATCACAGATGACGCGAAAGCTATGGTGGCTGAGTTAACAAAGGAGAAGGTAGACGATGATGAGCAGATAAGTAAGTTTATGAGAGAACAACCTCTCGCAGGTGAGATTACCTTATGGTACCTAAAAGAGGGAGAGAGTGGATTCTTGACACTTGAGGCAACTTTCTTCACCACAATTTATCGTGCCGTGATACAGAATATTGGCGGATATGAGAGTCCACCAAGAGACGAATATAACAGCTCCACGGATAAGGGTAATAGTATTCTGTCCTATTCCCACAAACAGTTAGCGGAGTGTCCAGCGAAAGACCTTCAGTCAATCATTAACATCCATAAAGCTCTTATAAAAAAGTACACAAGCGAACGGTCACAACTAGTTAGGGCTGTTCTGGAATCAGTGAAAAAGATGTACGATATCAGAACTAAACTATTACTTGAGCTATAGGTAGAATAGTCAGACTTGAGTCTTTTCTAGGAAACGGATAATTCCGGGTAATAATAGGGTGTTAAGACTATCACCATACTCAATCGGAGTAACAGTGCCCATGCGTTGCTCAAAAGAAGTTTCAAACTGAACCAGAACCGAGGGATGTTACTGTTTGCTAACTTGATTATTTGACGACTAAGTTATGAAACTTACTAAGTTAATAATCATACCAGCAAAGAAAAGATAGATTGCTAAGATGATAATTCCCTTTATCCTCCCGTTTGCTGTCACCCAGAGTGCTGCTATTAGTGCAAATACTGAGGCTACACTGTAAAAAATGTAACTCAACCTGGTAGTTTCAGTAAAAGGAGTAGGTAAGGGATTCAAAGGTATCTTGTAAACTGTATATATGATAAATCCAACACCCCCTAATAAGACGACAATGAAAGGAATTAACCATATATTGACACCAAGCTTCATAAGAATCTTATTTTTGATTCCCTTGTTGTACTCGTCTTTATTTTTGGACTCTCCTTGAATATTCTCATCTTCCACTCTTTGCAAATGTTCTGCACCTATTCCTTGAATTATATCCGCAAGGTTGTTATTCAAGTCATCCCAAATCCGTTCAGCTTCGGGTTCTGAGCCTGGTCTACGAATGTTACGAGAATACCTATTACCAGAATTGAATACAGAAAGAAAGGATTTTTGAGACTTTTCATCAAGCAACAGACAGTTACCATTCCACCATTCTTGAGCTTCACGAATACACTTGCTAATCTGCTCTGCATCACGAGAGCTTAAAGAATGATATATAGTCTGATTCCAGTAAAATGCGAGCTGGTGAGCTTCTAAACGTTTCTCAAAAGTCATTACCTTAAATCGTTCTTTTCTTTCTCTCCAGTTCCAAAAAGCAGTTGCTAGTATGCCAATAATGACACCTAAAAGACCAATAAGTGCTATTTGCCAATCTTGCATATCAGCCTCTATCTTTCTACAGCATATTCACTTACACAGAATCTTAGCTCTCGTAGTGGTCTTGTGTCAAAGTTTTCAATACTACTGCCTTTGTAATTAAGACTGGAGCATAGGGACAAATGGGAAAAGGGTAACGCCCGAACGAACGTATTGTGTGCTAACTATAGTATGTAGAACTAAGGTTAGTAAACGGCTACACTAAATATAAGATTAGCAATGAAAAAAGACATCCTTACTCGGTTCGGGGAAAAGGTACGTCAACGTCGCATAGAGTTGTCTCTGTCACAAGAGGAACTAGCAGGACGTGCAAGGGTTCACAGGACTTACATTGGAATGATTGAGCGGGCCGAGAAGAATATTACTCTTGAAAACATAGATAAGGTATGTAAGGCGTTGAACCTAAGCATAGGTGATTTTTTCAAGGATTTCTGATATGGGTAATGAATGGCAAGATAAAGTTGTGGAATTCTGTGAGAGGTATGATATTCCTATCTTGTATCTGGCTGATACGCTCTACGAACCAAAAGTAATACCGATGATTCGTGGTAAGGCTTTTGAATTCTCTGCGGTCTTGAGGTTAGAAGAGATTCTTCCCAAGAACGAATGGAAAATCTATAAAGTAAACGTTGGTGAAGAGGTTACTTTTCACGATACAGATATTAGAGTTCTGCATAAACGGACGGGGAAGGTAATCCGTGTTGAATGTAAGTTAGCACAGAAAGAGGGATACCGACAACTACCAAATGGTCATGTAATCCGTGTAAAATGTATGCGGAGTAGAACGCTAGGAGAGGCGAAAGTCAAAGAACTTGCACCAAAACTAGGTGTAGACCCAGGGTTATTGCTAATCCATAACGACCAATACGTGTCAGCAGACTTTGATGTAGTAGTTACTTCTATAGGTAACACTTTCTATAGAACAGACAAAAAAACAGGTTTAACCCATTTTGACCCAACAAAGAGCGAATTGGACTTTTTGTCAAGTACTAATCCTTCAAGTGGAGAGAATCCGAAAGATTTCGCATTCCAAAGGATATACATTGCACGAAGTGTTGACTTAGCCGTTAGACCTGATAACGCAGTAGTCTGTAGTAGAAGGAAGTGTCCAGACAAGAATGGTTGTGGTTTTATCCCTAACTATCCAATAATTCAGTTTGACGCTAAAGGGACTCCAATTAATGGCTGGATTCCCATAGAGGAATCAGTCAACTTATTCAGACGGTTCATTAGCTAGTACAGGTTCAACTAGATTAAGATGTTGGGGAGTAAAATCATAATTTAATATGAATAATTCTCTTCCCTTATATCTAGTCCCCTTACGATTAGTCCCGTTCTTTTGGTCATCCGTCCTGTTGATTGTATAGTTCCATTCTTCCTCGTAGAATTCATTCGCCCAATGGTATAATACTCTAATTTCAGGACTATTATCGTAAGTTATGAGAAACTTCAATCTATTACCATGTCTTCTAAGTAAATTACATAGCCGGAGATGGTCGTCCTTTGAAAAGGTGTGTGTATAGAATTTGTCTTGGTCTGTACTGTAATATGGAGGGTCAATAAACAGAAAAGCCCCGTCCTCCGCTTCCTCTACCACCCTTTCAAAATCATAAGATGTTAAGATAACATCCTGTAGTTTTACGGATGTCCTATGGATATTCCTAGGCCAGTTTTCTGGACGCATACTATACTTGTCACCGTAACCCCAATAACAATTTTGCATATTCATTATGCCGGAATAGGAAGTACGGTTTAGATAGAACCACCTAATAGCCCTATCAAGGTCTGTTTGAGGTACGAATTCGTTTTTATAATAGCCGTGTCTCTCCTTACTAGCCACTTCTCCATCTAGTCTTTCTATTAATTCGTCTGGGCGGTCTCTGATGTTGAGGAAGCAATTCATTAATTCATTATCAGTATCGTTTAACCAGTTGTATCCAACCTTCGGCTTTGCAAAGAAGAGTGAAGCTCCACCAGCCAATGGCTCTATATAGTGAGAATGTTGGGGGAAGTATTGAAGAATAAGTCTACGAGCGTAGAACTTACCGCCTGCGTATCTGAATGGAGAATTTATTTCGTGTCCGTTTGCCATTTCGCTAACTTTAGTATTCATTATAAACCGCATGAAACCAAGAAATCAAGCCCCCGTAGTAAAACTAATTGACACCCACTACTACGTAGGGCTAGAATTGAACTAAACATAAAAGTGACGACAATGGACAAGAAGTATTGGTTAGACTTATTCACTGGTAAGACTTGGGAAGAGTTTCTAAAGAACGGAGCTAATGTAAGCGGGTTCAAAGAGCTACCCAGGCAGTTTGACGAAGCAACCAATAGAACCATTGAGTTGATTGATGTACTGTGGCTACAGAAGAATGCCATAATAGCAGCATTTGAAGTTGAGCATACTAGCTCTATTTACTCAGGTTTGCTCAGAATGTCTGATTTGATAAGTATGCAACCAAACTTGAAAATAAACCTATACATAGTAGCACCTGATGACCGTAGCGATAAAGTAATTGCTGAGGTTAATAGACCTACCTTTGCGAGATTAAGTCCGTCCCTTCCTAAGATTTGCAAATACATACCTTATTCACAGCTAAAGAAAGAAATTGAGCAAATCGGTTACAGAGTTCGTTATATGAAACCTCAATTTATTGATGGTTTTGCAGAAAGCTGCGAACCCGATGAAGTATAAAATGACACCCCACACTGCGTGGGGATAGAATTTGACTGCGAGGTTTAGTAGATTGGAATGACAAAGCCGATTGTTTTTATCAGCCATTCGTCAAAAGACGAGAGGATGGTACGAAAACTGAAAGAGTTGCTTACCAAGAAAGTTGGTAACACACTAGACATATTTGTGTCTAGCGATGGTCAAAGTATCCCTTTCGGACGTAATTGGGTTCACGAGATTGAAGAGGCTCTAAAGAGTTCAGCATTGATGTTTGTCCTCCTTTCACCAAACTCAGTACGTTCAAGTTGGATTTACTTTGAAGCTGGATTCACCTATTCAAGAGGTATTGAGGTTGTTCCGATTGGTGTTCTAGGAATTGATTTATCCCAGTTACCTCCACCTATGAATTTGCTTCAAGGTTTTAATATAAATGCAGCAGAAAGTCTAAATAATATTATTACAGTTATCAACAGAAAATTCGAGCATTCCCACAAAGAGACATTTAGCAAGGACGAGTATACAAAAATATTTGGTCTAGCGGAGACCAAACGTAATGCTATCTTTAAGAACTACCTATCGCTAATAAATGAGGTCAGTGCTGAAATTCCTGTTAATGTTAGTGAACCTTTTCGTATCATTGGAGATTATCTCGCATCTAAGAAAGTGGAATACCAATCTTCGGAAAAAATGCTTGATACTTACGGCATGTCAATTCAGGAGACCCAAAACAACTTATGGCTTTTAAGGCTAGACCCAGACCTCACCGATGTAACGATACCCTTACTAAATGACATTATCAAACTGATTAGAGATAGTAATCTTGAGTATTTCCCACTCTCTATTGATTTCACACCTTTGCTAAACTGCATTCAAGAAAAACATAAGGTCACATCAAGGATATATAATACAGAAATCAAGATTCTAGATAATCACTACCTTGGTTATTCTAAAGTAGCGTTTCATATTGCCCGAAGGTATTATTTGAAGCAAGACTCTTACTATATATCAGGAATAACAGTCGGTATGTCAGATAATATTGACTACGAAATTGGAAATGTATTTATGGAAATCAAATATTATGGCGAGAATCTCGTTGGGATTCCAATACACACCCTATTAAGCAAGCTATTTGAACGCGGAATACTGTATCAAAGTTGATAGTCACAGACAAGAGTAAAAGGGACTAGATCATCACTGGCCCCTGTTCCATTTTTGACTACCCCGGTAAAACCCTGAAAAAACCCCAAACAGCACGAGCACCAAATCGCATTTTCTGTTTTTTTCACACCTAGCAATACAATATGTCATTCCTTCTCCAAGACCCCTCTTAAAATCCATTCTGCTGTGTCTCAATTGCATTATTTACCTGTTTCCGTGTATAATGTGAATGCAATGTAATATTATTAACACCTGTTAACAATACCATTAGTGGTTAGGTATAGCATGAACATATTACGCAGGCTAATAAAACAGAAAGAAGAGGAAAAGCAGATAGTTTGGGGCATTAGAGTATCTCAGAAAACTAAAATGCAGTGGTGTATGCTGGCAGCAATATTGAGAGTGCCGACAAACCGGCTGATTTTGTATGCCCGGGCAGAAAAAGCTCAAAAAAAATAGTATACGATTCTACAAAAGTCGGCCAATACTACGATTTTCCATCGAGAGACCATGTAAGTTACAGCTTCAGAATAAGATGCTATAAGGCGCCGGCTGAAACTAATCTGGCCAGAAAAGCCTTAATTGCAGATTTGAACCCGCTGTTTGAAGAGCTGCCGAAAGATTTCGAGCAGCTTACACTTCAGCTTAACAAAGAACTTGAAAAGCTTAACAGCAACAATCATCGACGTCGCGGCCAGAATATTCTGTTCTGCGACGGCCATGTCAAATTTGTAAAGACCCGCTTAATTGGGGAAAATAAGGACGATATCTTTACACTTCAGAATATCTTTTTCTATAGCGGCTGTGAAACTCCCTCCCGCGAAACAGACGCATTTCTCGCACCGTAAATTCGTATCTCGTAACTCGTATTTCGTATCTCGAGAAAATTAAAAGTGCAAAAGGCAAAACGCAA
>JABUBP010000436.1_pt1 | contig 11673 bp, 8 predicted proteins | sample 7240331 | NCBI WGS metagenome assembly JABUBP01 (sample SAMN07256347, study PRJNA390944) | subsurface metagenome | isolation source: Methane hydrate marine sediment | place: Pacific Ocean: Eastern North Pacific, ODP site 1244 | collected 2002 | reverse complement strand
TTTCTGGTTTAGCCAGCTCAACATGGGGTAGCTGGGCTCCCTTTTCAAAAAGAGCCTGGGAGGAGATACCAATTCCAGGCGCAATCACCCCCCCAACATATTCTCCCTTCTCACTAATTATGTCAAAAGTTGTAGCCGTACCGAAATCAACTACTATAACCGGACCTTTATACAGTTCAAAAGCAGCAATACTGGTTGAAAGTCTGTCAGCTCCCACTTCTTTAGGATTATCATATAAAATAGGCATCCCCAACTCGCCCTCCCGGCCAACTACAAGGGGCTTGATGTGAAAATATCTCTGGGAAATTTCTTCAAAAACAGGTAACAGGGAAGGAACTACACAGGATATAGCAATCCCGGAAATTTTTTTTCTGTCGATTTTTCCAAAATCGAAGAAACTTAAGATTTCTGCTCCATACTCATCTGGAGTCTTTCCTGCACTTGTTGAAATTATCCGGTTCTCTATCAGTTTCTTGCCCGTATAAACACCAAAGGAAGTACTCGTATTGCCGATATCAATCACCAGAAGCATAACATTTTCCTTTTATAACGCAGAGCTTCGCTCTGCAGCTACATTATTTTTGTAGCAGCAAAGCGCAAGCTTTGCTTCTCCTTTAGTCCCGATTCATCGGGACAGCTACAGAATTTTCGAGAGTATTGTCACGTCGCCAGCAACAACTCTCTTCTTACCATCCTCTGTCTCTACAATCAAAGCTCCATATTCATCTATATTTAAGGCTTTACCTTCAATAATCCCATCTGGGCATTCAATCTTAACTTCCTTTCCCAGCACAGCCGATATACCCTTATACTCTTTCAGGATTGGACCCATTTCTTGCTTTCTAAAATCTAAATAATATTTATCAAACTTTTCCAGCACCTTTTTTAAAAGTTTCTGTCTGGGTAGGTTGCGGCCTATAACATCCTTAAGAGAAATTGCTGTAGCCCGCAGTGCAGGAGGAATGCGATTATTCACATTAATTCCCAGACCTGTGACAACATAATTAACCTGGCTAACGCCTGAGACCATTTCCGTCAGTATCCCGCATACTTTCTTAAATTCAATACCAGGAATGTGACGAATTAGAACATCGTTTGGCCATTTAAGCTTTACTTCTATTCTGGTGAGTTCGGCTATAGCTTTTGCTACAGCGAGGCTCCCAATCATAGTTATTTTTGGCACTTCCATCGGGGTTATTTCAGGACGGAGGATAACGGATAGCCAGATACCCCCCTTTGGCGAAACCCATCTTCTCCCCAGGCGACCCTTTCCCTGGGTCTGGATTTCTGCAATAACAACCGTTCCCTCAGCAAGACCCTTCTGTGCAAACTTCTTTGCCTTATCCTGAGTGGAAGTGACCCTCACATACCGAAATATTCTTCTCCCTATAATTCTTGATGACCGGCCAGAAATTCTCGCGCCTACTTTTTTCACTTCTCCACCTTGCCTCTCGGTGGAACCACCAGGCTGTCTATTCCACTGTCAATATGTCGCTATGCCACAATATCCAAACTTATATCCAGTGCCCTCGCTGAGTGAGTAATCTCTCCCACCGATATCCTATCCACTCCCAGGTGAGCAATCTGTTTAATACTCTTTAAATTTATTTTCCCCGAGACTTCGATAGCCGGACTTTTTGTCCCTTTTCTATCCCGCGCCATTTTAACCATTCTTACTGCCTTCTTTAAAATAGGGAGTTTCATATTATCGAGCATAATAATATCCACATCCATATCTAATACTCTCTTTAGTTGCCTGAGACTATCCACCTCTACCTCTACTTTCATTCCCTTGGGAATCTTCTCCCTTATCTCTTCCAAATTCCATCCGCCTGGAACTTTCTCTCTCGTGCGAGCGCCTGCTATCCACCAATGGTTGTCTTTAATCAGTACCATATCATATAAGCCCATCCGATGATTATATCCACCGCCGCAACTCACTGCATACTTCTCCAGATACCTTAGGCCCGGAAGTGTTTTCCTCGTATCATAAATTTTTGCTTTTCCTCGAGGGCTGGTGGATTTCACAGCCTCCGTATATTTTCGGGTTAGTGTGGCAATCCCCGAAAGGTGCTGCAAAAAGTTTAGCGCTGTCCTTTCCCCTGTCAGGACTACCTGAGCGCTTCCCCGAACTTCTGCCAGGGTTTCTTCTCTTTTTACTTGGTCTCCGTCTTCTACTATTTTTTTGAACTCGATTCCTCTTCCTTTCCTGCCTTTTCCAATAGTTAAGCTTTCCACAGCTTTGAACACCTCTTCTGCCACTCCTATCCCGGCAACTATCCCTGGCTCCCTGACTACTATCTTTGCTTTCATTTTCTTCGTTTCTGGTACAAGTAAACCAGTGGTAATATCCCCTCTCCCGATATCCTCCCGGAGCGCATTTTTAACAATTGGTCTTATCTTTTTTAAATCAAGGTTCACATTTTCCTCCTCGCTCCGATCAATCTATTCCTTATAGTACAACTTTTTTGCTCTGTGGTTTTCGATTATTTTCTTAATCTTCTGTAAAGGCAGGCGTTTTCTTTCGATGTTCTTAATCATCCGAATCCTACTCAATGTGTCTTCTTTGTCGTAAAGTCTTTGCCCTCCAGGCGTAGTCCCAGCTGGTTCTACTAAACCGATTTCTGTATAGTACCTTATGGTTGATGGTAATACACCCGCTAACTTAGCCATTTCGCCAATTTTTAATAAATCCTGGGAGTGTAATTTTTTACGAGCCACCCGTCCCCTACCTCTTTTTGATTTATTGGAATAATTTGGTAGCCGCAACCTTTAGATTAAACGCAGGCTGAAGTGCGATTACCTGTGAACAACTCTTTTTCTATGCGGTAACCCTTTCAATTCAAAAATTTTGTCTCTTAATATTACTGCCAGTTCAAAATCAAGGTTATCTGCAGCCTGGTTCATCTCACGCTCAAGCTGCTTCAATACCAGAGGCGCCTGCTCTTCGGTTAAATAATCGTAACCCCTCTCCCGTAAGATTCCGTAAGCCTTCTGCTTCGTTTCATCGACAAATTCTTCTTCTTCCCTGATTGCTTTCTGAATTGTCTGAGGAGTAATGTGTAATTTCCTGTTATAATCTAATTGTTTCTTGCGCCTGCGGTCCATTTCTGTGATGGCGCGGCGCATCGACTGAGTCACTCCGTCTGCATACATAATTACCTGGCCATTTACGTTGCGAGATGCCCTTCCACAAACCTGTATCAAAGAGGTTTCAGACCTCAAGAAACCTTCCTTGTCTGCATCCAGTACAGCCACTAAGGAGACCTCTGGCAAATCGAGTCCTTCCCTTAAGAGGTTTATCCCCACCAGACAGTCAAATTCACCTTTCCTGAGGTCTTTCAAAATCTCTACCCTATTTAAAGTATCAATCTCTGAATGAAGATAGCGCACCCGTAGGCCCTTCTCTACAAGAAAAGAACATAAATCCTCTGCCATGCGCTTAGTCAAGGTAGTCACCAAGACCCTCTCTCTTCTCTCTATTCGTTTCTCAATCTCTTTAATTAAGTTGTCAATTTGACCTTCGGTGGGCCTTATCTCCACTGCCGGATCGACCAATCCAGTCGGTCTTATAACTTGTTCTACCACAACACCTTTCGCCTTCTTCAGTTCATAAGGAGCTGGTGTGGCTGAGACATAGATGACTTGACTGACCAACCTTTCAAATTCAGCAAATTTTAAAGGTCGATTATCCAGGGCACTGGGCAAGCGAAAGCCATATTCCACAAGGGTCTCTTTTCTGGAACGGTCTCCTTTATACATACCATTCAGTTGAGGAATAGTAACGTGAGATTCATCGATAATCGTCAAGAAGTCCTGGGGAAAATAGTTAATCAGACACGATGGAGGCTCTCCCGGTTTTCTCCCCGAGAGATGTCTGGAATAGTTCTCAATTCCAGTACAATAGCCTACTTCACGCATAATCTCAATATCGTAATTTGTCCTGGTCTCTAACCTCTGGGCTTCCAGTAACTTATTTTGAGACCTCAACTCCTTTAATCTTTCTGCCAGTTCCTTCTTTATCGCTTTTATAGCTTCTTCCAGCCTCGGTCCGGTAGTGACGAAGTGTTTTGCCGGATAGATATATATTTTATCTTTGTCTGTTAAAACTTTACCGGTTAAAGGGTCGATTTCAGTTATCCTCTCAATCTCATCGCCAAAAAATTCTACCCTGAGAGCGGTTTCCAGATAGGCAGGATATATTTCCACAACATCTCCCCTGACCCTGAAATTTCCCCGGGTGAAACTGATGTCGTTTCTCTGATACTGGATCTGTACCAAATCCCGCAGCAAATCTTGACGGGGATAGGAGTTACCCTTGAGCAGAATGACCAGAGACTCCTTCCATTCCTGGGGGGAACCAATGCCATAGATACAGGATACAGAAGCCACAATGATAACATCTTTTCTTTCTAAAAGAGAACTGGTGGCTTTTAGCCTTAACCGGTCAATCCGATCGTTAATGGAAGCGTCCTTCTCTATATAGGTATCGGTCTGGGGAACATAGGCCTCAGGTTGGTAGTAGTCATAATAGCTTACAAAATACTCTACGCTATTTTCCGGAAAGAATTGCTTAAATTCGGAATAGAGCTGCGCTGCAAGGGTCTTATTATGGGAAATTATTAGTGTAGGCTTGCCGACGTTTTTAATAACATTAGCCATTACAAAAGTATTGTGAAGAAATAGACCCCCATGACCCGCCACGAAGGTTTCATTGTCTTCCACACTTATATCATATACATACGGCCTTTCGTAAGGTAAAGAAACCACTGAGTCGACTTTGGTCCACTTAACGTTGAGAAGGTTCCTTAACTCCTCAATATCGACAGCGCTTTCTTGGTCAGCGATACCGTTTCTTACCACCCAATCTTCGAAGGTCTCCACCATTTTCTCCATCGTGGATCTTTTAGGGCATCGCTTGCCGCTTTCAATCAGAGACACGGCAGAACGATTGATGCCACACGGTGTAGCTAATTGACGCTGTGTCATACCTATACTTTGGCGAATTTTGTTAACTCCAACCCCGCTTCCGAATATGAGATCCACATTTGAATCTGGAATATGAGAGAGTTCTCGCTCCAAGGCCGACCTTTTTCTTGAGAATAGAAAACTTACATTCTCAGCAAATAATCTGAGGTTCTGTTGACTAGATATAGAAACCATCCAATACCAATCACCTTGATGTTGTGTGTTGGTTGCTTTCTTCCAGACCTTTCGGATCCTCGCCCAGATGCCGAAGCGAAGAAGGGCATAGCTAAGATTGGACGCCAACCTCCGACTGGCGGTCGCTGCTAACACCTGCCCTCTCTCTACCCCACCATCGCCTTCAAAATATGCCCTAAGTAGCAAACCTAACTGTCCTTGCGAGAGCCTCGTCCAAAACTCAGGCAGCCGTTTTCCTCGGGCGCTGTGCCCCACAAGTTTGCGTAAAAAAATAGCAAGAGGGGTTGAAGATATCTGAAAATCGCTGTTGGCTCGGACAGAATAGGTTATAGTTAACTTTTTTAAGATATCTTTCAAATCGATTCGCGATCTTCTAGCAAAAGCTGTGATAACGAAGTACCCACAGCGGGCTGGACTGCACCCTTCAGCGATATAATACCCCAATAATTTCAGCAGATCGCAAGAAACGGGCAAAAGAGCAGGCAGTGAATGTTTAGGGCTTTTGGAGATGATCTTGATAGTTGCCAACTCCGCTTGGGTGGGACGATATGAAAGGTCTCTAAGTAAGCTGTGAAAAACCTTCATCCGCAATCGACAACCAGACCACGCTCGCGAAATGTACCATAGTTTAGAATTGGCAGCCTTGAGATGCTTGGACAAAATGTCTAAAATAGCCTTCTTCCCATATAATGAGACTAATCTCATAACCAATTCATTCGCCTCGACGAATAAGTTTTCATCGGCTAAGAAATCAAGTAGGTTGAAATAACGCAGATCTTTCTCCATCGCTGGTAGGGAAGGAGGCAGAGGAAGATAATCCGTCTTTAGCACTTCTCTGGTCGAGACCAAACATAGCCTTCCGTTTCTCAGCACCCAGAGATTGTGATCGCCAGTAACTAGCACTTCCCTCCCACAACTAGTCCTTACCATGTACATTGTTTTAGGGGCATTATGACGAATGAAGGTAGTTATGGGTTTAATTTCTGGCTGACAAGTAGTAGGATTGAAGCTCAGAGTATAATAGGTTGGCAAGGGATTTGCTTTAGCGAAGGAGACGAGGGTACCATCTGAAATTCGTTGAGCAGTAGCATCCTGTTCAAGAATTTTATCGATAAAGTCACCGATTTTGACCAACTTTGGTATAAAATCTCCGTCTGCCTCTTTTGTAAAAATTAAAAGCGGTTCATCTGCATCCAAGCTTTTTCCACTTCCAGTAACTCCCAAAAGCACCTGATCCTTCCTTCCCTCTATAATACCTTCGGTAAGTTTTTGGATCGCCTGGGGTTGTTCACCACGAGGCACAAAATCTGAAACCAATTTGAATTTCAAGTCAATTCTCCACTAAAAGCTTTCTTCCAATTAAGATTCCATTTCTTCAAAGCTTCTATCGTCGGATAATCGGTACGGTCGAGAGACAGAGGTGTAATCGATATCTTATTATGCTCAATGGCCGCAATGTCTGTACCCTCCTCCGAGATTCCAGAGATATTCTCACCAGCAATCCAATAGTACTTTTCTCCACGAGGGTCCGTACGTTCCTGAATCTCTTTACCATATATTCTCTTCCCTTGTCTTGTTATTTCCACTCCTTTAATTTCTTCCAGAGGTAAATCAGGAATATTCGCGTTAAGATAGACATTCTTGGGCAACCCTTGCTGGATAATCCTCTCAGCCAGGAAACGTCCAAAATTTGCTGCCACTTCAAAGTGGTATCCGCCTGTGACAACTAAGGATATGGCAAAGGAGGGAACCTCCAACAGAGTTCCTTCTAAGGCTGCTCCTACTGTTCCAGAATAATTTACATCATCACCGAGGTTGGGACCATTGTTTATTCCAGCAACTACTAACTCCACATCCTCCTTCATCAGACCCAGTATACCCAGTCTCACGCAATCTGAAGGAGTCCCGTTCACTAAGAATTTTTTCTCTTCCAGTTTTTGAATCCGTAGAGGTTTATCCAGGGTCATAGAGTGGCTGGTCGTGGACCTCTGCCGGTCGGGCAGGACAACGTAAACTTCACCAAGTCCTGATAATGCTCGAACCAGGGACTCAAACCCCTTCCCATGTATTCCATCATCGTTAGTCACCAGAATCCGCATTTCTATTTCCCACCTCTCGGGACAATTTATAATGTATACTAACAAAACTTTTGAATAAAATCAACCTAAATTTAAGTTGACAATAACAGTTAATTTATGATACTTTTTTCTTAACCTGAGAAAAATCTGCCTAAGATTGCGAGTGTTGGAAACTATGGTAAATGGACTTTTTGAGGAAATAAGAAGCCTGGTCCAAAAGGCAATTGCTCCAGATGGGAAGGAGTATGAAAGCCTCTCTATCGAGGCTGTAAAAAAGATTGCTAATAAGAAGAAAGTTTTGGGAAAAGAAGTAGAAATCTCTGCCTTAGAGAAGGGAATAGTTCCCGAACGCTACCAGAGAAATATGGGAACAGTGGGAATCGAGGGACAAATTAAGCTACTCCGGTCAAAAGTGGTCATAGCTGGTGCCGGAGGGCTGGGAGGAACAGTTACGGAGCTCTTGGCTAGAATGGGTGTGGGACATCTCATAGTAGTTGATGGAGACTCCTTTGAAGATAGTAATATCAATCGACATCTACTCTGTCAGGAAAAGAACCTTAGACAGAATAAGGCTCAGGCAGCAGTGGAGAGAGTAGGGCAAATTAATTCTGGAATAGAGGTGACTTCTTTTCCTCGCCCTGTTAGCGAAGAGAACGCCAGCCAATTGATAAAAGGGGCAAATGTCATTGTGGACGCTTTAGGTGAAATAGACGCCCGTTTTATCTTAGAAGCAGCAGCTAAAAAAGAAGGTGTTCCTTTAGTCCACGGCGCTATAGCCGGATTCTACGGACAGGTCACCACCATATTGCCAGAAGATGAAGGATTGATAAGGATTTATGGTTCACGCGATAGGGCTCCAGAGGTGGGAAGTGAGAGTGACCTGGGAACTCCTCCTACTACAGCCAGTATCGTTGCTTCGTTTCAGGCCCAAGAAGTCATAAAGGTCCTACTGGGAACCGATAAACTGTTGCGTAATAGATTATTAAGTATAGATGCCGAATCAGGGAATATAGAGATAATTAGCCTCTCTCCATAAGCCTACTCTTTAGCAATCAAGCATAATAGAAAAAAATAATTAAGTATTGTGTCCCCAGAATTCTTCCCAAGAATTCTTCTTGACAAAAGGCTTTGGATTTGGTAAATATAAACTGATATGAAGAAGAGAAAAAAGGTTAGAAAATTAACACCCTGGCAGAAACTGGTCAGTAAGTACGGAGTAAAGGGAGCAAAAGAAAGGTATAAGAAGATTATCTTTAAGGAAGAAAGCGAACCAGAAACTGCCAAAGCTTCTCTCCAGCCAACTCCTCCAGCTGAAAAGGAAGAAAAGGTAAGCCTGTTCATTGACCGGGGTGTACCCCTTAAGGAACGTTATGGAGAGACTAAAATAGCTCTTTTACCCCGTGATCCCAGATGGATTTATGCTTATTGGGAGATTGCTGAAGCAAAAAAAGAAGAAGTTAGGAGGAAACGAGGAGAGGAGATATTTTCCAGAGGCAGCTTAACCCTGAGATTTTATGATGTGACTGATATTGTGTTCAATGGCAGAAATGCTCACAAGCAATTTGATGTGAAAGTATATTCAGAAATCGGTAATTGGTATTTTCAGGTGCCAGAAAGTGGCCGTACCTACTTAAGTGACATCGGACTTCTAACGGCGGGGGGTAAGTTCATCACCCTTGCCCGTTCCAATCCCGTTTCCCTACCCCAAGGGAAGATATCCGAAATCGCCGACGAGAAATGGATGATTGTAAAAGAGGAGTTTGAGGAACTGATAAAAGAGATGCAACTTGATAAGTCTGGCTTGAGCACTAAGGAGGCAATGAAAATCCTTTCCCGGCGTCTGGAAGAAATCTTACCTCTTGGCGCAGGTTCTCCTATTCCTACCTCCCGTAAGCCCAAATAGCACCCACATTATGACTCAGGAAAAACCTATGGAAAAAGGATACTTATGTCTTCTCCTTCATGCCCATCTTCCTTTTGTTCGCCATCCTGAACATGAGGATTTCCTTGAAGAAGACTGGCTCTACGAAGCTCTAACTGAAACATATATTCCTCTAATTAGGGTTTTCGATGGATTAATCGATGACGGAGTAGATTTCAGACTGACCATTTCCATTAGCCCAACCCTGGCAGCAATGTTTTCCGACCCTTTGCTCCAGAGTCGATATTTACGCCATTTGTCCAGGTTGATTGAGCTAACGGAGAAGGAACAAATCCGCCTGAAGAAACAGCCCCAGTTCCGGGAAGCTGCCCAAATGTACGAGAAGAAATTAAAAGAAACACGTTTTATTTTCGAAGAGAAGTATAATGGGAATATCCTCAATGCTTTCCGTAAATTCCAGGACCTGGGAAAGATTGAAGTCATAACCTGTTGCGCCACTCATGGATTTCTCCCTCTTATGGTATACCGCCGCGCTGTAAGAGCTCAGGTAAGGATAGCAGTGCGAGACTATCTATTTAAATTTGGTCATCGGCCAAAAGGAATCTGGCTCTCGGAGTGCGCCTACAATCCAGGAGACGACGAAATTCTAAAAGAAGAGAATTTGCGATTCTTCTTTCTCGACACTCACGGGATTATCTACGGCACTCCCCGACCCCGCTATGCTGTTTTTGCTCCGGTCTATTGCCCTTCGGGAGTGGTAGCATTTGGCCGCGACGTTGAGTCTTCGCTGCAGGTGTGGAGTGCTGAAACCGGTTACCCCGGAGATTTCCGCTATAGGGAATTCTACAGAGATGTAGGTTACGACCTGGATTACAACTATATCCATCCATACCTCCACTCTGACGGCATAAGGAGAAATGTAGGAATCAAGTATTATAAAATCACAGGTAAAGTGAACCTGGATAAGAAGGAACCCTACCGTCCTCAGGAAGCTCTGGAGGCTGCGGCTGAGCAAGCGGGAAACTTTATATTCAATAGAGAGAAGCAAGTTGAGTATTTATACAATTTTATGGGGCGTAAACCGATTATCGTAGCTCCTTACGATGCTGAACTCTTTGGCCACTGGTGGTACGAAGGTCCCGATTTCCTCAATTTCCTCTTCCGAAAAATACATTATGACCAGACTACACTTAGACCGGTTACTCCCTCAGAATATTTAAATGAGAATCCAAAAAATCAGGTAATCAGACCCTCTATGTCCAGCTGGGGAGATAAGGGATATAATGAGGTCTGGCTGAACGGAAACAATGACTGGATTTACCGACATCTGCACAAGGTTACTGAGAGAATGTTAGAAATAGCTGATGAGAACCCAGAGGCAAAGGAAGTGAAAAGGCGAGCGCTGAATCAGGCTGCCAGAGAACTGCTCCTGGCTCAGGCTTCAGATTGGGCATTCATTATGACCACTGGCAGAATGGTGGAATATGCTGAAAAGAGAACGCGTAACCATATCCACCAGTTCAACAGATTGTATGAACAGATAAAAAATAACAGAATCGATGAAAACTTCCTTAACGACATGGAATACAGAGACAATGTCTTTCCTGAAATGGACTACCGCGCCTACCTGTGACATACTCACGGGATTGAAATCCCGTGCATTTTTCAAGATGCGAGAGTTTCCTGCTTCTTCGAGTTGACTTGCTTCATCGACAGAATCGAAGAAACAGAGGCCATTCTCTCCACAGGCGTTATTTCGGGCATGCCCTGCCCTACGCTTAATATTATACTTGATGCGTTATCATCCCTGTCATGGACTGTGCCACAGTTGGGGCATGTCCATGTCCTCCGGGATAACTTTAAATCAGTCATTACAAACCGACAAATACTGCATTCCTTACTGGACGGATAAAATCTCGGTATCTGTTTCACCATCCTGCCATACCAATCAGCTTTGTATTGCATCTGTCGGCATAACTCTCCCCATCCACTATCGCTGATAGTTTTAGCAAGGTAACGGTTACGAACCATGCCCTTCACATTTAAGTCTTCAAGGCATATCACCTGGTTTTCGTTGATAAGCCTATGGGACAGTTTGTGAAGAAAATCATTACGCTGATTCGTAATCTTCTCGTTGAGCTTTGCCACTTTTAGCCGTGCTTTATTGCGATTTTTAGAGCTTTTCTCTTTCCTCGATAACTGACGTTGTAGCTTCTTAAGAAGTCGCTCTGATTGCAACAACGTCTTAGGATGCTCTATCTTCTCGCCCCCTGACAGTGTGGCAAAATGCCTAAGCCCGAGGTCAACGCCTATCTTGCGGTTCGTAATAGGCAGTTTTTCCATTACTGTTTTAGAGATTACCGATACAAAATATTTGCCTGATGGTGTTTTGGAAATAGTTGCAATCACGGGAATACCATTAATTGCCCTGTGCAGTTTGACCTTAATGCCATCTTTGGCTTTCGGTATGTAGAGCTTATCATCCTCAATTCTGAAGTTCTGTGGAACAGCAAAGGACTGAAATCCATTTTTTGTCTTAAATCTCGGTAT
>JABUBP010000435.1_pt1 | contig 11675 bp, 22 predicted proteins | sample 7240331 | NCBI WGS metagenome assembly JABUBP01 (sample SAMN07256347, study PRJNA390944) | subsurface metagenome | isolation source: Methane hydrate marine sediment | place: Pacific Ocean: Eastern North Pacific, ODP site 1244 | collected 2002 | reverse complement strand
CTGGTCTAAGCCAATAGGAAGTGGTATATCTTCATAGGCTAAGCCCTGCTCCTCTGGTGGCACAAACCGCTCCCGAGGTATACGGGCCATAGCGACTAATACTCGCTCATCTCTAATCTCGCTACTAAGGTGCTCGATTAACCCGGCTCTCGCTGCTTCAAAGTCCATAATGAGCACTCACTGCCAAGACAAAGTTAGGATAAAACTAAGGCTAGCACAACAAGAATAGCCAGCATTATCCCGGCTAGAATACCGATTCTTCGTAACTCGGTAAGTATGTAGGGATACCGAACAGCAGTCAGCACAGGCATCGGAGTTGGCACACTTGCCAAAGGAGCAACCACTCTGGGAGGGGCAACAGGTTTATCGATTTGAATATCTGTTTGCCGTTGGACAACTATACCCGAAGGGCTTCGCCTGCCTTTCTTCTTTTTACCCTGGAAAGAATGCTTCCTTCTGCCGTGCCGTGATTTACTAGGCATCTGGAACCTCCATATAGGAGCTTTTACAAACCACACCCAGACTACTTAGCCCTGGGGTGGGACTCCTCATAGATGCGCCGAACATGTTCGGTAGTAAGATGGGTATAAACCTGGGTAGTAGAGATATTGGCGTGACCCAGTAGTTCCTGAACCGACCTCAAGTCAGCCCCACCATTTAGCATATGAGTAGCAAAGCTATGTCTCAGGGTGTGAGGAGTAACCTCTTTATCCAACCCGGCTGATTTAGCATAACCTTTTAATATTTGCCAGAGGCCTTGCCTGGTTAGTCTGTCACCACGGCGATTAAGGAACAAAGCCGGCTCAGCATCGTTATGCAATAGATGAGGACGAGTTTCTTTTACATATTCTTCTACCGCCAAAGCAGCTTGTTTATAAATAGGGATAAGCCGCTCTTTATGTCCCTTGCCAAAGCAGCGCACATAACTACCCTCGGTATCTATATCACCCAAGTTCAAGGACACTAGCTCGCTCACCCTCATACCACTGGCATACAATAACTCCAGTATTGCCCTATCCCTTTTCGCTTCCAGTGTAGACCGCTTGGTCGGTTGTTCTAACAAACGGCGAACCTGGCTGATTGAGATAGGCTTAGGTAACGACTTCCCCACCCTAGGTGAAGTCACATTCAGTGTCGGGTTGTCCTTTATATTGCCCTCAGCCACCATAAAGTTAAAAAAGGACTTGGCAGCAGCCACTTTGCGAGCTGCCGTGGTAGCCGCATAGTTCCTCTCCTTAAGATTAAGCAGATAGCTTAGCATCCCTTGCCGACCAAAACTAGACCACAAAGGAGTAAAGCCACGCTTAGTAGCCTCTTCCTCAACAAAGCTAGCTAACTGATACAGGTCATTACGATAAGCAACTACCGTGTTCTCAGAAAAGCCCTTCTCCACAGTCAGATAGTTTAGAAAATTATCAATAGCCTCTCTCAGCATGTCTCCTCACTACTAGATAATCTATGGTTTATTTTAACATATCAATAGGTAAAAGTGAATGATAATATGGGTTGAACTTAGCTAGGTATGGTATTATCTCCTGCCACATTGCTACCCTCGGATGCTGGCTCAATATCTTCATATCTGATTCTTCGGTTGGTGTTCGCCTATACCTATCAAGCATACCTAAGTGTCTTGGTGTTGACCACCGCATAAACTTGTGTATTGATATGTCAGATTGAGTTCCTAGGTTATCCAAAGCTGTAACTACGTTTCTCCTGAATGAGTGGAAGCCCATACCATATTGCCACGGTATTTCAGCTTTGGTTAGAATTTTCTTCAACCTGTTATGCAGTGTTGGGGCGGTTATTGGTGTTATAGCCACTGAGAATAAGGGAACAAGTGAGGGCGGTATAGGTTGCTTTTTCCTAATGCCTCGCTTCATAGTCGGAATATAGATATAACTCTTATCTCCGTTTAGGTAGAAGTCTCCGGAACTCAACTGAGCAAGCTCACTTTTTCTGCCACCATAAATAGACGCTACAGCCAACCTTATCACCATATTTGGCTTGATATGGTCTAAAACACAAGCCCAAGCCGCTTTCTCAACTTCATCATCAGATAGCATGGGTTGTCTGAACTCATCTGGCATCTGTGGCATAGGTATTGGTAGTTTCCTATCTCGCTTGGCGTTAGGTAGGTTCCTCAAGAATTGAAGTAACCTCTGACACTCACAAACATAGGAGCTTTGCTTCTCCTTAAAATGCTCACCAGCCCAATCTAAGTATTCTATAACCTCCTCATCAGTATAGTGCCTCTTCCGGCCAAACTTACCAACAAACCTACTTGCGGTTAGCATATAGACCCTTATCGTTGCCGGACTCTTCCGCAAGGTATAGGTTAGGCGGTGTTGGTAGTAGGCTATCGGGTCAAGACCCTGTTCCTCTTGCCAGTCCGTAACGGGACTCAACAGGTTATCCGCAATCTCAACTGTAGCCTCATTTACTACTTCCTCTTTCAATATGTTACTGAGTGCCCACTGTCTCAGTGCCCAAGGTTCGTTTGAGTGATAAACCTCTAGGGCTTGCTTCTCTATCCACTGGAAAACTCTGGGCATTAAGTCATCTATGTCTTTATCGCTAATTGGCTCTACTTGCTTACCCTGCCGTAAATCGTCATCCACGCTATCACGCATCTGGTCTTCAATAAAATCCCGCAAGCTGGCTGGTGGCTCAAGTTCAAAGTCCTTTGTCGTTAATTTTTCGTTCATTGGTTCCCTCCTTTTTTATATTTCTCAGTAAGCTCACCATATCGGCGGCTAATCTCAAAAATCTGTTCTCGGCTTAGACCACTCAATCGGGCAACTACACCCACGTCAAACATATTAGTAACCCCAGATTTCCGCACACTCTCATACGCCTCAAACTCTTCCTTGGCGATGGTTAGTTTGTTGGTCATTTTTTCCCTCCTTTATTCCACTTGATACTGCGACACCTAGGACAATCTCTAGGTATATCATCCTCGTTCTGTTTGGGCTTCCATCGGGCAGACTCAGACTTGACTAACCAGATATGACCACACTTGTCGCATAGGCAAATTAGCTTACCGAATATCTGTTTAGTTGCCATCTAAACCTCCTTCCATTTCTATTACTTGGAGTGGTATTAACTTAGTGCCACACTGACCGCAGTAGTTATCTTCAAGGGACTCAGGTGAGTAACCGCACTCAGGACAGATAGGCGGAATAAAGGCTGTCGGTAATATCGCAATACGCGTAAGAAGCTGAGCTGTTGTTGGTATCTCTCCCAGTAGCTCTTTCGCTTCTTTCCGAGTGCCAGAATAGATTTTATCAAAGAGGTCTAGGACTTGGTGATAAACTCGTTTAATCTCGTTCAGGTCTTCACTCTTGAACATATAAACCCCGTTCCTTTCCTCGGTAGCTGTTTCACGAAGCACCGTCTTAAATGCCAAATCTTTGTCGCTAAAGACAGGCACATCGTCTAGCACTCCTAAACTCAAATGATATACTGCCATCTCAACCTCCTTATATATACACATTATATCATACTTTGTAAGGAATTGCAAACAGGGATAGAGTGCCTAATGCTATGATATTGATTAGAAATTCTAACCCACCGATTTTGGGTTCTGTGAGGTCTGATTATGGCTCTTGAGGAATACTTTGCCGTAGATAATACTTCCTACCATTACCCCCAGGCAACCAACCGATATTAGGATATATCCAGCTTCACCACCAGTCAGAAATTCAAGGCAAATACCAGTGGCGACAAGGCAGGAGGCAAGTATCTCTAAAGCTAATAATTTCACGGGTAAATAAAGCTGACTGTTTCCTCATCTCTAGGCTTGATTGTGGGTTTTCGCCACGGTATGTCAGTATCAACAGTGAAAACCGTCGGCTTCATTGATTCCTCAACAGCTCTGTGGAATTCAGCCCGCCGTCTTTCCTCCTCAGCTTGCGCATTGTTTTGCCTTAGTCTAAGCCGGGGCTTAGCCAGTCTAGCTAGTTGCCAAGGTTGCCAATTCCAAACCTTGTATTTAGTCTGATTATAGGCGACCCAACCCAAATAGCCAGCAATCAGCAATAAAAGAGGCGTGGCAACAGTAATAACAGGCTCAGGATTCTTGCGCTTTCTTCGCTTTGGTTTGTTCTCAACGAGCATCAAATCATCCTCATCATCATAGGGGTTGTAAAGTTCATTCATGCTTTACCTCCATGTTTGTTTGGGGGGAGACAAACCCACGACAGCTTATCTCCCCCCGGTGGTTGGGGCTTTACGAAGAACAAGTCTCCGTATTTTCCCGTCAGCATGTGTCCGACCAGCATTTCTGCCCACATAATAGCTGACAGGCTTTAATTGCAAGGGGGAGAGGTAGGCAAATACCTCTCCCGAAAGAGGAGGTATGACTCTTGCCAGTGAAAGGTCAACTCTGGCAAGCACCCCAAGAATGGAATTACACCTGCCAACCCGGAGGCAGGTCGGCAAGCTACTCCTCATCTTCTTCCTCCAGCGTATCCACCATATCTGTTCTCCCGAACTCATCTACTCGGTAATATCTAGGCTGTAGCCAATACTCAGACTCAGAAGCCACCAATTTGGCATTTCGTTTGGTGTAGTGGTGCTGAGAGCGCAGGTGTCTAGCCAAAGCCCATCGGTGCGGTGTCCTATACTCGCACAACGGGCAACAATATATTCTTGTTGGTATTTGGTCTGGCACTCTCTCTGTAGTCATTTCACAACACGCCTAATATACAATGTTGATGATTTTTGTGCCATTTGTCAAGTTTTTGGACTATTGTGTGCCAACTGGGAATACCAAAAATTTTGTCAGATAACCTATTGACAAACCTGGGTTCTGTGTTATTATTATGATGATGAAAAACAAAGAATTGAAGTGCAAGCGGTGCGGTTATACCTGGATTAAGCGAGTTGAACTACCCAAGACTTGTCCTCACTGTAAGTCCCCCAACTGGAATAAAGAACGAAAGGGGTGAGCTATGCCTAGACTGACTAAAGACAGGTCTGATAACATGGCAAAGCTGGCTAAACTGCTTCAAGGGCTGAGTGATGATAGGCTGAAGCTGGTCTTGTTATTTGCTGTGTTTCTGAAAGAGCAAGATAAAAAGAGGGGGTGAGCTATGACCTGGGGTGATATTGGGACTTTCTTTGTTGTGATAGTGTTCGGTAGCTTGATAGCTGGCTTTGTTGAGACTTGGCTAGAGCAACGGAAGTGGAACAAAAATAAAGGAGGGAAATAGTGAGAGACTTCTTGAAGGGAACTATGGGTTGCGTCATACAGATAATCTTAGGTATAGTTGGCATTATCTTCATGGTTTTAAGTTTTGTATCTTGTGGAAATGAGCAGACTGGTATCGGCACTTTGTATCTAATATTGACTATCTTATGTTGGAGTGCTGTAGGCGGTATTCGCTACTGGTTAGGGCATATTTTTAGGCAAAGGTAAGAATAATTGAAGCAAACTCAAAAGGAGGTAATGCCTATGCAGTGTTATCGGGTTAGACAATCCAACTAAAGGAGGAAACAGTGAAAAAGAAACTACTTATTACTTTGGTGTTGGCTTTAAGCCTATGCCTAGTGTCGGCGGTGCCGGTTATGGCTGTGTCCCCTCAAGAAATCAGTATAGATGTTATGCAACAACAGACACGATATTATCCTGATGACAGCGTGTGGGTCAGCTTATTTCCCTCACAGACAACTTTTGACCTCACACTCACTGGCAAGACCCTGCATGGTGAGATGGACTACTCGCCAGGCGTAACCGACCTCCGTGGTGAGAAGTATATGCTGGTCTATGACAAAAAGGCTGATGAGTGGAAGCTAAACCTTGGAGTAATTCAGTATATCTCCCCACATTCAGGTCTGACCATAAAGGAACAGTGGGAAGGCTTCTTGAAGCTGGATACTGACTTAAACCTCATCACAGGTGAGTTCATCCAGCATGGTTATGTGGTGGGCGACCCTACGGATAACTACGCTTGGGCTGTGCCTGTGGCTGGTGAGGGCTTATGGTATCTTGGCAAGAGTGTTTATACCTACACACCTGTGCCCTAACTCTCACGGCGGGATGATAGTCCAACACCTAATCATCCCGCCTACTTCCCTCTAATAGCAACTTCTCGGCTCAACTGCCTCACTACTGTTAAAATATGGGCTTCGCCCATATTAATATGTATGTAACTTCCGCTATCCCTCTTGTTTGCCAATACAGCTAGTCTCATCCCTATCTGTGCCTCATTTTAGACGCTTAACGAACCGCTTCATCTTCGTAATTTTTGTTTTTGAGGGGATAGTTTTATCTGTTTGATAGGCGTTATCCACTAATTCCTTGAGTAGCTGTGGCATAGTCAGCCCTTTTCCGATACAAAGCATACGCATTCTGACATAAGTCTCCTCATCTGTGCCTCTAATTACCAAATTTCTAACCATTTTTACCTGTAGTATCAATTATGTATTATGTTATATGGCTCTTTTTACGCCTTCCAGCAACTCTCTCCACCATTTTTCTCTGCTTTCGTGCAATAAACTGAAAATTAGTGATTCTAATTCGGGATTTGTCTCCTGAACTGGACGCAGTAATTGGCAAATCTGCTTGTAAGAACTTTTAGAGAGCAAGTTCAGCCACAGAATTGCCTGTTCGTCTCCAGCTTCTTGTCTCTCTTTCAGCAAAGCTACGACATCTTCGGGAGGCATTTCCAGATAGGGCAATAGCTCAGACAGGCTTGGCATACGAATTGTCTCATCAGTTGGTTGTGTTAGTTGCTGTCTCTCTGGCTGTGATAGTTGCTCTTGCTGTGGGGGCTGTTGAATCTGGGGCAAAGGCTGTCCTTTACCAAGAGCCTGGACAATGGTGGCTAAAATCGTTTGTATTGTCTCCCTATCAAATAGACCCGCTAACATACCTTGCTGTTCTTCTCCACCTACACCTAACTCTCTGAGTGCCGTTTGGATTTGCCTGAGTTCCTTTACCTGAGACAATAAGCTCTTGTCCTCAACTTTGGCTACTTTCTTGACTTTCTCAGCCATTTGCAAGCCATAGGTAGGGTTAGCCTTCATCTGCTTCATGATTAACTTCTCGCTGAGTTGAGTTAGCGTTTCTCTAGGTCTTTTGCCTCTAGGCATCTCCTCAAAAAAATCAGGTTGTCTTTGCCAGAATTTGAATCTCATATTACCTCCTTGAGTCTAATAATTTTACTCACAATGCTTCGTGGAATAGAGCTAACATCCCTATACTCATCTCCCTCATCATCAGGGAAGATAGTGCCAACAACCACCACATAGTCATCGTCTAGCCAGATTAGCTTGCCATAGCTTATGCTTTTAGATGGCTTTAGTTGTTTAGCTTCATTCAGCGTCAAATCGTCCTTGTGGACAGTATCAAGCCATTCCAATTTTACGTAATCACCTATCTTGATATTTCTCATAATGTCTCCTCCAAAATGATAGATTTTCTGAGAATTGCCAACCTCTTTTTATCTGCCCTGTTGTCCAGCACCAAAAACCTGCCATTCCAGACAATATCCCCGGTGCAATCGTGTATTTCTCCACTCGTATCTGTGAAAAAAATCAGTCTGGCATTTGACCACATCTGCTTGATTGGAATAATCCCATTAGCCATTGCTTGCCTCCTCTAATTTTAGCTGGTTTGATAGCTGGGTATTATCCTCTTTTATTTGATAGCCGATATAATCGCAGTTCATACAGATACACTTTTTGAACTTCGGGTCATATCCCCTCATCTTTTGAGGATAAACCTGAACTGATATTCTGTGGCATTTCGGACACCTTATCATTTCTTCCCTCCTTTTATGAGAATATGAGAATAATAGCTTATAATAGTTATGTCATAGATGAATTGAAGTATGACAGAATATATATATACACATAAAATTGGTGAATATTCTCATATTCTCATAACCTCATCTTCATATCCTATCTCTTGAGCTATTTTCTTCAGTTGGTCTAGTTTAGTAAAGATATGAGTGTCACCACCTTTAGTATGAACGTCCAAATGCATCTTCCTGAGTGTAGTTCCGATTGTTTTTGGAGCTATCCAAGTGTAATCTTTCTTGACGGTATTAGTTACAGTAGATAGCAGTAATGGTTGACTAGCTATGTTATTCTCATCTAATACCCCGCTAGTTCTATCGCAATACCCTTTAATAACCGCTTTGAATATAGTTAGTTCTTGCTCATACTGATAACCGTTAACTAATGCCCTATTAGCTTCAATCACCTGTTCCTTAGCCCAAGATAGCCAATCCCTATCACCAAGACTACTAGCTATCCTAATCAATGGTTCCCATGTGTTTAATCCACTACCCCTTGTTTTCGGGGTATTAAACGTATTGGGAATATTGCCAAGAGAGAACTTTGGTGTTAAACTCAAACCAGTAGGCGGTTCCTCAAAAATTCTATCTTCATACCGCTTAATAGGAACAACTATTGCTCTCCTCTCTGTAGCTAAATCATTTAGTCCGTGCCTATCATGGACAATAGCCGCACCAAATAAATTTCTGGTTACATCCCTATACCTACCACCCGCTTTCGGCGCTTCTTTACCCTTTAGCCTTGAAGTTCCTTTTTTATCAACGCGGGCCAGTAATAGACCTTCAAGCTGTTTTCGGTTGGGGTGCTGGTCGGCTTCCTCAAGAAAGGCAGTTCGGAGGTAATTCTTGGCTAAACCATCTCTCAACGTAGGATAACTTATCCCCTCACAACTAAATAATGAATCCTCTGGTGGGTTCTTAACTCTAGCCAACTGTATCAATACGTTCATTAACTTAGACTTGCCGGAAGAAGGTCGCCCTAAGAGGAGTAGTATCGGCATCCAATCTATTTTTCCCAGTTTGTGAGTAGCCATACAGTAATAGATACAAGTCTTAGCCCAATTTATCGGCAAGCCACATACCCGCTGGATAATATCAACAAGCTCTGATACTTCCATCTCATTTCTCCTCCGGCTTTACTGCGGTGCAGATAATTACTATATCGTCAAAAGCAAGGGCAAGCTTATCGCCCTTCCTCAATTTATTCTTTTCGATAAAAGCAGGAGGGAGGCTGACTAGATGAGTGGAGCCAATCCGAATTAGACTTCGTATGGTAGTATTTGTTTTCTTCATACTAAACCTCCTTAAATAAAGAGGCGACCCGATGGTTTTTTTTGCGATAGGAACGCAAATATCGGGTCGTCTGTTGAGCCGCTTACGACACTAAATATTTAGTTTTTAAGTTACTCTGATTATCAATTTATATTATAAGCACCAAACTACGGGATTGTCAAACCTAATGGACGCTTTCTGTTCAGCAACTCTTGCAGATGTGGCTTGCTCTGGAACACCTGTGATACCGGCTTTAATCTTGGTTTGTGATATTGATATTTTAACATAACTAAAAATAAATTTCACTCTTTGAGATTGCTTATCAACCTCACCCCCTTAATCCCCCTCTCCTTTTAAGGAGAGGGGGAGGGAATGGAAGAGGGGCGTCAGCCCCTCTTAAACACCTCTAACATTGAGTATCCTATAAAGGAGAGAGGAGGATTATTTTTGAAGGGGTTTCGCCCCTTCAATCTACTCTTAAAAACGCCTCCTTTGCCCTACTTCACAGGCTTTGCTAAAATACAGCTAGGGAGCCCGAAGGGGGACAAGGTTGACGAGCAATCTTATAGTAGAACAACTAAAGCAACTACCACCCAGCCCTGGCGTCTACCTTATGAAAGACGCTGAAGGTAATATACTATATGTCGGTAAGGCGGCTAATCTTCATCAACGAGTAAGGTCATATTTTAGCGCTGGGCAGAAGCTTTCACCAAAACTGGAGCGGATGGTAGCCCGAGTAAATGACTTTGACTTCTTTGTTACCACTTCAGAACAAGAGGCTCTTATCCTCGAGTTAAACTTGATAAAGAGGCACCGCCCTGGCTACAATGTTCGGCTTAAAGATGATAAAACCTTCCCCTACCTCAAGATAGACATCAACAAAGATTGGCCCAGGGTTCATATTACTCGGCGCCTGGAAGAAAATGGAGGGCGTTACTTTGGTCCCTTTGCCAGTGCTAAGTCAGTGCGCCAAACCCTGAAGGTACTTAAAGGAATCTTTCCATTTCGCTCTTGTCGCAAATCAATCACTGGCACTGATTTACGACCCTGCCTTGAGTATCACATCCACCATTGTCTTGGACCCTGTATCGGTATCGTGAGCAAAGAGGAATATGCTGAGGTAATAAAGCAGGTAATCCTTTTCCTTGAGGGGAAGCAAGAAATGGTAGCCCAAGAGCTACAAAGTAAGATGGATAAAGCCGCTGAAGCTCTGGACTTTGAAAAGGCTGTTTTACTTAGAGACCAAATCCAGGCTATAGACAGGGTTATTGAAGGGCAAAGAATCGCCACCACGGTAAGTGGTGAGCAGGATGTTATCGCCTTTGCTAGTGATAAAGACCAAGCCTATGTCCAGGTCTTTTTTATCCGCAGTGGTAAGCTGATTGGACGAGAGAGCTTTGTATTGCAGGGCGCTCGCTCTGAAGACCCAGAGCAAATCATGGCCAATTTTATTAAGCAGTTTTACGCCTCCGCTCCTCATATACCTCCGTTATTACTACTCCAGTATCCGGTGGAAGACAGGACTATTATCGAGAGCTGGCTTCAAAGCAAAAGGGGGGCTAAAGTCCATATTCAAGTGCCTCGCCGGGGCACTAAAAAACAACTGGTAAGAATTGTTGCTGAGAACGCTCAGCAAAGTCTAGAGCAACTTAAAGTCAAGCAGTTAGCTACTCCTACAGCACTGGCAGCGGCTTTAGCCGAAATAAAAAGAAAACTTCACCTTCCTCGCCTACCCTCCCGAATGGAAGGCTATGACATCTCTAACATACAGGGAACAGTGGCAGTAGGCAGTATGGTAGTCTTTGAGGAAGGGAAGCCCAAGCCATCTCATTATAGACGCTTCAGAATCAAAACGGTGTCAGGTGCAAACGACTATGCTATGCTTCAGGAGGTAGTTAAACGACGATTTAAGCGGAGTCTCAAGAGTGATGCCTCTACCCCAAATAGCTGGGCAATCCTACCTGACCTTGTCCTCATTGATGGCGGCAAAGGACAGCTCAACTCCGTGCTGGCAGCAATGCATGAGGTCGGAGTCGGTTCTGTGCCTACGGCTAGTTTAGCCAAGGAAAACGAGGAGATTTTTGTGCCCCAGAAGCGAGAGCCCATTATTCTACCCCGCAGTTCCCCGGCTCTTCAATTACTACAGCGCCTTAGAGATGAGGCACATCGCTTCGCCTTAGGCTACCATCAGAAAATACGCAGGAGACAAACCTTTGCCTCAGCCCTTGATAGCATCCCTGGTATCGGACCTAGGCGTAAGCGTGCCCTGCTCAAACAGTTTGGCTCAGTTCAAGCCATCAGGGAAGCTCCCCTAGAAGAGCTAGCCACCGCCAGAGGCATGAGTAAGAATCTAGCCCAAAAAGTAAAGGAGTACCTGTAACCGACAATGCCAGCTAATTTACCACCACAATACTTTGAAGCGGAAAAGAACTTCCGATTGGCTAAAAGCCCCGAAGAAAAGATAGCCGCCCTGGAAGAAATGCTGGCTATTATGCCTAAGCACAAAGGGACAGACCACCTGCGTGCTGAGCTAAGAGGCAGAATCGCCAAGCTGACCCAGTTAGCTACCAAAAAGTCTGGTGTTCATCGGGCATCCATGGC
>JABUBP010000434.1_pt1 | contig 11676 bp, 11 predicted proteins | sample 7240331 | NCBI WGS metagenome assembly JABUBP01 (sample SAMN07256347, study PRJNA390944) | subsurface metagenome | isolation source: Methane hydrate marine sediment | place: Pacific Ocean: Eastern North Pacific, ODP site 1244 | collected 2002 | reverse complement strand
CCACCGATTTCGGCGCGAGCTGGCAGCGCGCGACGCTGGAGAAGCCGAAGAACAAGTACGACTGGCAGCGCTGGACCGCGACGTTGAAACTGCCCTCGGACGGCTATTTCGAGATCTGGGCCCGCGCCACCGATTCGAAAGGCACGATGCAGCCGCACCAGGCCGGCTTCTGGAACCCACAGGGCTATGGCGGCAATGCGATGCACCGCATCGCAGTGCTGGTGGGCTGATGCGGCGCTGGACGCTGGCAGTGCTGGCGGGATTGCCGTGGATTGCGCCATTGTCGGCGCAGTCCACCTTCACCCCGCGCGAGGAAAGCCCGGAGGAATTCGTCGCTGGCCCCGGCCGCGACGAAACCTTTTACACCTGCACGGCCTGCCACGGCTTCAAACTGGTGGCGCAGCAGGGCATGACGCGCGCGCAGTGGGAGGATTCCATCAACCTGATGATCCGCCGCCACAACATGCCTGTTCTCGACGACAAGGATCGCGCCACCGTACTCGGCTATCTCGAAGCCGCCTATCCGCCCCGGCTACCTGCCGCGCGCGGCAACTGGCAAAATCCGTTCGCCAAGTAAGGGGCTGCATCCGCTTTTAGAGAGCATTCGTCATTGCGAGCGAAGCGAAGCAATTCAGCATTCTCGCGGAAAAGGAAGCTGGATTGCTTCGTCGCTTGCGCTCCTCGCAATGACGATCAGCGATCTCTGCCGCTAGCGCGCAGGACTCAACGACGCGCGCTGCAGGCGCAGCCAGATGACGGCGCCGGCGGCCATCACCATCAGCACCACAGAGAACCAGTTCAGCGGCTGCCAGCCCCATTTTTCCTGCAGGAAGCCGGCCATGAAGCTCGACGTGGCTGTCGTGCTGAACACGAGCAGGTCGTTGAGCGCCTGTGCCTTGCCGCGCTCGTTCGGGCGGTAGCAGGTCGTGACCAGCGCGGTGGCGCCGACGAACAGGAAGTTCCAGCCGACGCCGTTCACGGTTAGCGCGATGCGGAAATTCCACTCCGACATGCCTGATAACGCCGAGATTACGCCAAGCAGCATCAGCACGATGCCAACAGACATGACCGTCGTGGTGCCGTAGCGGTTGATCAGATTGCCGGTGAAGAAGGACGGGACGAACATGCCGAGCACGTGCATGAAGATGACCCAATGGGCTTCCGCATGCGGAAATCCGCAGCCGACGATGGCGAGCGGCGAGGCGCTCATGATGAACGACATGGTACCGAACGCCAGCATGCCGGCCATGGCGGACGCGATGAAGCGCGGCTGGCTCGCGATCTCCAACAGCGGCCGCGGCGGTATCGACGCCTCCGCAGGCGCAGCGGCTGCGGTCGAGGCCGCGACCGAGGGGAAGCCGATAAAGGACATGATCGTGAAGACGATGATGTGCAGGATGAAGATGGTGGCGTAGGTCGCCAGATACAGCGGCATCACCAGATCATGCGTCACGCGCACGAGGCTGGGGCCGATCACGGCCGCTGCAACGCCGCCGGCCGTCACCCACGAGATCGCCTTGGCGCGGTAGCTGAGCGGCACCAGCTCCGCCGCGGCGAAGCGGTACATCTGCAGGCAGGCCACGGCATAGCCGAGGACCAGGCCGCCGATGCACATCACCAGGAAGTTGGCGGTGTACAGACCAATGCACATCACGGTCGCGCCGGTCATGCCGAACAGCGAGCCGACGCGAAAGCCGATGCTGCGGCCGATCCGCTGCATCAATAGCGCCGCGGGGAACACCCAGATCATCACGCCGATGTGCTGCATCGTCACCGGCAGGTTGGCGAGTTCGTGACGACTATAGAAAGTGATGACGGAAAGCCCCGTCGCCGCGAACATCATGGTATTGCAGGACTGGCCGACCGCCTGGCAGCAGGCGAGCAGCAGCAGATTGCGACGCGCGTTCCGGTCGAGCCCCGGTACGGGACCGACTTGCGGCCTCAGGCCAGACTGGGGATTGAGTGCATCCATTATATTGTTCTTGCCCAGAGGCCTCGGGAGAACGCGCGTGAGCGGCGCGTGCGGGACGCTACCGGCCGTTCATCCAGCAAAAACGACGTTTATTCAAGGCTTGGAGGGAAGATTCCTGCTGTTATCGCGTGCATGGCAGCCATAAATTCCATGCAGCGTTGCCGGCCGGGCGGGATCGCGTAAGCTTCGCCGCGATCATAGGCGACGCAAAATCAGCGTCAGAAGACGCGGCGCGGGGGGAACATGTCCGAGGATCTGAATTTCACGGTCCAGCGCCCGCCAGCCTATGGCGAATTGACCGATCTGCTGCCGGGATTGTTCTGGGTCCGGCTGCCGATGCCGACCGCGCCCAACCACGTCAATTGCTGGCTGCTCGACAACGGTCCCGGCTGGACCATGGTCGACACCGGCCTCAACACCGACGACAGCTTCGAGATGTGGGACAAGCTCTGGCGCGGGCTATTGCGCAGCCGCCCGCTGCAGAACCTCACCTTCACGCACGCGCATGCCGATCATTGCGGCCTTGCCGGATTCTTCGTCAAGGAAACCAAGTGCAGCGTCCGCATGCCGCTGGCGGAATGGCTCAGCGGCTGGAAGATCTGGCATGAGCGCGAGGAAGGGCCGGACGAGCATTTTGTTGCGTTCCTGAAGCGCAACGGCGCATCTGATGACGATGCCGGCAAGATTGCGGAAGCGCAGCGCAGATCGAAATTTCTCGGCGGCCGGCCGCCGCGCGAGTTTTCGCGCATTGGCGACGGCGATGTGATCACGATGGGCAAGCGAGACTGGAAAGTCATCACCGCAGGCGGGCATTCGGCCGAGCACGCGCTGTTCTTTTGCGAGCGTGAGAAGATTCTGATCGCGGGCGACCAGATCCTGTCGCATATGATCCCTTCGGTGATCGCGCCACCGGCGCAACCGGAGGCCAATCCAATGAAGGAGTATCTGGATTCGCTGACGCGGCTCGAGGCGTTGCCGGCGGACACGCTGGTGCTGCCCTCGCACGGGCTGCCGTTCCGCGGCCTGCATGCGCGGATCGCCCAGAAGCGCGAGCATCATCAGGCCCGGCTCGACGATGTCGCCTCCGTCATCAATGGCAAGACCAACGCATTCATTGTCGCGCAGGAAATTTTTCCGCGCGTGCTCTACGCCAATCCGCGCCAGGCGTTTGGCGAGGCGCTGGCGCATCTGAACATGCTCGCCTCGACGGGGCGGCTGACCCGCGACGTCGATGGCGATGGTTTGGTCGCCTTCGCACCGGCCTGACGAGCGGCAGATTTCGGTGTCCCAGACCAGCGACCGCGATCCCTCCCCGGCACCGGCCGGTTGGCTCCACGCAAAACCGTGGCAGATCGCGATGATCGGACTGGGGACGGCTGCGGTACAGCTCGACACGTCGGTGAATATCGCCTTCCCGGCCATCACACGCGGCTTCGCGCTTTCCGTCGGCGATATCCAGTGGGTCGTCATCTGCTACGTGCTGACTTATGCGAGCCTGTTGCTGGCGCTGGGCCGCGTTGGCGACACTGTCGGTCACGCGCTGGTCTTCCGGATCGGCCTGAGCATCAGCGCGGTGGCGCTGCTGCTGGTCGGTTGTGCGCCGAACTATGGTGCGATGCTGTTCTTTCGTTTCCTGCAGGGCATCGGCGCGGCGCTGGTGCTGAGCTGCAGCGCGGCGCTGGTGATTTCTCTCTACGGGGAAGAACGGCGCAGCCGCGCGCTCGGCATCTACACCATGATGCTCTCGCTCGGCCTGATGGCTGGTCCCCTGCTCGGCGGCGCGCTGACCGCGGCGTGGGACTGGCCGGCGGTGTTCTGGTTCCGGATTCCGATCGCGCTCGCGGCATTGTTGCTGTTGCGCGGCATGCCGGCGTCGCCGCCGCGGCAGGCAAGCGATCGCTTCGATCTTCCCGGCGGCATCGCGCTGGTGCTGGGACTGGTGACGATGCTGATCGCGATCAACCGGGTTCGCGAATTTTCCGCAGTCTGGTTCGCGCTGGCGTCCGCCGCCGCATTTGCCGCCTTCATCTTCCGCGAACAGCGCGCCGAGCGTCCGATCATCGCGGTCAGCCTGCTCAAACAGAGCGGATTTGCGCTGCTCAACCTCGTCAGCGTGCTGACCAATCTCGCGGCGTTCTCCGTCTGGCTGCTGGTTTCGTATTTCCTGGCGCGCATCCCCGGCATGACCTTGGCCGAGGGTGGCGCGATCCTGGCTACTGCCGCGGCAGGCGCCGTGCTGGCGGCCCCGATCGGGGGCCGCATCGTCGGGCGATACATTTCAGCCAAATGGCTGACGGTTTTGGGCGTCGTCGCCATCGGCGCGGGTCTGTTCTGGATCAGCACGTGGACAGAGCAAACGCCGACGGTCCTGCGCGTCGCAGCACTCTTCGTGCAGGGCATCGGCTCCGGCCTGTTCCAGCTCGGCTATTCCGATACTGTGACCGCGGCGCTTCCGCTCAGGGATCGCGGCGTTGCCGGCAGCCTCGTCCTGCTGACGCGTACGATGGGCACCGTGACTGCCGCGTCCGTTGTCTGGATGGTGTTCGCAATCCTGAACGCCAGCGGAGGCTTTCTCGACGCCTTCCAGCAGACCTTTCAGCTTGCGGCCATGCTGGCATTGGCGGCGGCGGCCCTGCTAGCGGTTTCACCGCACGTTCGCCAGAACCCACCGGCCGCCGTGCCGGGCTAGGGCGTATACTCAGATGCGCGATGTCCGCTTCTCTAATCGGCCCTTCGGGGTCAAGCACTTTCAGACTATCCATCAATGCGGTGTCGATGTCGCTCGCGGGCTCGTGCTTCTCTTCGGAATCGGCACCAAGGCCCTTCCATCATGGGATCCGAGGACGAGGCGGAACAATCTTTCGGGCGGCCTTGCCGTCTTACAGACAGTAGGTCCAAGCGGACATACGAACTCACCTCATCCATCGTCCCGCGAGGGACATCTTTCCACCGCTGGGTGGAGCTCTGGTTTTCTCCTATCGGGTTTGATCCTGAACGGTCACGCTGCTGCCGCGGCTTGCTCCCGGGTCCAACGGAACTCGGTGCCGTCAACCCAGATGCGGTGCATGATCACGGCCAGCCGGCGAGCCAGGGCCACGATCGCCTTCTTCATTCCGCGGCGCCTGGCGATCTGCATAGCCCACGCCTTGAGCCAGGACCATTTTTTTGAATGCATCATGCTCTGCGCTGCTTCGTAGAGCATCGTCCGCATCATCTCATCGCCACAGCGTGATATTCTGCCGCTCCAATCGATCTCGCCCGATTGATACCTGGAGCACGTCAGTCCAAACACCGCCCCGACTGCCTTGGATTTACGGAAGCGAGCGGGCGCGTCGACTGTTGCGCGATAGGTCAGCGCCACCACGGGGCCGACACCGGGGGTCGTCATCAGGCGTCGGCAAACCTCATCGTCCCGCACGATGGCCAGTAAACGGCGATGCAGGATGACGATCTGTTCGCGGAGCACCCGCCGAACGATGAGCAAAGGTTCGACCAGAACGGCTAGATCGGGTTGGTTTTTGACAAGCTCCTGGATGCGGGCCTCGAACCTCACCTTGCCAACCATTCCGACCTTGAGGCCGAAGTTGCGTAAAGTACCGCGTAGATCGTTCTCGATGGCAATGGCCTTGGACTGTAGCAGTTTGCGATGGGTCAGCAGCATCCGCAGTTTCTGACTGCGGAGCGTCTTCACATGCACCGGACGGTACAGTCCCGCCCGCATCATCTGAGCGATGCCACGCGCGTCGTTGCGGTCGGTCTTGTTGATCTGCGCCTTCAGCACCGCCTGCATGTGCCGTGTCTCGACACAGATCACCGGTAACTCGGCTTCGGCGAGAGCGCTGAACAGCCATTGCGACAACGGCCCGGCTTCCAGTCCAATCCGCTTGAAGCGGTAGGTGGGGTTCCCCAGAACCTTCAGCAGGGCTGCAGGTTCGCTCGCTACCTTCACTTCCTTCACGGTCCTGCCCGTGTCATCCACAATGCAGATGCTGGTCTCCTTGACCGAAACGTCCAATCCACCAAAATGGTCCATGCTGCGCTTCTCCTTCTGATGCTTGAGGCCATCACCACGGACCTCGTTTCACCATCAGCCTGAAGCGCAGCACCCAAAATCTTCAGCTATCCACAAGCTGGGCCGGCCGATTACCCCATCTTTCGAGAGTTGAGCGGACGTAAATTGCTAACGCGTTAGACCAGGCCTGCACAAATCGTCATGACGAAGCGGTTGCCGGCGGGATAACCTTACTTCCCTTCCTTGCCCTTCCCCGTCTTCAGCTCGCGATAGCGCGTCGCGCCGTTTTCGCGGATGGTCCGCTGGCTGCGCTCCACGGCCATCGCATCGTCGGGCACGTCCTTGGTGACGACGGAGCCCGAGCCGATATAGGCCCCGGCGCCGATCTTCACGGGCGCCCCAGCGAGGAGTTGGTGCCGATGAAAGAGCCCGCACCGATCAGCGTCTTGTGCTTGAAGAAGCCGCAATAGCTGCAGGTATTGGTGCCGGCGCCGCCGTTGCGCCTTGTCCCGCCATACCAAAGCATCCCCACGCCGTAGCGCGGGCTCTGCCTTATGCAAGTTGCCGTTTTCGCGTGAAGACTCGCACCATGATTGCAGCGTGAATGGCGACGGCGGATGAAAGGCCGATGAAATGGTCCGTCGGGGTGACCTCGCCCGTGGCCGCGAGGACCCAAAGCGTAACGATGCCGAGGGGGATGAACAGCAGGATGGAAGTGACCAGGCCGGGATTATAGCTCCGCAAGATCAGGGCGGGAATACAATGGCCGACGCTGTTCACCAGGCTGAGATATACGGCGATGAGGCCTAGCCCGATATGCAGCTGCGCCGCCAGCCAGAACGCGACGGCATCGACACCCCAAACGCCGGCGATATTGATCACGAACACGTCGAAGCGCGACAGCACTTCCTTGCCGCTGCCGATCAGGGTGTTCACGAACGCGCGGAAACGGTCGGCATCGTGCTCCTCATATTGGTGAAGCATGTAGACGGGCAGTTGCAGCCAGATCAGCAGAAGGGCGAGCGACCAGCCGCGGGCCAGGACAGGCGTGAGAGCCAGCAGCATCAGGGCGGCGAGGAAGCCACCATAAACCCAGTTGTCGCGCAGGCGGGCCAGCAAAGTTTCAGCTCCATCTCGACATTTGGCGCCAAGGCCAATTCGAAAGAGCCGAGCCTGGACAGGCTGGCTTCAGGCCCAGGGCCCACTTGTAGCCCCGTCAAGTTAACGTCCGATTTCGAGAGCCGAGATGACTCTGATTTTGGGCGCGACACAACCGCACCTGCGCAATTCAGCAGGAAGTGGCGGTTGCTGGCGGGACGATCACTTCCCTTCCTTGCCCTTCCCGCCGGTCTTCAGCTCGCGGTAGCGCGTCGCGCCGTTTTCGCGGATGGTCTGCTGGCTTCGCTCCACGGCCATCGCATCGTCGGGCACGTCCCTGGTGATGACGGAGCCCGAGCCGATATAGGCGCCGTCCCCGATTTTCACCGGGGCCACCAGCGAGGAATTGGTGCCGATGAAAGCGCCCGCGCCGATCAGCGTCTTGTGCTTGGAAAAGCCGTCGTAGTTGCAGGTGATGGTGCCGGCGCCGATGTTGGCCTTGGCGCCGATATGGGCGTCGCCGATATAGGAGAGGTGATTGACCTTGACGCCCGCCTCGATGGTCGCGGCCTTCATCTCCACGAAATTGCCGACCTTCGAGTTGTCGCCGAGCGAATTGCCGGGACGCAGGCGCGCATAGGGGCCTATCTGCGCGTTCTTGCCGATTTGGGACTGCACGATGTGCGAGAAGGAATGGATCACGGTGCCGTCGTCGATGCTGACGCCGGGACCGATCACGACGAACGGCTCGATGACGACGTCGCGGCCGAATTTGGTGTCGGCGGCCAGATACACCGTCTCCGGAGCTATGAGGGTGACGCCGGCGTCCATCGCGGCCTTGCGCAATTTCGTCTGCATCACGCCCTCCGCTTCCGCGAGCTGCGCCCTGGTGTTGATGCCGCGCACTTCGTCCTCACTGGTTTCGATCACAACGGCCTCCAATCCCATATCCCTGACAATGGTGACGGCATCGACGAGATAGAACTCGCCCTTGCTGTTGATGTTTCCGATTCTGTCGAGAATCTCGAGCGCGCGACGGCCGTCGAACGCCATCACGCCGGCATTGCACAGAGTAACCTTGCGCTCCTCGGCGCTGGCGTCGGCGTGCTCGCGGATGGCGACGAGCTTGCCGTTCTCGATCAGCAGCCGGCCATAGCCGGTCGGATCGGCGGCGCGGAAGCCGAGCACCGTCAGCGCCGCGCCCTTCGCCAGGGGGCTGCGCATCCGCGCAAAGGTTTCGGCGGAGATCAGCGGCGTATCGCCGAATGCGACCAGAAGATCATCGGCGCCGCGCGCGATCGCCTCGCGGGCGGCGAGGACGGCGTGCGCAGTTCCGAGCCGCTCGCGCTGCACGAAGGTCGAGACGTCCGGGCGCAGCCGCTTCGCCTCGGCCTCGACGTCGGCGCGATCCGGGCCGACCACCACGGCCAGCGCCGTTCCCTGCCCCTGGGGTGCGGCCTGCAGCACATGCGCCAGCAGCGACTGGCCGGCCACGGGATGCAGCACCTTGGGCAGAGCCGAGCGCATGCGCGTGCCCTCGCCGGCTGCAAGCACCACAGTGAGACTGGAACGGGCGGTCATTCGAATCCTTGAGCTGGCCCGGACCGGGCGCCGCCGTCTTAATGCGTTTTCCCCTGCAAAGGAAAGGCGATTCGCCCCTCCGGAACACGGCGGATTGAAGGTGAAGCGGCATTTACTGATATCTTTCCTTTGATTCGGCAGGCCTTGAGGAGGGCCAAGCACGTTTGGCCAAGAAATCCGACCATCTTGCCGGCCTTAACGCCGAAAACACCGGCGGCCTGTTCAGCAATTTGCTGGCCGAGGAAGAGGAGTTCGACGCCCGCCGCCTGGCGTGGCGGCTGGGCTCCTGGGGCGTCGGCTCCGTGGTGGCCGTCGTGCTTGCCATCATGGCCAACCAGGCTTCGGAGGGCTGGCGGCGCGACAAGGCAATGACCGCAGACCTCGTGCAGCAGGCCAACCGCCTGCATGCCGTGGCGCGCGAAAGCCAGAACGAGGCGCGGCGGCTCGCCTCCGCGATCGAGACGCTGAACAGCGACCGCGACCGCCTCTATACCCGCGTCACCGTGCTGGAACAGGGGCTCGATTCCGTCACCGGCGCCATCGCCAAACAGAACGCCCCGGCAACAGCCGCCGCGCAGCCCGATCCGCAGCCGGCTGCGCCGCCGCAATCTGCCGCGCAACCGCCGGCTCCTCCGGTCGCGTCGGTCGCCGCCAAGCCGGCCACGCCGCCGGAAAAGACCGCGGCGATCGCGCCGGCGGCGGTAAAGCCAGTGCCGCAACCTGACCAGACCGCGGTCGGGCCGATCGCTGCTACCAAGGCAGCGGCACAGTCAGACACGAAGCCGCCGATGCTTACGGAAAAGGCCGCCGCCACGGCGAGCGCCGAGCCGCCGCCGGTGACGACCGCCGCGATCAAGGAAATGCACACCAAGCCGTCGACGATGTCGGCAACGGCGCTGGTCGAATCCAAGTCCATGATGGCGCCGCCCGATCCGGCGGCGGGAAAGCTGATCGAGCCCAGGTCGCCCGGTGGCATTGCCGTCGAGCCGATGCCGGCCATGGTCGCTGCCGCACCATCAGGCGAGAACGCCGATCCGGATGCAACGGACGCGGCGTTGCCGAGGGTCCGGCGCACCGAATTCGGCGTCGATGTCGGCGGCGCCAATTCGATTGCCGGCTTGCGGGCGCTGTGGCGCGGACTATTGAAGTCGCGGTCGAACGTGTCGCTGGCGGCACTGCAGCCGATCATCGTGATCCGCGAGGGCACCGGCGGGCGCGGCATGCAATTGCGCCTTGTCGCGGGGCCGCTCGGCGATGCCGCGACCGCTGCAAAACTCTGCGCCTTCCTGGGCGAGAACGGCCGCGACTGCGAAAGCGCCGTGTATGAAGGACAACGCCTGACCTTCAATGCCGAGGATGCAGCGCCCGCGGCAAAGCCGGTCGAGCCGGCGCCGGCGCGGCGGAAGAACACGACGCAGAAGCGCGCGTCGCTCCAGGAGCAGGCCAAGAAGCCGCAACAAACGGCCGCAACGAGCTGGTCCATTTTCGGCAAGCGGAACTGACGAAAAATCCAGTCGTCACAATGGCCTGTGGACCATTCCTGGAGTCGTCTGGCATGCGCCACTTCGGCTTGTCCCACACCCCGATAGCGGCCATATTCGCCGCATGAAGAAGATCCCGTTCCGCCTCACCCCGTACCAGGTGCAATTCCTGCTCGTCGTCGGTTTCCTCACGGTCGGCTACGCGCTGTATCTGCGCTATCTCGCCGTCGAGTACTCGCCCGTGGCGCTGGCCTGCGATGCCGGCCTGCAGTCCACGCTTTGCAAGATGCGCGCGCTTGCAACCTATTTGTTCAAGAACTCGGTGTTCGGGATCGCCGCTGTGATCGTCGCCGTGCTGCACGTGCTGCGGCCGTCGATCGTGCTGCTGACGGCAGGCCTTGTCGCCGCCGGCTTTGGCATCGTGCTCTACAACATCGTGCTGTCGGGGCTGGCGATCGGCCTGCTCATTCTGGGTTTTGCACGGCCCGCGCCCGCCACAGCGTAAGCGCCAGCAGCAGATATATCGCGCAGGTCCAGAGCGACTGCCAATTGTCGCGGCCTTCGTTGATCATGATGAAGACCGCGCTGGCTGCGAGCAGCCCGGCGAACACGGATTCCGCGATCGGACGCACGCCGGTCTGCGGACGGTTCAGCACCATCAGGCTCATGAACGGCACCACAGCCATGGTCAGTGAGGCATAGGGAAAATCGCGGTAGCGCGCATCGAAGACGAAGCCGAGCGCGGTTTCGGCTGCGACGATCGTGGTCACCGCGAGTACGAGCCCGAGCAGGATCGTCAGTGCGCCCGCTCCTCTGAATTCGCGCGGGCCCAGCAGCTCGAGGAATGTCGGCAGCGGTCGCCCCGCCATCACGGCTGTGGCGCACAGCAACGGCGATGCGGTCGCAGCCGCCAGCAACGCACCCCATCTCAGCCACCCGCCGATGCCGTAGCTTTCATAGAACATCTTGTCGGCGGCGATGCCGAGCAGGCAGCCTGCCGTCGTCGCCGAGATCGCAACCGTGAGCCAGGCGAGGAACCCCGGTTTCCAGGGCCTGCGCCGGAACGTCACGATCGCGACGAGGAAGGTGACGGCACTCAGGATCATGCCGCCGGTCATTTGCAGCTTCCACGACGGGAAATTGCTGACGGCTGTACCCGGCGGATATTTCACGACGCGCTGGAAGGCGTCGAACAATCCCCAGTAGCCGCCGACCGTTCCCTCGAGCTGGCGCTTCCAGGGCTGGTCGTAGGCCTCGATGAGATTGACCCGAAAGCCTTCGCGCTTGGCGGTGTCGAGGATTTCCGACACCACGAGCGCCTGGCTGGTGCGCGAAGGCAGTGCACCTTCCCGCATGCGGCCCTGGCTCGGCCAGCCGGTCTCGCCGATCAGGATTTCCTTGCCGGGAAACGCCACGGCCATGCGCTTGCGGATGGAATCGACATGGGAAGCGGCGAACTTCGCCTTGATCGGAAAATCCTCCCAGTACGGCAGGATGTGAATGGTGACGAAGTCGACGGCGTCATAGATCTC
>JABUBP010000433.1_pt1 | contig 11691 bp, 11 predicted proteins | sample 7240331 | NCBI WGS metagenome assembly JABUBP01 (sample SAMN07256347, study PRJNA390944) | subsurface metagenome | isolation source: Methane hydrate marine sediment | place: Pacific Ocean: Eastern North Pacific, ODP site 1244 | collected 2002 | reverse complement strand
TAGCAGTTATCAACTTTCCCTCTGGAATTTTTTTCATAATACTGCCAACTTCTATCGGTGCAGAAATTACTACTGTGCCTTCACCCCATCTGCGCGACATTTTACCGGTTATTTCTATAACTTTGGGAAGATCCTTTGAATCATGCAGTTTTTCCAACCAGCTTTTTTTCTTAGCTATTCATACTACCCCTGATGATATGCATAACTTTATAAAAAAATATATCTGCTATCTTAACTTTTTAATCCTAAATTGTTGATATAATTTTAATAGAACAAGTAAAATTATGTGTATAAAAATAATTCATTATATAGGAGATAACGTAAGGACTGCAATCTATCAATACTTTAGCCTACCTTGAAGATTATCTTAATCCCAGCTATTCCCACCTGAAAAACTTAATTGATAATCCCAGGCAGACAATCAGCCAGCATCCTACTATCAAAAGTTCCAGCCATACTGTACCAAATCCGGCCCCTTCTACCGTAATCAGTCTTAGGGCATTATTCAAATGAGTTGAAGGTAAGGCTTTTGAAATGGCTACCAGAAAATCAGGCATTATGCTAGTCGGGAAGAAAATACCTCCCAAGAACATCAGCATAAAGAATACAATCATACAAATAGGCGTGGCACTTCTAGCACTTCTGATAAGACTGGTAAGAGCAAGTCCTATACTGAGAAAGCATAGTGCTCCAAAAGTCAGTATTAACCAAAACAAGAAATAGTTGCCCGCAATATTAATCTTGAAGGCGAGAATGCCTACGACCAAAAGCAAAAGAGTCTGAACGAGCATAACTATATAACGGTGCAGAATTTGTCCACCAATTATAGTCTGCCTCTTTAGTGGTGTCAGAGAAAGCCGGCGGTAAATCTTCTTCTCGCGTTCTTCAACGAAACCAGTGGCAGTGGCCATGATGCCAGTTACCATTAAAGCCATCACTATTATTCCTGGAAGAATGTAATCAATAGCCCGCATGCCATAGTCATCCCACACCATATCACCGTAGATTAGGCCATATAGAATCATGAAGAACATTGGGAAGGCCAGAGTCCAGAAAAGGTCATCCTTCCTCCTTAAGAACAACTTGGTTTCCAGTGCTATTTGACCAGCTAATATTCTCATATTTAACTCCTTTTATTCTCGTAGTCTTCTGCCAGTTAGTGACAGAAATACATCCTCCAGAGTAATTTTTCTTACTGAGATATTTTCCACATTGATATTATTTTCATCAGAGAAGCGGGTTAGTTCTTTAAGAGCCTTCGAGGACTCTTTGGTGTTAAGAATAAATCTATTATCACCCTGTCCGATAACCTTGCCCATACCTGTGAATTTCTGAAAAATCTTTTCAGCGTCTTCTTGTAGACTACTAAACTCAATAGTTGATTCCAGCCCCGCATTTGCAATCAAATCTTCAGGAGTATCTAATGCTATGATTTTCCCGTGATCTATAATACCCACTCTCTGACAGAGCTGCTCTGCTTCCTCCATATAGTGAGTTGTCAGAATAATAGTCTTGCCTCTTTTTCTGAGGTTTGTAATGATACTCCAGACATTTCGCCTTGCCTGGGGGTCAAGTCCAGTCGTTGGCTCATCCAGAAAAAGTACCCGGTGCTATTGATTGGTTAAAGGAACAAACCGATATAAAGATTATTCCCAAAGTTGGCCGTAACGATCTCTGTCCCTGTGGAAGTGGCGAGAAATATAAAAAGTGCTGCGGAGCATATTAAGTATTTCTATATTAGAAAATAATTGCTGATAAGTTAACAGGATTCCATAATGGATTACTGGATTATCCGGCATATATGAGTTTAAGAGAAAGAGACCGCCCCCTAAAATACACACTTTTTGTGATGAATTTGATGACTGGTGCCGTGATGCCTATATAGACTTAGATTATGCTTAATTTTTAGACCAGATATGATTTCCTGTGTTTTAACCTGCTTAAAAAAGGCTAAAGACGGCTCTGACTAAATTATTCAGGCTTCTGCCTGCTAACTTTTCCTAAATTTTTTATTTTTAATACTTGTAACATCAGATTATGGTGTTTATTCATGCTTTATACCTGGGAGATCCAAAAGCAAGTTCTTATGAATTGAATATGAATTTGGCCGGTAGACAAAAAGGAAGGGGTCTGGGGGAAGGATTTTTTGCCTACCGGTTGATTTTTAATAATAGAATTGTCTCAGGGTTTATAAATCTTTTAACACTAAGAAAAAGCCTTTTTCTCAAAATAGGTTCGAGCTGCGTCTAAAATGGCTGCCCCAAGGTGTGAAATTTCGAACCAGATTTTAAAGGAATTAGTTAAATTGAGGAGTTCCCTCAAAGCTTAACAACAAAACTTGTAAAATTTTTCTTCTCTATGAGTAAGCATTTTTTATCTTTACCGGCTTGACTTTTACAAATTCATAATATATTTTAAACTTAAAAAATTATAATATTATCTGTAAAAAAATGAGAAAAAAATGAAAGTATTATTTATTGGAGGAACAGGAAACATTAGCACATCCTGTAGTTTATTGACATTAGAAAAAGGTATAGACCTTTATCATTTAAATCGGGGGGTGACGAAAGAAGAAATCCCTGGTGTCATCTCAATAAAAGCAGATATTCATAACAAAGAAGAAACGCTTAAGGCTATCGGGGATCATGATTTTGATGTAGTTGTTGATTGGATTGCATTTATCCAGGATGATGTCAAAAGAGATTATGAAATATTCAAAGGAAAAGTAAAACAATTCATCTTTATTAGTTCTGCATCCGCCTATCAAAAACCATTGAGTGATCCGCGAATAACTGAATCCACACCCCTGGCAAATCCTGTATGGGAATATAGTCAAAATAAAATAGCATGCGAAGATTACTTATTGCAAAAATATCGCGAAGAGGGCTTCCCTATAACTATTGTGCGTCCTTCACATACTTATCGCAATGTATTTCCCGTTGCTGTTGGCGATTGGCGGGGATATTGGTTAATTGATCGAATCAAAAATAGAAAGAAAATCGTGGTTCATGGAGATGGAACCTCGCTATGGGTACTCACTCATTCCGAAGATTTTGCGAAAGGGTTTGTAGGATTATTGGGAAATATTCACGCTATCGGCCATGCATTCCATATCACATCCGACGAATTATTAACCTGGAATCAAATTTATGAGATTATTGCCGATATTGTAGGTATGAAAGCCAATCTTATCCATATTCCTTCTGATTTTATAATGAAATACGATAGTGAAACCGGGGCCGGTTTATGGGGAGATAAAGCTTATAGCGTGATCTTCGATAATACAAAGATTAAAACTTTCGTTCCTGAATTCAAAGCAACTATTCCTTTTACAGAAGGAATTAAAAAAGTACTTAATTGGTTCGATGAAGATGAAACCCGGAAGAAACTTAATCCTAAAGATGATGAATATATGGATAACTTAATCAATTCATATCTAAAGTAATATGCCTAGAGGATAAAGGTATTGATATAAGGTTAATTGGGATTGGTTGAATAAAAAATAATTCCTCTGGCTGGGGAGGGAGGGTTCGAACCTCCGATCACGGGACCAAAACCCGTTGCCTTACCACTTGGCTACTCCCCAAAGAAGATAATAAATTTTATATCAGATTTATTGAAAATTCAAATTGAAAATGGGCCTATATTGAAATTATTTCACTTAAGCTCTTTAGATTTTAACTATAAACAGTTAAGCTATTAGGTTTGGTATGAGATAGAAATACCCTGGAGGATAATGGTTTTAAACCCTCATATACATCAAGCGCTGTTTTTAGATCATCACACAATGCAAATACAGTGGGGCCACTCCCGGTCATCTGGGCAGCAATGGCTCCCAGTTCAGACGCTTTTTCTTTTACCACCAGTATTTCTTTGTCTTCAATTACCACTACGTCTTCCAGATCATTTCTTAGCTTACCGAAGAAATCACTAAATTCCTTTTCCATTATATTATTTACCAGTTCCTTATGTATCGATTTCTTTTCTACACCTATTAAATCAAACTTTCCATATACCTCTCTTGAAAGGAACTTTCCTCCATTGGTAGCGAGTATAATCCAGTAAAAAGGTAGATGGGGCAACTCGGAGAGCTTTTCTCCCCTGCCTTCTGCAAGAGTGGTCCCCCCCTTGATACAGAAAGGAACATCAGACCCTACTTCACTTGCCAGATTCGTTATATCAGTCGCTTTTATATTTAAATTGAATAGCTTATCCAATGCAACCAACGTTGCTGCCGCGTTCGTGCTGCCTCCGGCAAGACCTGCGCATACCGGAATATGCTTTTCTATATTAATTCTTATGGAATATTTATCTCTCAGATTATAATTATCCAGAATAAGTGCTGCTGCTTTATGGACTAAATTTTTTTCATCAAGCGGGATATCTTCATTATTGCAGGTAATATAAATTCCATTTTTATTTTCAGACCTATGATTATTCTTTCTTTTTAAAATCTCAAAAGTAAGTTCATCGGAAAGGCCTATACTCTGCATTATTGATTTTATCTCGTGATAGCCATCAGTCCTGTCATTTTTTGTAACATTCAGGTAAAGGTTTATTTTTCCTGAAGCTCCAAGCTTTAAAATATTTTTCGGTTTCATTTTGCTATATGATAACATAAATGCTCGATATTAGGTATTAAGCTTTTTATACAAGGAAATATAATCTTTCAAGTAAAGCTCTTCTGCCCTTACGTCCCTATTTTTCCCAATTTCGGATAGTAATTTTATAACTAATTCCAATTTATGGCAATATCTGGCATTGCTTTGAGACAGTGAATTTACAAGCTTTTTCCTCCTGTGCAGAAAACAACTATTTACAAAATCAAAGAAATCTCCGGTCTTAAAATTCTTCTCCAGTAAAACTCTATTATCCTTTCTGCTTGCTTCTACAACTACTGAATCGACAAAAGGCCTGGGCAGGAAGCAATTACGTGAAATCTGGAAGCAAAAATTAAAATCCGCAAGAAAATTGGATTTTACAGTGTAAGAGCTGTAATTTTTATCTCCCACTGAAGCAAGTAACCTTCCAGCTATATCCTTCTGTATAGTTATGAATAACTTTTTTATATCTTCTGCTTCTATAAGAATTTTTAATATTAGAGGTGCTGCAATACTATAGGGAGGATTTGAAACTACTTTATTTATTTTATACCTGCCTGCAATATCAGTATAATTAAGTTTTAAGGCATCAGCTTTCATTAATTGTATTTTTTTTCCAAGACTTTCCTTGAAGATATCCTTAAATGCTTCAATCAGCAGGTTATCTATCTCAATACAAACCACCCTTTTTACCCCGGGAAGTAAAATTTCCGTAAGGCTGCCAATTCCACTTCCGACCTCAAGAATTACATCATCAGCATTAACACCTGCATATGAAATTATTTTTTTGGCACTGTTTGTATCAATTAAAAAGCTCTGACCTAAACTTTTTTTAAGCCTTATTCCATACTTTTTTAAAATTTGAGCTGTTTTCCCAGGAGAGCTAATATAAGAATGCATTTTTATTTAAAATAGTTAGCATTAATTTATAGAAAAGAATCTTTCCGCATTTTTTGAAGTAATATCCGCAACTTCTCCAACACTTAAATTTTTAATTTCTGCAATTTTTTCAGCAACATATCTCACATATCCGGGATAATTTTCCTTGCCTCTCTTCGCCTGCGGGGCCAGAAAAGGCGCGTCGGTTTCTATAAATAAACGTTCAACAGGAACCTTTTCCACTGCTTTCAATACGTCTCTAGCATTAGGAAAGGTGATCACACCGGTAAAGGAAATATACAACCCCAAATCCAGACACTGCATGGCAAAATTGACATCCCCCGAAAAACAATGAACAACAGCCCTGAAATTTTTTTGGTCAATATATTTCTTTACAACTTCCAGTGTTTGCTTATGCGCATCTCTATCATGGATTATTACCGGTATATCATATTTTATGGCCAGTTCTATATGAGACACAAAGGCTCTTTCCATATCTACCCTGGGACTAAGATTTCTATAAAAATCAAAACCTGTCTCACCTACTGCCACAACTTTTTTGTATCTTTCACTTACATTTTCATTAACAGTATCTGAGTATCCTTGTATTAACAACTGGAGAATTTTAATTTCTTTTTTTCCAAAACTTCTAACATAGTGAGGATGAACGCCAACACTGGCAAATACATTACTGAATTTTCTGGCAAACTCTATTGATTTCTTACTGCTATCCAGACTTGTACCTACATTTATTATATATTTCACACCTTCATTTTCAGACTTGGCTACAGCCTCTTCAGGAGTCAATCCTTTTAACATATCTATATGAGCATGCGTGTCTATAAAATACATAATACTACCTTTTTACCGGCACCTTTCCCATAACCGCTACTTTTCATTTATTCTGGGGAACAATATCTCCCTTTTGCCAATCTTTGTTCCACCTTCAAATTTACCCCAGACCCCGTCTTTATCAACTATTATTCCATCAATGTCCTCACTTATTCCCAGTTGAGAGAATATTTTCTTGCAGGTTGATGGCATAAAGGGGATTAATAAAATAGTGGATAACCTGATGACTTCTATTACTTCATATAATACTGCATCTAATCTTTTACGGTCATCTTCGCTTTCACTTTTTACCAGATTCCAGGGCTGGCTATCTTCAATATATTTATTGGCCATATTTACAAATTCCCACACTTTGGCGAGATAGTTAGAGAATTTAAAATCACCTATATGCTCTACTGCTTCGTCTTTTATTTTAGCCCATTTCTTCTCAAAAACCGGGCTTGAAACTTTTTCAGGAATTATACCATTCCTATATTTATCTATCATAGCCAGGGTTCTTGAAACCAGATTTCCAATATCATTACTGAGATCCGAATTATATCTCCTCACAAAAGCCTGGTGGGTAAAAGAACCATCCTGGCCAAATGACACTTCTCTAACCAGAAAATATCTTATACCATCTACCCCGTATTTATCCAACTGTTCATCAGGATCCAGGGTAATTCCTTTTGATTTTGATAGCTTTTCCTCTCCCATTAAAAGCCAGCCATGAACCACTATATGTTTTGGAAGCTCAATACCCAGAGACATCAGCATGGCAGGCCAGATTATAGTATGGAATTTTAAAATATCCTTTCCTATATGATGCTGATCTGCCGGCCAGTACCGGTTAAATAAGCTCGAGTCATCAGAGCTGTAGCCTAAAGCTGAAATGTAATTGATAAGAGCATCTACCCACACATAACAATAATGGCCGGAATCAAAAGGTATGGGAACTCCCCACTTTACTGCAGTCCTGGAAACACTTATATCTTTAAGTCCCAGCTTTAAGACTCCCAGAACCTCATTTTTTCTGGTTTCGGGAATCACAAAATCCGGATTGATTTCGATATGTTTAATTAACCTGTCTTTATATTCAGATAGCTTGAAGAAGTAATTTTCCTCCTTCACAAACTCAACTTCCCTGCCGCATTGGGGACACCTGCCGTCCACCAGTTGAGAGTCAATCAGAAATGTCTCACATGGCACACAGTATTCTCCCTCATAAGTACTCTTATAAAGGTCGCCATTATCTTTTAGTTTTATAAGTACATTCTGTACTACCTTTTCATGTTTTTTATCAGTAGTTCTGACATAACTATCATTGCTGATACTGTATAACTTAAGGAGTCTTTTCATATCCTTAACCATTTCATCAACATACTCCTGTGGAGGTACTCCTCTCTCTTCAGCACTTTTATTTATCTTCTGCCCATGCTCATCAGCGCCGGTCAGGAAAAAAATATCCTTACCAATAAGCCTGTTAAATCTGGCTACTACATCAGCAAGTATGAATTCGTAGATCTGACCTAAATGCAGTTTCGCATTCATATATGGAATTGCGGTGGTGATGTAAAATTTTTCTTTATCCATAATACTGTTATTATTACTCTTTTCTTGAATAATTTTTTACCCTTAAATTTTCGTTGCAATATTATACAATCTTTGCTTATCTATGTCATATCTGGATAATATAATTTTTAGAGCGCTCTTTTTTGAAATACCCTGTTTGAGCAAACGGATTAGTTCTTTTCTTATATCTTCTTCAGAGAAACTTCTTATAAGCTCCTTTTTATATCCTTCAACAACCAGCACAATCTCGCCCTTTACTTTTTTCTTCTTTATTCTGGCTAAGATATCACTTAAGTTGCCTCTTATCACTTCTTCATATATTTTAGTGATTTCCCTTATAAGACTTGCTCTCCGGTCGCCAAATCTTTCGATGAGCTCTCCAGTCAGGGATTCGACTCTATTGGGTGACTCATAGAATATAAGGGTATATGGAAAAGCAGCCAGTTCTGAAAGCTTATTTTTTCTTTTGGCCCCTGCCTTCGGCAGAAAACCTATAAATAAAAAATTATTTGCCGGTAGACCTGAAAGAACCAGGGCACTGACAGCAGCATTGGGACCCGGTACCACAGTTACAGTAATATTCCTTTCAATACACTCATTTATTAACTCAAATCCCGGGTCCTGAATGGCCGGCGTCCCGGATTCCGAAACCAGGGCAATGTTTTCCCCTGCTTCCAGTTTACCAGTTATATAATTGGTTCTGCCTTTTTTACTGAAATCATGGTAACTTACAACATTTCTCTTTAAAATATCGTATCTTTGAAGCAGTTTTTTTATAGTTCTTGTATCTTCCGCCGCAATCAAATCTACTTCTGCCAGTATTCTTATAAGCCTGAAACTGACATCCTCCAAATTACCAATCGGAGTTGCGCAGATAAAAAGAGTACCGCTAATCTTTTCCCTCCAACATACCTTTTTAAATTATTGATTAAAAATATTGGTCATTAAACAATGTTATAATTTTCAAGTAAAATTATATTTCCAAGATCCTTAACTTTTTCAAATAGTTTTTTATCTGTAGTGATATATTGAGCATTAATATACTTTGCCAGAGCAATATAAATAGAATCATATATTGTAATATTTTTGGAAAAGTGTAATTTTGAGCTTTCAAATAATATCCCTATATAAGGTTCAACTAACTTAATATCCATTTCATATAAGCTTAGAATAGCCATATTTACTTTATCTTTATTAAAAAGCGGATTATATGCAAGAGCATTTGTAACTTCATAAACCAGAATATCCGGGGCTACTAAAAATATATTTCTATTCATATGCTGTACCCGTAATGATGAAGCTATGTTAACATCATCCTCATTTTCAAAAGAAAACCATTTTATACAAACTGATGCATCTATAACATATGTTTTCGGGCTTTCCTTTATTAAAAATTTTAGCTTATCTTGCTTCTCGCCATTTTCTAATTTCTGATACTCCATCCCAACCCTTTGAATATTTTCTTAAGCTATCCTGAATCCTTATTGCATTTTTAATTTTCTCTATTCTTCTATTTTCCATATTTTTTTTATCAAATTCTTTTTTATATAACTGGATAGCTTCTCTTATTAATTTACTTCTACTAATATTTACCCTTCCACTCATGTAATCTAATTCCTGCAATTCCTTCTCATCAATACTTAGATTTATCCTGCCCATCTTAAAACCCCATTTTAAAAAAATAATATATAATTATATCACAATTAAATTATTTATTGTGTAAATTTTATTAATAATTAACATAAATATTTAGATATTTTAACACAACTTATGTGACATTTACAGGACTACCAATAATTACTAATATTCAATTAATGTTCCCCCCATGATCAAGATAAACATATGCGGTAAGCAATTTTTAGTTATTTCCCTTTTTTATTTTTTTTGTTTCACTACATTACCACTTTTAAATATTTATTAAATACCTGGCAAAAAACAACATAAACTTGAAAAAAAACCTATATTAAGTCAAAATTCAAAATATGCGATTTAAAAATTTATCCAGTTTTTCCAAAAGAATTATAGTTTCAATTATCGTTCTGATTTTTATCTATTTTTTAGGTTCTATTGGTTATATGGTAATTGAAAATATGGCATTTCTGGATGCACTTTTTATGACCACCATAACCATAACCACTGTAGGTTATGGGTTGGTAAAAGAATTATCCACTACAGGGACTATATTTACCATTATTCTAATTATTACCGGTACTGGAACTGCAGCATTTATTATAATTAACCTCGCAGATTTTCTATTAAGCGAGTTTTTATTAGGAAAAATCGAAAAGAGAAGGACAAGAAAAATGATATCTAAACTTAAAAACCATTATATAATTTGCGGGCTGGGAAGAGTAGGCCTGGAAATTGCACATGAACTGGTAAATAATAAAATTGATTTTATAGTAGTAGACAATGCTGAAGAGCCAATTGAGATTGCAAAACGAAATAACTGGTTATATGTTCAGGGAGATGCCTCCAATGATGAAACACTAATAGAAACTGGGGTAAAGAATGCCAGGGGTTTATTTGCAGCTTTAGACACAGATTCAGAAAATGTTTATGTCACCCTTTCCGCTAAATCTCTAAATCCCTCCCTATTCGTTGTTGCAAGAGCTACCATGCATGAGACCATAAGCAAACTGGAAAAATCGGGAGCGGATAGAGTAATTTCCCCTCAGATTATTGGAGGAAGAAGAATGGCTGCTATGGCCCTGCAACCATCGATTTGTGATTTTCTGGATACTTTAATGACAACAGAGGAAGCCGAAATCCGGCTCGTAGAGATTGAAATTAAGCCAGATAGTAAAATAGATAATATAACTATAAGTGAAGCAGTCAAGAAACATGGGGTAGAATCCCTGATTATCTCTGTAATAGAAAAAGGAGAAAAGATCTCGGTAAAAAAAGCAAGCGGAGGTACACATATGAGAGCGGGTCATAAAATAATAGCCATTGGCACTGAAGATCAAATTAAGTACTTAACCAATCTGGCATCCAGTTAAACAAGCGGTTTAACCAGGACACTTCTATATACTGTCATTAAAAACTTGATAGACTCATTCTGCGCGGTAATTATAGAGAACTTATTCCAATAAACAAGTATTTAATATATGAATATGAAAGATATCAGCTGTTGATAAAGTATGGTGGCGAGACGCAGAATTGAACTGCGGACACATGGATTTTCAGTCCACTGCTCTACCAACTGAGCTATCTCGCCAACATCTAATTAAAACTGGCGGAGCTGACGGGATTTGTTCTTTCGTCTCACTTTCGTTCGCTCACGTAAACGCGAGCTCCCTTCGCTACCGCTCTGGTCCGTCCTTTCAAATCCCACAAACATGCACCAATGGCATGTTTGCCTAAATCACTTCAACCGTACCCAGCTTTCTACCTATATAAAACTGGCGGAGCTGACGGGATTTGAACCCGCGATCTCATGCGTGACAGGCATGTGTCCTAAGCCGCTAGACGACAGCTCCACTTAACTATTAACTCATGGTGGGCGTTGCAGGGCTTGAACCTGCGACCCCCTGCTTGTAAGGCAGGTGCTCTCCCAACTGAGCTAAACGCCCACATCTAATGGTAGCCTGTAGGAGAATTGAACTCCTGTTGGTAGGTTGAAAACCTACTGTCCTAACCACTAGACGAACAGGCCATTTACTGGTGAGCCGTGAAGGATTCGTTCTTTCGTCTCACTCCGTTCGCTCACGTAAACGCGGACTCCTTCATCTAAAGATTCAGTCCGTCCTTTCGAATCCTGCAAACATGCACCAATGGCATGTTCGCCCAAATCATCTCCACCATT
>JABUBP010000431.1_pt1 | contig 11699 bp, 7 predicted proteins | sample 7240331 | NCBI WGS metagenome assembly JABUBP01 (sample SAMN07256347, study PRJNA390944) | subsurface metagenome | isolation source: Methane hydrate marine sediment | place: Pacific Ocean: Eastern North Pacific, ODP site 1244 | collected 2002 | reverse complement strand
GCTGTCTGATAGCCGACTTCGATCTTTCCCTGGACCGGGAGGTCTTCCTGCAGATTGAATACCGACGTGTTGAACAGCACTTTGAGATCCAGGGTTGCGCTGTCCTTGGCCTTCAGTCGGGGTAGGGATGCGGATTCCGTCGGGAAATCCATGTAGCCTTCGATGAACAGGCTCGCCTTTAGATCTCTGAGCTCTTCATCCAGAACATTGCGAACCGTTACCGTGCCGACCGGACGAGTGCGGTACGCTTGCATCAACGAGGGAAAGAGATCGTCGATCTTGGCCGCGGTGATGGTGATTCGTCTCTGGCTCTCATCGAATATGATTTTCAGATCCCTTCGCTTCCCTTGAATCTCTCGATCATCGGAGTCCAGGCTTAGGATCTTCTCGTACAGCTGCATGGTTTGGCTGTAGGGTACTCTGGCCGATTCCGGTCCCAGGGAATCGAGGATTGAACGGGTTTTTGCCTCCGATTCAGCAGCTCTGGACTTGAGCCGGACCAGCTCGAAACCGTCCAATTTCCCCTGCGCTTCGGCGGAGTTGGGATCGATCTCCAGGACTTTTTCCCACATAGAGCGGGCCATTTCGATGGAACCGAGCCGTTCGTAGATTTCGGACTTGGCGATAAGCGCCTTCACGTCATCCGGATTCCGGGCCAGGCGATTGTTGTGCTGAATCAAACCCTGTTCAATTTCATTGCCGGTCCCCATTTCTCCGGCGTAGGCCGTGTCCAGGAGCTTGATGATGCGTCTGCCCTGAACATCGGCCAGATAGATCAGTCCGGTCTTTGGATCCGGGGCAACCCAGGCATGGTTGAGAGAAGCGAATTCGTCGGGCCCGAGCAACTCGTTGGTACGCCACAGAGGAACGCCGTTGCGCCTGAAGCGGTACAGCCACCCTTGGGCGAAGAACAAAAAGCTGCCGTCCGGGTATACCGCGATCTGAGTCGGAACCGGTTGCTCCGGGGAGAGCGGAATGATCGAATCGACCAGCTGCCCCTCCGTTGTATAGATCCGCACTCTTCGTTCGGCGGTTGAAAAGATCCAGATGTTCCCATCCGGACCGGCTGCGATGGCACTGTAGTACAGATTCGGCTTGGTGAGGAACTCCACCTCCGTAGGCCTTCTGTCTTTGAGCCGCAGGGTTTGTTGCTGCCCGGCGTGGGCCGCCAAGGCACTCCCGTCCGGAAGGGCGGTGAAAGAACCCAGGAACTCAGGTCCGATCTTCCAGCTCTGCGGTTTTGTCCCGCTGCCGAACCACTTGATGACCTTGCCGTTGCTGAGGTTCTTGAAGAAGGTTGTGCCCGCCGGGGTCACGGCAACGATATTGGCATAGCCATGCTCTCCGTTGTCGTACAGCTCCCTGCCGGGCTGATCGAGTACGCGGAAGTATCTGTCCATCTCCAGACAGACGGTTGAGGTTCCGATCAGAATATTGGAATCGGCTTTGACGGCTACGGACCACGGGGCAAGCATGCTGTTCATCCCGAACAAAGACTGGGAAATCAGGTCGAGAGGTATCTCCTCTACATACTCCGGAGGTTCAGTGGTTTCCCGGGCGAGGTAATCGTGAAAGGAGCTCCACTGGTAGAAAATAGTGTTCGCCAGGTGGATTGCGCTTTGCGCCGTGATCTCGCCAAGAATGGGTACACCTGCGCTTTCAGCTCCATCCCGATTACGGAGGACCTGAACGTTCAGGTTGCTGCTCGTATCGGAAAAATAGGCATTTAGCTGAACCGAGTAATCGGCCCGCTGCCCTCTCTGATTGTAGTCGACGTTGATGTAGTTCCCGTACAAGGCGTTGGCCCTTGCCACAGACCACTGAACGATCTTGTTGATGAGTGCTCTGTGCTGGGAGGATTCGGGAAACACCTTGGGTTGCAGGATCGTAACGCTTTCCCCTTGGGCAGAAAACGTGCCGCCCAACCCGAATACGATCAGAGCGAGCAGGATCCTGCCGGCCGCCCTCATGCAGAGTCTCCAATGCTGACCCGCTGGATGCATACCGCCAGCACTTCTACGGCGGCGCGGATCTGCTGCAACGAGGGCAGGGTGGGAGCGATACGTATGTTGGAATCGTGGGGATCCTTGCCGTAAGGCCAGGTGGCGCCGGCTTTTGTGAACTTTACTCCCAGCTCACCGGCCAGAGCTACGACCGCAGCGGCGCAGCCCGGTTTGGTGTCCAGGCTGACGAAATACCCTCCGTACGGTTCGGTCCAGGTGGCCACGTCCTTGCCGCCGAGCTCTCGCTCCAGGATCTCCTGGACAGCCTGAAATTTCGGGGCAATGATACGGGCGTGCTTGTTCATGTGATCCAGGATCCCCTGCATATTCTTGAAGTATAGGACGTGGCGCAGCATATTGATCTTGTCCGGTCCGATCGTCTGGAAAAACAACCGCCCCCGCACCCACTCCATGTTGTTGCCGCTGCCGGCCATGACGGCGATCCCTGCTCCGGGAAAGGACACCTTGGAGGTGGAGCCGAAGATCAGCACCCTGTCCGGATTCTCAGATTTCTTGCACGCCTCCAGAATATTCTTCAGTCGGGCCGGTCCGCCCCCCAGATGGTGGACGGTGTAGGCGTTGTCCCAGAGGATGCGGAAATCCTCCGCCGCTGTTTTCATCGATGCCAGACGCTCCACGGTTTCCTCGGAGTACACCACTCCTGAAGGATTGCTGTACTTGGGCACGCACCACATTCCGCGAACCGCGGGGTCCACCCGTACCAGACGCTCCACCTCCGCCATGTCCGGTCCGCCGTCGGTCAGGGGGACCGGGATCATCCCGATTCCGAAGTGTTCACAGATGGCGAAATGTCGGTCATAGCCGGGCACGGGGCAGAGGAACTTGATCTTCCGCCCGAGCCAGGGTTTCCCTTCCCCGGAGGGCCCGTGGCTCATAGCTTGAGCGACTGTATCGTACATCAAGTTGAGACTGGCATTGCCCCCGATGATCACCTCATCGGGGCTGACATCGAGGAAATCGGCGAACAACCTCTTGGCTTCGGGGAAACCGTCCAATCCGCCGTAGTTGCGGACATCTAAACCGGAGGGAGTACGAAAGTTGTTCTCTCCCACGATCGTCAACATCCCGTTGGAGATATCGAGCTGCTCCGGTCCGGGTTTCCCCCGGGTCATATCGAGGGAGAGATTCTGCTTCTTGAATGCCTCGATGCGTTCGTTTAAGCTCTGTTTGGCCGGCATTGTCGATTCCTCCTTGGATTGTTTGTATCGCAAGCGTGCCGATTAATCACAAAGAAAATACGGGAATGGGGAGGCGCCGTCAACGCTGTAACCAGGGCAGGGTGTCCAGGTCGAGATTGCCTCCGGACAGGATGATGCCGATGCGCTTGTCCCGCACTTGAAAGGTGCCTTCAAGCACAGCCGCGAAGGGCACCGCAGCCGAAGGTTCTATCAGGATCTTCATCCGTTCCCAGATATGGCGCATTGCCGTGACGATCGACTCCTCCTCCACAGTAACGATCTTCTCCACATAGCGGTGGATTATCGGAAAGGTCAGGCTTCCCAAAGATGTGCGCAGGCCGTCGGCGATGGTTATTGGATTCTCCGAGGGGTAGATCCGGCCGTCGCGAATGGAGCGGAAAGCATCGTCGGCACCTTTGGGCTCGCCGGCGATGACCTGGATTTCAGGGTCGAGATAGTGGCAGCAGAGCGCCGTTCCGCTCAGCAGCCCTCCCCCGCCCACGGGAGCCATCACGATATCCAGGCCGGGGATTTCCCCGATCAGCTCCAGGGCACAGGTGCCCTGGCCCGCGATGATCCGCAGGCTGTTGTAGGGGTGGATGAAGGTCGCCCCGGTCTCCGCCACCACTTTTTCCAGGGTCTGCTCCCGGTCCTTTTGGGTGGATGGGCAAAAGATGATACGGGCGCCGTAGCCACGAACCGCTGCAACCTTGACCTTTGGGGAGTTCTCCGGCATCACGATATGTGCGGGGATTCCCCGCAGGCGGGCGGCCAGAGCCAGAGCCTGGGCGTGGTTTCCCGAGGAGTGGGTGGCCACTCCTTTGGCCGCTTTTGTCTCGGGAAGGGAGAACACGGCGTTGGCGGCGCCGCGGAATTTAAACGCTCCCACTTTCTGTAGATTTTCGCACTTGAAGAACAGTTCCGCGCCAACCATGGCATTGAAGCTGGCACAGGTCAGCACAGGGGTTTGGTGGGCATACGGGCGGATGCGCTCGGCTGCAGCCCGGATCGCTCGTAGATCCGGCGCCTCGGGTTTCTGATCATCGGTCATGATCCATCCAGTCTACACCGGGTGAAGCTGAGATGGCAAAGGGCATTGCGCCTGTGGCGCGCGGTGCCGGGGAACTCTTCGCCGACGGCACACGACGAAGCCGGCAGGCGAAGCCAAAACTTATTTGACCGGATCAGTAATGCTTAGTAAACTTTGAGAATGCGGCTTCAACTGGAAATGCCGGTGGTTATCCCAAAGAACGAGGACTGCGCACACTGCCGTCTCCGGCTGCAAGAAATGGCGGGACGGTTGAAGGGGGTTGAGACGGCGGAACTTTCCGAGCAGGATCGCATCTTGAGCCTCAGTTACGATCCCAACCTGACCAATGCTTCCGCGATCGAAAAGGAAGTGCGGAATCTAGGCGTCAAGCTGGAGCGCAGCTTCGCCCACGACCGGCTGCGTCTTCAAGGCCTGGACTGCGCCGACTGTGCCGCCACGATCGAGAAGATGCTGTCTCGCAAGGACGGGGTGCTCTGGGTGGCGGTCAATTTCCCCGCCTCCACGATGGAGGTAGAGTACGATCCGGAGCGTATCGATCCGGGCACGATCGGTAAGGAAATCGAGAACCTCGGCTACGCCGCCTCCAGCCCCAAACCGGATCACCGCCACAGCAATATCTTCTACATCCCCGAGATGGACTGTGACGAGGAGATCGCCTTGATCCGAAAGAAGCTCGGCGGCCTCGAGGGAGTACTCGACCTGGAGTTCAACCTGGTATCCCAGAAGCTGACCGTGGTGCACAGAACCTCCTCCGAGCGGATCGAAGAGGCCGCATACGGGACAGTGACGGGGAAAAATCAGTGCCGGTGGAGGGCGTTCAGATAGGGGATATCATGACTGTACGTCCCGGCGAACGGCTGTCCCTTGACGGTATCGTGGTCGAAGGAACTTCAGAGCTCGATCAGTCACCGATCACCGGCGAGTCGCTGCCCGTGGCTAAATCGAGGGGCGACGAGGTATTCGGCGGATCGATCAACGGGGGTGGATACCTGGAGATTCGGGTCACGAAACGCTCCCGGGACACTACCTTGTCCCGAATTATACACAGTGTGGAGGAAGCCCACTCCCGCAAAGCGCCCTACCAGAGCTTTGTCGATCGTTTTGCCAGGTACTACACCCCGGGGATCATGCTGATTGCCGTCTTGATGGCGGTGCTCCCACCTCTGATCACGGCGGCGAGCTGGAGCGTGTGGTTTTACAGGGCCCTGGTACTGCTGGTTGTCGCCTGCCCCTGTGCGTTGGTCATCTCGACACCGGTGACCATCGTAAGCGCGCTGGCCCGGGCGACCCGGGACGGGATCCTCTTCAAAGGGGGTGTGTTTCTAGAAGCGATCGGTTCTCTCAAGGCCATTGGCTTCGATAAAACCGGGACCCTGACCTACGGCAAGCCGTCGGTCAGCTCGGTATTGCCGTTGGGCGGCATGGAAGAGCAGGAGGTGGTTCGCATCGCCTCCGGAATCGAGTCCCGCTCCGAACACCATCTGGCCAAGGCAATCCTGGCGGAGGCTCAAGCCAGGGCTCTCGAAATCCCGGGAGCCTCTGAGTTCCTCGGTATGCCGGGGAAAGGGGCCGCGGCCACGATCGAGGGCGGCCGCTACTACATCGGCAACCACAGACTGTTCGAGGAGATGGGTTGGTGCTATCCCGAGCTCGATGCCCGTTTGGACAGCCTTGAAAAAGAGGGGAAAACCGTCGTCATTCTCGGTGACGGACGAACCGTTCTTGGTATCATAGCCATCTCCGACCAGCCCAGGGCGGAGTCGAGTGCCGCTGTTGCCGGCCTGAAAAACCTCGGCGTACAACATACCATTTTGCTCACAGGAGACAACCGATGCACCGCGGCTGCAATCAGCGATCGTGTCGGGATGGACGCCTACAAGGCGGAGCTTCTGCCCGAAGATAAGGTCGTGGCGGTACGCGAGCTGGTGGACGATTACGGGAAAGTGGCAATGGTCGGCGATGGAGTCAACGATGCACCCGCACTGGCGACCGCCACGGTGGGAATAGCCATGGGGGTGGCGGGTACCGATGCAGCCCTGGAAACCGCGGACGTCGCCCTGATGTCGGACGACCTGAGCAAGCTGCCCCTTGCTGTCCGCCTGGGGCGGCGGGCGCTACGGCTGATCAAGCAGAATATCGTCTTCTCGATTCTCCTCAAGGCCGTGTTCATCGCTTTGACACCTTTGGGACTTGCGACCCTGTGGATGGCGGTCCTGGCCGACATGGGTGCCAGCCTGCTGGTCATTTTTAATGGCCTGAGAGCGCTGGGAAAAAAGGTATAGAAATCCGCGCGCCGTCCAGCGAACCCCTCCAGGTGAGAAAATTTTTCTCACTTTAACGGTTTGGGAAATATTTTCTCACAATCCTCCAATTTCTGTTTCTGAGGCGAGGGGGGAAGCGCTTGACTACGCGGAAAACTCCCTCGGAGGTTCACGAGTATGGCACGGTTCATGCATATATAGATGATAGGAAGATTAAGACCAAAACGATACGGAGGTATCTATGAACGCTAAGAAGGTTATTATATTGCTTCTGATCGCCGGCGTTGCCACGGCAGGAGTTTTCGCTTCCGGCAACAAGGAAGACAAATCGGATGTCGCTCGCCCCGACTGGCGGCGGATGCCGCGAGGGGAAACGCCTGATTTTTCCGAAGAAACGGTCACCGTTACAGGGGAGCTGTACTTCGAAAACAGGATGCATCCGGAGCTGAAAAGCGGCAGCAAGGAATACGAGCTTCTCGCACCTCGCTTTTACGCCTACGATTTGGACCTGAAAGACGGCCAGACAGTCACGGTGGAAGGTTATACCGTCGAAGGCATGCCTTGCTGCGAAGAGGAAGAGGAAGGCGAAGTCCATATTTGGGTAACCAAGGCCATCATCGACGGCAAGGAGTACGATCTGGAAGCCGACGGTTTCCGGGGCGGCCACATGGGCTCCCGAAGGGGAATGGGAATGATGGGACCGGGCCGGCGTCCCTACGGTGATGGCGACTCACGCGACTGGGGTCGCAGGTGGTAGCCTCCTTGGAGCCCTGCAACCACTAGGTCCCTTTACTACTATGGGATGGGAAAAGGCTGCCGAGGGGCGGTCTTTTCCCTTTTTTGTTTGAAAGCTACAATCTGATTGGAAGAGGTGAACGTGGCCCGAGGATTCCGGCGGTTTTTCAAAGAGGAGCTCCTGTTTTTCATTTTTCTTCTCGCCCTGTTTCTGACCATCACTGCACTGGTGCTGGTCCTGCTCTCGGGGCGAAGCAGGCGGGAAAGCCTGCTGCTGGAGTACGAAGCCCAGAAAACCGCGGCCGCTCTGATGGAGTCTACCCGGGACGGGTCAACCCTTGATTCCGATGCATTGGAGGAAAGAATCGTCGGCTTCGGTATCTATACCTCTCAAGGGTTTGCCCTGCAGCGCTTCGGCAGCGCTCCGACCTCCCTAAAGGTACCTGGAAATCAGGCTTCGATCCTACGCTTCAACGAGGAGCGAAAAACCCTGACCCTGGTACGCTGGATCGGGATGTTCCCCGGCATGATGGAGATGCACCGGAGAATGCCGCGGATGATGAGACCGGAGAACCTTCAGCTGCTCTTCCTCGAGCTCTTTGTCGAGGGCTACTGGTCCACCCGCCGTGTGTTCAAGACTGCCAGTTTTATGGCGCCCCTTATGATTCTGCTCGTGCTGGGATTTATCGGGTACCTGTATTGCAAGAACAGTCTCTACAGAAAGAAACTGGCCTCTCAGCAGCAGCTGGCCCAGCTTGGGGAGGCGAGCCGTACCCTAGCACATGAAATAAAGAACCCTCTCAGCGCGATACGGATTCAGACGGGTATCTTGCGCAAAACTCTTCCGGAAACGAGCCGGGAAGATCTGCGGATCATCGATGAGGAGGTCTCCCGCCTCAGCCTGCTCACCGATCGTATCGGTGATTTTCTGCGGGACCCCCTCGGTCAGCCGGAGATCCTCAATCTGGATTCCTTCATTCGGGAGATGATTCAGCGTTACGATCGCGATATAACCTATACCAATGAATCCGAGGCGGACCTTGAGATTCGCTTCGACAGGCAGCGGCTGCGTTCGGTGCTGGGAAATCTGGTCAACAATGCTCTGGAGAGTCATGGTGCATCGACGGAACAGGAGCAGGTGGAGATCCTCGCGTCGGCCTTGAGGGGTAAAATCGAGATTGCGGTGCTGGACCGGGGAGAGGGAATCCCCCAAGAAAAGGCTGAAAAGATCTTCGATCCCTTCTACACCAGCAAGATCAGCGGATCCGGTGTGGGGTTGTCCATTTCCAAGCGTTTTGTCGAGGCGGCGGGGGGAAGACTATCGGTACAAAACAGAAAAGGCGGCGGCAGTGAAGCCAGGATTGTGCTGCCCCGGGGGAATCAATGAGAGTGCTGATCGTAGATGACGAGAAAAACATTCGTGAATCCGTCGAGCGCTACCTGAAGACGGAAAACATAGAAACCGTGACTGCCGAGAACGGTCTGTCCGCTAAACGGCTGCTCCAGGAGCAGGTCTTCTCCGCCGGAATCGTTGATCTGCGCATGCCGGGAATGGACGGCCTGGAACTTCTCAAATGGATCCGCGAGCAAGGTCCGCGGCTTCCGGTAATCATGATTTCCGCCTATGGAGAGATCCGGGATGCTGTGGAAGCAATGAAGCTCGGGGCCCAGGATTACATCGTCAAGCCTTTTGACCCCGAAGAGCTGGTGGTGCGCCTGAAGAAGATCGTGGAAAATCAAAAACTCCGGGATCAGATCGACCTGGGACGGGAAGCGGAACAGCCGGGAATCGACGGGCTGGGGACAAACGCCAAGATGCTCGAAATCCGGAGGAGCATCGCCAAGGTTGCCGATACCCCTTCCACCGTCCTGGTTACCGGGGAGAGCGGAACCGGCAAAGAGGTGATCGCCAAGATGATCCACGCCCTCTCTTCCCGATCCGAGAATCCTTTCATCCCCGTGAATGTGGGGGGCATCCCCGAAACCCTTCTCGAAAGCGAGCTGTTTGGTTACGAGCGGGGAGCCTTTACAGGCGCGGAGCGGCGCAAGGTGGGAATGTTCGAGGTGGCTTCAGGAGGAACCTTGTTTCTGGACGAAATCGGGGAGATGTCCGCGCAATTGCAGGTGAAGCTTCTCAGAATCTTTCAGGATAGAAAGGTGCAGCGGTTGGGCGCCACCGATTTGATCCCTGTAGATGTTCGGATCATCGCCGCCACCAACCAGGATCTACACAGACTGGTCAGGGAAAACAGTTTTCGGGAGGATCTGTACTACAGACTGAATGTCATCCATCTGGTGGTTCCCCCCCTTCGGGAACGGATCGATGACCTGCCCCTCCTGGCCGGTCAACTGATGCGCACGCTCGGGCTAAAGCTTGGGAAAAGTGTTCAGGGAATCGACGCGGAGGGACTCGAGAAACTGCAGAGCTACTCCTTCCCCGGGAACGTTAGGGAGCTGGAAAATCTTCTCGAAAGGGCCATGATCTTTGCCGAGAGCAGTACCCTTGCCGCTTCGGATTTGATCCTGCCCCAGAGCGAAATCCCCGCCTCACCCCGGCCTTTCTCCCTCGAGAGCTTGGAAAGACAGGCGATCATCGAGGCTCTGCACCGCTGGGAGGGGAACCGCACCAAGGCTGCTTCCGAGTTGGGGATCAACAGGCGTACCTTGCTGAACAAGATCAAGCATTTCGGAATCGAGTTATAGGGGTTAAGCTTTGCGTGCAGCGGTAGACTCTACAGCAGTGCTTCGACGGTTTCCGCAATGGTCAGACAGCAGGTCAATCCGGGGGATTCGATTCCCACCAGGTTGATCAGACCAGACAGGCCGCGGTCCCCTTCCTCCCGGATTATGAAATCCCGGAAAGGTTCGCCCCGCTGATAGAGCTTTGGCCGGATACCTGCCATGTCCGGCACCAGGTCTTCGAAATCGATGAAGGGGAGGAACTTTTTTGCATTGGTATAGAAATCCCTCTGCTGATCCGGATCTACCTCGTAGGAAATCTCCTCTACGTAAACCGCATTGGGGCCGATCTTTAGCCTGTCGTCGAGACTCAAAACGGCGTGGGCGCCGAGATGTACCGGAGAAGGTGTGGGGTAGACCAGGCGGCTCACCTTGCCTTGGTGGCGGCTGGAGACACTGAAGTACTCTCCTTTACAGGGATAGATCCGGTAGTCTTCCTCATCGATATCGATACCGGCCATCCAGGCGATTCTGTCCGCCCAGAGCCCGGCGGAGTTGATGAGCACCGCGGTCTCCAACTGTACCTGTTCACCGTCGGCGTCTTTAATCTGCACCATGTATCCGTCGGCGCTCTTTTCCAAACCGATCGCTTCGGTACCGTAGGCTACTACGGTACCTCGGGACTTGGCGGCCTGCTCGAAATATTTCATGAGCTGGTGGGAGTCGACGATACCGCTTTCCGGGCTGTACAGGCCGGAAACTGCGTAGACGTAGGGCTCCATGGCCTGGACTTCCTCTTTGGTGATGAGGTACACGCCGGAAACTCCGTTTGTTTTTGCCTGCTGTAAAATGGCGTTGAGCTTCTCTTCCTCAAGCGCATCCGTGGCAAGGATGATTTTTCCGGTCTTTCTGTGAGGGATGCCTTCGTTCCGGCACAGCTCGTAGAGCATAGGATTGCCCCGCACGCAGAGCTTGGTTTTCAACAGGTTTTCCGCGTAGTACAGGCCGCGGTGAATGACCTCGCTGTTTCGGGAGGAGGTTTCCCGGCCGAAACCGTCGTGCCGTTCAACGACAACGATCTCCGAACCCTCTTTGGAATGGGACAGGCGCTCGGCGATGGCCAGACCTACAACCCCGGCGCCGATGATCACAATATCTACTCGATCCACGAGCCCCATCATAGTGTGGCTTGACAGCGGGCGACAAGCCCCACACAGTGGTTTAAGATAGGACTGCACAGGAGGCAATTATGAGCGATGATGGCAAATTGAGGGAGCAGCTTCTCTATCACCTCTCCGGTCATGGGGCGCATATCGATTTCGCTGCAGCGGTCGAGGGTTTTCCCTTCGATCTGGCGGGAAAACATGTGCCCAATCTGGCCCATACGGCCTGGCAGTTGGTCTTTCATCTCCAAATAGCTCAGTGGGACATGTTGGCCTTCTGTACGGACCCAAAGCACGTATCTCCGGAGTATCCGTCGGGGTATTGGCCGGAGACGGAAGCACCGAAGGATGAAGAGCAGTGGAAGCGGACGGTCTCTTCTTTTTTAACCGAGCTGCAGGCCATGGTCGACCTGGTCAAGGATCCAGGCAACGATCTCCTTGCCCCTTTCCCCCACGGCAGCGGTCAAAACCTGGTGCAGGAGGCAATCCAGATTATCGATCACAACTCCTATCACATCGGGCAGCTCGTGGATCGAGTAGATATTGTGATCATCGGCGCCGGGGTTGTAGGTCTGGCCATCGCCGAGCGCCTGTCCCATTCCAAAGAG
>JABUBP010000430.1_pt1 | contig 11709 bp, 8 predicted proteins | sample 7240331 | NCBI WGS metagenome assembly JABUBP01 (sample SAMN07256347, study PRJNA390944) | subsurface metagenome | isolation source: Methane hydrate marine sediment | place: Pacific Ocean: Eastern North Pacific, ODP site 1244 | collected 2002 | reverse complement strand
TAAGGCATTTTTCGCTATAATTGCCAAACTACCAACTTTTGTTTGTATTAGGAGGTGAACCGAATGACAGATAGTGATAAAACCAAAGAGCAGCTGTTAAACGAATTAATAGATTTACGAAAAAAAATTGTTGAATTAGATGAAATAAAAAATTCCCCAAAGAGTGCAGAAAAACAATTAAAAAAATCTGAACAACTCTACAATTTAATATTTAAGAATTCCAGTGATATTATTGGTATTACTACTTTTAGCTTGAATCCAGTATATATCTATATTAATCCTTCGATTAAAAGCATCGGATACGAGCAGGAAGAATTACTCGGGAAATCTCCTTTTGATTTTATACATCCCGATGATAGAAAAAAATTATTTCCACTACTAAAGAAATATATGAATGCTAAATTAAAAAAGCTCCTTACTGGTAAAGAATCTACTATTACTGAGAGAATTGAATATCGTTTTAAAGATAAAGGTGGAAATTGGCGTAATTTCCAAACCACTGGAAATATTGTAGGAAATCAACTACTTTTTATTACCAGAGATATCACTGACCATAAGAAAACTGAAGAAGCACTAAGCAAAAGCCAGCAGGAATTTGCCAGTCTCTTTGAGAGTAGCCCTGAGGCCTTAGTCTATACAGATGAAAAAAGTAATATTTTAGATATAAACCCCCGATTTACTGAACTTTTTAGCTATACCTTAGAGGAGATTAAAGGTAGAAATATTGATGACGGAATGATACATCCTTCTGATAAGATGGAAGAGGGAAAAAAGTTAACTGAAAAAGCCTTAAAGGGGTATTTTTATTGCGAAACTATTAGAAAGAAGAAAGACGGGACTTTTTTTCCAGTAGTTATATCTGGTTCTCAAGTTATAATTGATGATCAGTTGAGGGGAATGATAACCTTATATCAAGATGTTACCGAACGTCAAAACATGTTAAACAAATTAAGAAAGAGCGAAGAAAAATATCGTAATCTTTTTGAGAATATGCCCGGAGCTTACTATCGTACAGATAGAGAGGGAAATCTTATAATGATAAATCCGGAAGGAGCTAAATTATTTGGTTATAATTCTTTAGAGGATATCTTAGAGGAGAATATAGCTCAGCATTTATACTTTGCTCCAGAAGAAAGAAAAAGATATCTTAAAGAGTTAGAAAAAAATAAAGGAAATCTTAAAGACTTTGAGCTTACTTTAAAAAAGAAAGATGGCACTCTTCTGATTATTTCTGATGCCAGCCATTTTTATTATAATAAAGAAGGAAATATTGCAGGAGTGGAAGGTATTTTTGTGGATATTACCGAACGCAAACGAAATGAGCAACTTCAACAGGTTTTATACAATATTTCCCAAGCCGCTAATTCTCCTATATCCTTAAAACAACTTTATAAAGCTATTCATAAAGAACTGGGAACCATCATCGATACCACAAACTTTTATATCGCTTTAGTTAACGAAAAAGAAGATAAGATCTACTTTCCTTACCATCAAGATGAGATGGATGATAATTTTCCCATCCTTAACTTTAGTACTTCAAATGCCCTTACTGCTTATGTTATAAAAACAGGAAAACCCCTGCTTAATGATAATAGTCAATATGAGGAAATGGTAGCTCAGGGAATATTAACCGCTATGGGTACTATTACCGATGAATCCATCTGGTTAGGAGTCCCCCTAAAAATAGAAGGCAAAACCATTGGGGCCATGGTGGTTCAAAGCTACACCAACCCTAATCTCTATTCTGAAGGCGACATCAAGCTTATGGAATTCGTCTCCTTCCAGGTAGCTACTGCTATCGAGCGTAAAAGCTCTGAAGAGAAAATCAAACACCTAAGCTTCCATGATGCTCTAACCGGTCTTTACAATCGGGCTTACTTCGAAGAAGAACTGGAAAGATACAATTTTCCCCGTTACTACCCTCTAAGTATTGTGATACTCGATGTCAACGGCCTAAAAGTCATAAATGATACCTTTGGCCATCATGAAGGAGACAAACTCTTACAACACCTCTCCCAGATCCTTGTTTCCGTATCCCGCCAGGGAGATATTCTTGCCCGTATTGGAGGAGATGAATTTGCCATCATCCTCCCTTCTACCACCTCCGAACAGTCCCATAGTTTTTGTGAGAGGATCAAAAAAGCCTGTCAGCAAGATAAAATAGAGCCCATCTACTTAAGACTGAATATCTCTTTAGGTCATGTCACTCAGGAAGGAGAGCACAAAGATATAAACTCTCTTCTTAAGACAGCTGACCGCAAGATGTATCAGGATAAACTCTTCAGTGCAAAAAGTAGAGAAAAACATTTCTTAGAGGCCTTCCGCATCATCCTGGCCGAACGGGACCCCCATACTTCTGATCATGCCCAGAGACTCCAGGGGTTGGCCCTCTCTTTAGGTAAAAGGGTAGGGCTTAACGAATACCAGTTAGGAAACTTAAAACTATTAGCTCTCTTACACGATATCGGTAAGATCGGGATTCCGGATAGTATCCTCTTTAAGACCTACATCCTAACCCCCTCAGAATGGGAGAAGATGAGAGAACACTCTCGCAAAGGATATAGTATGGCTAAAAACATTCCTGATTTTGCCCCCATCGCCCAGGAGATCCTCTATCACCATGAACACTGGAATGGTACCGGTTATCCGGATGGCTTAAAAGGGGAAAAAATACCCCTCCTTTCTCGCATTATCTCCATTATCGATGCCTATGATGTAATGCAGTCTCGCCGCCCTTATAAAGGAGAAATAAGTAAGACTGAAGCCATAAAAGAAATCAAAAGATGTGCCGGCACTCAGTTTGACCCTCAGCTGGTGGAGATATTCTTGAAGATAGTAAAAAATAATGCGAGTAGAGAAAGAAAATAGATTATTTCTTAAAGTTTTGATAACATTTTTTAATTATTTTCGCCTTTTTTGGAGTACATGTAATAAAATCTACCAATATGCCTATTAAAGGAGCAAAAACTATTAGTTATAAATTTTAGTAGGTAGTAAGATAAAGAGAAGAATAGCCTGAATTATTTTTATGCAATACGCAATACACGATTTGCAATGCGAATAAGTTTCAATTCTTGATATTTAAATAATCCTTTGATATATTAATGTACATAGTGCACTTTTTAAAACAAATGACCATCCTCGGGATAAGCACAGAGGAAATTTCAAAAGTTCTAAAGAATTCATTTAAAGCATAGGGAACAATATGATAGAGTCAGTCTTTTTGTACCTGACATTTTTTATTGCTGCAGGTATAAGTTCCATGATCGGTATAGGTGGTGGAGTACTTTATATCCCCATTTTATTAGCCTTTGGTTTTCCTTTTTATCAAGCTGCAGCGATTAGTATTTTTATAATAATGGCTCTCTCTATTTCATCTTCATTGGTATATTATCGAGTTCAATTAATAGATTGGAAATTAGCTTTAATAATTGAACCTTTAACTGCTATTATGTCCCTTATGGGCGGATATTATTCTTCCTTTATTCAAATTAAAGAATTAAAAATATTATTCATTTTGGTTCTGATTATTTCCGGATATTTTATGATAAAACCTATTAAAAAAATTCAAGATAAATTCATTAATCAGGGAAAATGGGGTTACTGGTCAAGAAAATTTGGAGAAGAAAAGTATTCAGTTAATCTTTTAATCGGGCTCCCGCTCACTGCTCTGGCCGGTTTAATTGCTGGTTTATTAGGCATAGGAGGAGGAATAATAAAAGTACCTTTAATGGTTTTATTACTGGGAGTTCCTATGAAGATCGCAGTAGGGACCTCATGTTTTATGGTAGGAATAACTGCTTTATTCGGTTTTTGGGGACATTATTTTGCGGGACATTTTGAACCGAAAATGGCTTTAATTTTAGCCTTAGTGGTTTTTGCCGGGGCTCAAGCTGGTTCTCGAATGTCTATAAAGATAGATAAAATTTTATTAAAAAGAATATATGCTATATTTCTTTTTTTAATCTCTGCCTGGATGATGGCGAATGTGGTAAAATAATTAATAAAAAGAGGTAATGGTTAATGAGAGTTATTGGTATAATAGGATATAAGAAAAGTGGCAAAACTACTTTGACACTAAAACTATCGGATGAATTAATAAAAAAAGGCTATAAAGTAGCAGTAGTAAAACATATTAACGAAGGCCTTGATCTGGCCAATTCGGATACTTCAAAATACAAAGAAGTTCTAACCCAGGTAGCAGCAATTACTCCTGAAGAGTCAGTAATATTTTTAAAAAGCAAAAAGAATTTAGAAGAGATTATAAAATATTTTGAAGCTGATATTATCTTATTAGAGGGCTTTAAAAATGAAAAAACTTTTCCCAAAATTATTTGCTTAAGAGAGGAAAGTGAAAAGGCTGAATTGTTTGATGGATTACAGCTTTGTACGGTTGGTTTTGTTTCTAAGGGGGTAAACCAGAAACTTTGCGACTTTAATATTTTAAATGATGAGGATATAAAAAAAATAGCAAAAATAGCTATTAATAAATCATTTAAATTACCTAACTTGAATTGCGGGGAATGTGGATATCAAGATTGTTATGGTTTAGCTCAAGAGATTGTTAAAGGAAACAAAACTCTTGATGATTGTTCTTCTTTAGAACCCTCAACTTTAGTGAAAGTAAATGGGGAGAAAATCTCGATGAATCCTTTTATCTCTAAAATAGTGAAAAACACTATTATCGGGCTTTTATCTTCTTTAAAGGGCTTTATCAAGGGGGATATTGAGATAAAGATAAAGCAAAAATAAATTCGTATCGAGTATTGCGCGAAGATGGTTAGCCGGTTAGCCAGTTTACCGGTTACCCGGTTGAAGAATTAAAACCAGGTTGGTTAACTGTATCAACTAATTCTCATCTTGCAACTGATAACCTGTATTTGAAATTAACGACTAGTATTAACTGGTCAACTAGCTAACTGGGTAACTAAATAAACTTGCATTTTGTAACTTGTATTTAATGCTAACGACTAATTTAACCGGCAAACTGGTTAAATAGAGACTGTACGCTACCCGCTATACGCTAATTTCTATGGAGGTGACTCTTAAATGTCAGTAGTTTTGATTAAACCAAAAACAAGTAGCAAAAAAGAGACAAAAGAAGAAAAAATATATGATGCAATAATAATTGGAGGTGGGCCTGCAGGCTTAACCGCAGGTATCTATCTTAGTCGAGCCAGAATAAATACTCTATTAATTGAAAAAGCCCTTCCTGGTGGACAGGCAATCCTTACTGAAATTATTGAAAATTATCCTGGCTTTCCCCTTGGTATTGCAGGTCCTGAATTAATGCAAAAAATGGAGGAGCAGGCTGTAGGATTTGGCCTAAAAATAGAATATGGGGAAGTAGCAGAAGTTAAAATAAAAGAAGGTAGGGAAGATAAGGAAGGTAAAGAAGATAAGGTAAAAATGGTAAAAATCAATAATCAAGAATATAGAACTCTAACTATTATCCTGGCTTCCGGAGCAGATGCGAGTAAATTAGAAGTCCCCGGAGAAGAAGAATTAAGAGGAAGGGGAGTTTCTTATTGTGCTACCTGTGATGCCCCCTTTTTTAAGGACCAAAAGATAGTAGTGGTTGGCGGAGGGGATACGGCAATTGAAGAAGCTTTATATTTAACTAAGTTTGTTCGAGAAGCAACCATTATTCATCGTCGAGATAGATTGAGAGCAACTAAGATATTACAGGAAAGAGTTTTTTCTAATAAGAAAATAAATTTTGCCTGGGATTCGGTAGTAACAAAAATATTAGGCAAGGAAAAAGTAGAAGGTGTTTTGATTCAAAACAAAAAAACAGGCAAAGAAAAGGTAATTTCCTGTCAGGGTGTTTTTGTTTTTGTAGGCAACATACCCAATTCAAAATTTTTAAACAAGTTAATAAAATTAGGCAAAAAGGACTATATTTTGACTGATGATAATATGATGACTTCACAAGAAGGTATTTATGCTTGCGGAGATGTTAGAAAAAAGCTCTTAAGACAGGTGGTTACTGCCTGTGGAGAAGGAGCTACCGCTGCCTTTGCAGCCCAAAAATACATTGAAGAATTAAAAGGGGTTTCCTACAAATAGAAGAAGAGAGGATAAAAAAATGAATTTTGGAATATCAACTATGCCATTTGAGGACTATCAGTTAAAATCGAAATTACCTTTATTAAAAGAGGCTGGGATAAAATATATTGAGGTAAAACCAAAAGAAGGACATTTCAATTATCATGACCCCAAATATCTGGATGAAATGTCTAAAGAATTTAAAAGAAATGGAATAAAAGTAATATCAATGCATATGCCTACTCACGGAGCAGATATTTCCCTGATTGAGGAATATGGACGGGTATGGTCTGTCCGGGAAGTGGAAAAAACAGCTCTTGCTTTACTAAGATTAGGAGGAGAGATTTTAGTGGTTCATCCGGGAAGTGAAATTGAAGATGAGAAAGCGAGGAAAGCGCGTCGAGAAAAGAGTGAACAAAGCTTAGAGGAAATATTAAAATTTTGTGAACATTGGGGAATTAAGGTTGTTTTAGAAAATACTTTACCCGGAAAGACCGGTGACAGCATACGCGAGATTCTGGAGATAATAAAAAAATTTAATTCGAAAAATCTGGGAATTTGTCTGGATACCGGACATTACAACATAGCTTCTTCTCTTTACAATCATAGTGGAGTTGCGGAGTGTTTGCCGGAAATAAAAGATTATTTATATCATTTGCATATTCATGATAATTTCGGAAAGAATGATGATCATTCTCTGCCTTATGAAGGCAATATAGATTGGAAAGGACTTATAAAGGGCTTAAAAGAAATTAATTACCAAGGAGCATTTATGTTTGAATTAAGGAAAAAAACAAATAATGAAGAAATGCTACGAACGATTAAAGAATCGTATATAAATTTATTTAAGGAAAAAAAATGACTGATAAAAAAGGACATCTTTATTGGTTACGAAGAAAATTACCCGACCAAAAAGTTTTAGAACGGATGGATTCATTATTAAAAGAACTAAATTTACATACAGTTTGTGATAGTGCCCTATGTCCCAATCGAGGCGAGTGTTTTAAAAAAGGAACGGCTACTTTTATGATATTGGGGAATATCTGTACGCGAAACTGTAAGTTCTGTGCCGTAGAAAAGGGTAAACCACTCCCATTAGACCCGGAGGAACCTCATCATATTGCACAGGCTGCCAAACATTTAGATCTTAAACATATAGTGGTTACTTCTGTAACCAGAGATGACCTTCCAGATGGCGGAGCAGAACACTTTACCCGGACCATTATGGAGATTAAAAAGTTACTTCCTGAAAGCACCATAGAGGTATTAGTCCCTGATTTTGAGGGTTCCTGGGGAGCACTCCAAATAGTAATAGATGCTCAACCAGAAGTTATAAACCATAATATCGAAACGGTTGCCCGCTTATATAATTTAGTAAGGCCAAAAGCGGTTTATAAACGTTCTTTAGAGCTATTAAGGCAGGTTAAGATTCGGGGTAAAAATATTATTTCTAAATCGGGGATTATGGTAGGCTTAGGAGAGAAAAAGGAAGAAGTTATTAAGGCGATGAAAGATTTACGAGAAGTGGATTGTGATATTTTAACTGTAGGTCAATATTTAAAGCCATCTCCTCACCATGTAAAAGTCAGCGAATATATCCATCCCGATAAATTTGAAGAATATCAAAATATAGGGATGTCTTTAGGTTTTAAATACGTAGCCTCAGGCCCTTTGGTGCGCAGTTCTTATCATGCCGGTGAAATATTGAAAAATATAATTTAATCGCATAGGAATTTCCTTCTTCAGTAAGCCCTAATTGCCGTTAGTTTTAAATACAATTTTTAGTTACCATTATACAGCTAAAAACTTAAAACGAAAAGCGAAAAACCATTATTCAAAATTCAAAACTTTTTCTCTCAATACTAAATTTTAATTTCTGTTTCTTCTTCTCTATCTTTTCGTTTTTGCTATATAACATGCGAGATAAGAAAGATGAAAATCAATAGATAAAACAATATATTTAAATTTTAAATTTTGAGCTATGGCTTTAAGTTTTGCGCTTTTCGCTTTGTTACTAAATACCATTCACTAACGGTTAATTTAATAAGTTAATTTTTTTGATATATTTAAATATATCTGATAGAATTAAAATCGATAAATCAAATATAAGAAAATTGACCAAGGACAAGGAGGACAAGTTTGTATGACTAAATATGATGTTAATAAAGTAAAAAATATTGCCTTGGTAGGCCATGGTGATTCCGGAAAAACCTCGCTTACCGAGGCTTTGCTTTATGACTCAGGAATGATTACTAGATTGGGAGACATCAAACAAGGTAATACCACTACTGATTATGATCCCCGAGAAATAAAGAAAGGAATAACCATCAATTCATCTTTAGCTTATTTAGATTGGAAGGGTTTGATGGTAAATATTCTCGATACCCCAGGTTACCTTGATTTTATTACTGATACCAAATTGAGCCTTAGAGTTGTGGATAGTGCCATAATAGTTGTATGTGGAGTATCAGGAGTAGAAGTGCAGACTGAAAAAGTCTGGGATTTTGCCGATGAATACAAACTACTCCGAGCTCTTTTTATAAATAAAATGGATCGGGAAAGAGCCGATTTTTACCGAGCAAAAGATACAATTAACAAAGTTTTTGGTTCATCCGCAATTTCGGTACAATTACCCATTGGCAAGGAAGAAAATTTCCAAGGCATAGTCGATTTAATAAAGATGAAAGCCATTATTTATAAAAAATCAGGAGAGGGTAAGCCAATTTTTGAAGAACAGGAAATTCCCCAGGATATGAAAGAAAAGGCAGAATCTTATAGGAAGGAATTAGTAGAAGCAGTAGCTGAATTCGATGACGAGCTTTTAATGAAATATTTGGATGGGGAAACTTTGACCAACCAGGAGATTACTTCTTTGTTAAAACAGGGGATAAAAGAAAGAAAGATTGTTCCCATTCTTTGCGGCTCAGCGACTATGAATTTAGGAATAGAGCTTCTTCTTGATTTTATAAGCGAATATCTTCCTTCTCCATCTGAAATGCCCCCTGTTGCAGCCAAGAATGTAAAAACTTCTTCTGAAGAATTAATAAAAAATTCTATTGATACCCCTTTTTCTGCTTTTGTTTTTAAAACTGTAGCAGACCCCTACGTGGGAAATTTAACCTACTTTAGAGTGTATTCAGGGAAATTACCCGAAGATTCAAATATTTATAATTCCTCAAAAAGCATAGATAATAAAGTAGGGAAAATTTATAAAATGCAGGGCAAGAATCAACGCCCTATTTCTGAGGTTTGTGCCGGAGATATAGCAGCTGTAGCTAAACTTAAGAATACTATTACCGGTGATACTCTCTGTGATAAAGATAATCCTGTTTTATTTAAAAAAATAGAATATCCCGAACCAATAATGCTACTGGCAATCTCTCCCAAGACTAAGGGAGATGAGGATAAATTAAGTACCGCTTTAAGCAAGATAATTGATGAGGATCCTACAGTTAAAGTTTACCGGGATGAAAATACCGGAGAGACCATATTAGCCGGCATGGGAGAATCCCATCTGGAAGTAATAGTTGATACTATGGAAAGTAAATTTGGAGTAGAGGTTGAAAAAAGCACTCCTAAAGTAGGATACAAAGAGACTATTCGAAAAAAGATTAAGGTAGAAGGAAAATATAAGAAGCAATCTGGCGGCAGGGGGCAGTACGGACATTGCTGGTTAGAGCTTGAACCCAAAGCAAGAGGAGGGGGGTTTGAATTTGTAGATAAAATAGTTGGAGGAGTAATTCCGCGTCAGTATCGACCTGCAGTGGAAAAAGGCGTAAGCGGAGCAATGGAAAAAGGAATATTGGCAGGATATCCCACTGTAGATATAAAGGCTACTGTTTATGACGGCAGTTATCACCCAGTTGATTCTTCAGAAATGGCTTTCAAAGTAGCCGGTTCGATGGCTTTTAAGAAAGGAGCGGCAGAAGCTAACCCGGTCTTATTAGAGCCTATCATGGATATAGAAGTAATAGTACCAAAAGAATATATGGGGGATATAATTGGAGATTTGAATAGTAAAAGAGGGAAGATAATGGGGATGGAAGAATCTTCAAGTGGAAAACAGGCTATTAAAGCTAAAATACCCCAAGCAGATATTTTTAAATATGCTATCGATTTGAGGTCAATTACTCAAGGTAGAGGTACTTTTAGTTTAAAATTTTCTCATTATGAAGAGGTGCCTGCTAATATTGTACAGGAAATAATTGCAAAATCTAAAGAAGAAGAGGAAGATAAAAAATAATTCTTAAAAAAATTTAAAATATTTTTTAAAAAAAGAAGGATTTTTAAATTAGATATAGAATGTATTATATAAAGATGGACTTATTTATCGATTTGCACTAGTAAAATATTATAAAAAAAGGGGAGGTGTAATAATATGGCAGATTTAGCTTGGTATTGGTGGGCAGCAATCATTGCAGCGATAGCATATTTGATATGGTATTTTGCAGAAGAATAGAATAAAATATAAATTAATATCGAATTACTATAAATTGTAAGAAACGTTTCTTTAAGTGCAGGGCGAAGCAAATTGTCCTGCACTTTATTTATATTTATTAAAAAGGTGATTAATTTGAAATTACCAGCCAAAAAAAGATATATTTTATTAATTTTGCTTTTCCTTATTTTCTTTGTTATTACTTATAAATCAATGGCAGATGAAGAAAATAGAGAAAACAGAGTCATTCCTTTAGGAGAAGTAGATTCATTAAAAGTTTCTATAAAATTTGGGGCAGGAAAACTGGTCTTAATTTCCGGGGAAGAAGATGTGTTTAAAGGTAATTTCCAATATGATAAAAGTATCTTAAAGCCTAATATCCAGTATGAGATATTAGGGGAAACCGGTATTTTAACTCTATCGCAGAGTATTAAGAAAGACCTTGATTTACCATTTCCTTATAAAAATAGATGGAATTTAAAATTACCTTCTGATATCCCTCTGCAATTATATATCAACACCGCAACTTATAGTGGAGATATTGACCTAACTAATTTACAGGTAGAAAAATTTTACCTTACTACAGGTGCCAGCCAAACCAACATCATATTTGATCAACCCAATCTTATAGATTTAAAAAATATAAAGATCAAGACAGGTGCCTCCACTATAAAAATGTTAGGTTTAGCTAATGCAAATTTTGACAAAATGAATTTTGCCGGTGGAGCAGGAAGCTACACCTTTGATTTTTCAGGAGACCTAACTAAAAAATCGAAAGTTAATATTAATGTAGGGGCAGCAAAAATAGTTTTAAAGATACCTTCGAACATGGGAACTAAGATAATTTTTAGAAATTTTCCGGCTTCAAAATTAGATGTCAGGGGTTTTATAAAAATAAATGACCAGACTTATATTAGTCCGGAATACGGGAAGAGCGATGCGGAATTGGATATCGAAATCAAGGGAGGTCTCATAGATATTGAGGTAGTCTCACTAACTGACTAAATTAGTCGTTAGTGAATAGTGAATAGTCGTTAGCATTAGATGTAGGTTTTTAGTTTATAGTTTTTAGACAAGAGAAAAATCGGTTTACAGTTCATTACAAGAGTGTATAAAACAATGTAGTCTTGGCTATTTAGAGCTTTCTGTAAATTTGTAACCCATAACCCCCGTAACTTATTACAGATTACTCATCCCTTATCACTGTACTTTATCCTGCCAAT
>JABUBP010000429.1_pt1 | contig 11711 bp, 16 predicted proteins | sample 7240331 | NCBI WGS metagenome assembly JABUBP01 (sample SAMN07256347, study PRJNA390944) | subsurface metagenome | isolation source: Methane hydrate marine sediment | place: Pacific Ocean: Eastern North Pacific, ODP site 1244 | collected 2002 | reverse complement strand
ATCCCTTATAGTAGATGGTGAAGCAGCGGAAAGAAAAGTGTGCACCGTTTTGATGAGCAACGGCAAGTATGGGGGTGGAGGTATGTTTGCGGCACCTGATGCCGACCTCACTGATGGTCTTCTTGATGTATTGATAATAGGTGATTTGAGCAAGCCAGACCTTCTCTGGTCATTGCCACGAGTGTACAAAGGCACTCATCTAACCCATCCCAAAGTCACCATGAAAAGAGCGAGAGAAATAGAGATACAGTCTGCAGAGCCGGTGTCTCTTCAAGCTGATGGTGAGCTGCTAGGTGACCTGCCTGCCCGTTTCTATCTCTTACCGGCAGCACTAAACATTGCTGTCTAGATTTGGCTTTTGAACCTATGGTCGGGGTGAGAGGATTTGAACCTCCGACCTCATGGTCCCAAACCATGCGCGCTAACCGGACTGCGCTACACCCCGCAACTTAATCCATTTCGGCTAACTTCTGCAACCTCTCCCAATCCTCATCTACTTTCCTCTGCAGTTCATCAATTACATGCTTATTTCCCGGCACAAACAGATGCTCAAACCTCCGCTGTGCCTTCAAGTATTCTATCACTGGCTTCTTTTCGGTGGGTCTTGAGGTTATTCTATATTTACCATATTCAACCTCAAAAAGAGGCCACATGCAAGTCTCAACGGCAAGCCGAGATAGGCGGATAGTCTCATCCATCGGGAAGCGCCAGCCACGAGGGCAAGGTGATATTACATCAATGTAGGATGTTCCCTCAATTGAAACTGCTTTCTGAACCTTGGTCATAAGGTCTCGCCAGGCATGTGGTGCTGCCTGAGCAGCATAAGCAACACCGTTGGCAACCATCATACCAACCATGTCCTTACGATGCTCTGTTTTACCTGGTATAACTCTTCCCACCGGTGAGGTGGTGGTCCAGGCACCGAGAGGGGTCGCCGCGCTGCGCTGAATCCCGGTATTCATATAAGCCTCATTATTAAGACAAACATAAAGTATCTGTTGACCTCGCTCGACAACTCCACTCAACCACTGGAGCCCAATATCATAAGTAGCCCCATCTCCAGCAAAAGCCACAAATTTAATATCGCGGTCTGTCATCTTACCTAGCTTGACAAAATGCCTGTAAGTAGTCCAGGCAGCGGCCAATGTACTGGAAACGTTCTCAAAAGCGTTGTGAATCCAGGGGACTCGCCACGCTGTGTGAGGAAATGGGCTGGTACAAACCTCAAGACAACCGGTTGCGCTAGCGGTTACTACCGGCTTGCCCAGTGCGGTTATGGCGTGCAATACCTGACGAACGATGATAGTTTCAGGACATCCGTGACAGGCCCTGTGTCCTGGCGCTATTTTATCTTCCTGATAAGCTATTTCCTTTAACTTTATAGCCATAATACCTCCTTACTCTCTAACCGAAAGAAATCTAATGATTGGCGGCTTAATCTCACCGGTCTCGGCAATTTTAGATAGCTCGCGGAAAATATCACTAAACTCAGAGGGAACCGTGTCACGACCACCCAGACCATAAAAGAAATCAATCATCTTCACCGAGAGACCACGATTGAAGAAGGCTGAGCAGGTCTCGATGAATAAGGGACCTCCCTCAGCACCAAAGCACTCACATCTATCCATCGCTGCCACCGCTTTTATATGCTTAAGGGCTTTTACTATCTCATCGGCGGGGAAAGGACGAAAGCAACGGACTTTAAGAATTCCGGCTTTCATGCCCTTTTCTCGCATCTCATCCACTGCTTCCCGGCATGCCCCTGCCCCCGAACCTATGATTAAAATAGCTACCTCAGCATCTTCAAGCCGATAAGACTCTACTAACCCATAATGCCTCCCAGTGATTTTACCGTATTCCTGTCCGATTTCCGGGATGACTCTCAGGGCATTATTCATCGCTTCAAACTGTGGGCGCCTATGCTCAAAGAAATAATCCCAGTGGTCAAAAGCCCCGAAACTTTTAGGATGGTCTATATCTAAGAGGGAATAACGAGCTTTATACTCTCCAACAAAATCTTTTACCACCTCATCGGGCAAGACTTCAACCCGACCCAAAGTATGCCCCAAAACAAAGCCGGCATGACCACACATTATCGGTAGCATAATATCGGGATGTTCAGCGATTCGTACCGCCTGGATATAATTATCATAAACCTCTTGGTGGTTTTCAGCGAAAATCTGAACCCAGCCGGCGTCACGCGAGCCCATCATGTCGGTCTGGTCGGTAAGTATGTTAAGCGGGGCAGAAAGAGACCGATTAACCACCGCCATGGTGATAGGACAGCGAAGCCCCGAGGCAACCCAGAGAGTCTCCCACATAAGAGCCAATCCGGGTCCACAGGTAGCCGTCATAGCTCGAGCACCAGCAGCAGAAGCCCCGATACAGGAACTCATGGCGGCATGCTCACTCTCCACACGGATATACTCGGTATCCACCAGCCCTTCAGCAACCAATTCAGCAAACTCCATGACGATTTCAGTTTGAGGAGTAACCGGATAAGCAGCCATCACATCGGGATTAATCTGACGGATAGCTTCGGTCACTGCCATATCACCCTCAAGAGCTTTAATTATAGGCTTTTTCACCATAGCTTCAACCATTATTTTGCCTCCTCCTTTATTGCTTCAGCCTCTTCCACCATAGTGATGGCTTCCTTAGGGCACTCACGTTCACAGATACCACAACCTTTACAATGTTCATAGTCAAAGCCTACTACTTTACTATCCTCAACCTTAATGCAGCCATCTGGGCAATAAATCCAGCAAATCATGCAGTCAATGCATTTCTCCTCATCAAGAATTGGTCGAAAAGTACGCCATTTGCCCGACTTATACTCTATCGTGTTGCCCGGTTCAACAATTACCGCACCTAGCTCTAGTTCTTTCCAACCTTTTAGCGCCATTTGCCTTCTCCTTCCAAAAGATTTTAGCCGGCTTGAGCCGTTTTATAAGCTTTTTCAAAGGCTGTCACATTTGCCTCGACAACTGCCTTTTTAAATTTACCACCGAGTGATTCTTTAAGCATTTCAACCAAATTTTCCTTGCTCACTACCTCGACAGCCTGAGCCAGAGCACCGAGCATAGCTATATTAGGTATGTTTCTACCCATAGTCTCCATGGAAATGGAAGTAGCATCAACGGTGATTATTTTTCCTTTATAGCCCAGCTTGGCACGAATATCACTTGGCGATTCAGTAGTATTGATGACAAGTGCTCCATCTGCCTTCAACCCAGCTACCACATCAACTTCATCAAAAAGTGTGGCATCGAGTACCACTACTGCATCGGGTTCAGCAATCTCTGAAAGGTCTCTTAGCGGTTTGCTACTTACCTTGGTAAAGGAGCGCATAGCAGCCCCAGCGCGCTCGGCTCCGTAATCGGGCATGCCCAAAAAATAGTTACCTTCAAATTTTGCTGCCTCTGCCAGAATCTTGCTTGAGGTCACTGCTCCCTGCCCACCACGAGCATGCCATCTTATCCCAACCGGGTCCTTTTCTAATCGCACCATATCATGAACACCTCCTCTAAAGTTTCTTCGTGGGCTTTTTGTAGCGTTAATATTTGTTTCGGTTTAGCCCCCAATCATCAAAACGCGCCCCTGGAGCGACTTGAACGCTCGCACCCAGCTCCGGAGGCTGGTGCTCTATCCGACTGAGCTACAGGGGCACATAGTCATAATATCACGCAGCCAGCGAAAGAGCAATTGAATTTAGCTAAAAATCCGCCCCTTCGTGCGGTCAGGGCTGAAGGTTGCCGGTTCAGGGGTTGGCCTCTCAACACGGAGGAAAACATGTCTGGCAGACCTAATCGTCTCAACAAGGTAGCCCGGGGGATTGGCACTTAGCTTGACGATGAACCAAGCAAGACGGAGAGCCAGACTTTCCACTGCGCCAAACAAACGGCACACCCAAACACTGAACACATTGTAAGCTAGCTGGGACGGTCTTCGGTAGAACCAGTCGGTATCCAGCGTGATGGTTGCCTCGACATGGAGCTTCTTCATGAGTAACCAGAAGGCAAGTCCGGTGAAAATCAGGAGCTGCATAGTTTGCATCACATGGGAAGCAGTATACGGCTGGTAGTACACTTCAAAGGGTAAGAGATTATAAAGTAGAGCCGGATAAACTCCAATGGCAATACATATTGCTGAGGTCAGCCCCATGCCCACATACATTCCCAGTGGAATAGGTTTCGGTTTAAGGGAACGGTCAGTGCTAAACCAGGTAAAATACGGGAGTTTCAGAGCGATGGAAAGAAAAGTACCGATGGAGGCTAGTTCCAGCAGCAAAACCACTACTCCCAGATGGTTAATCTCTGCTGCATATATAACCATACTCTTACTGACAAAACCGCTAAACAGCGGAACCCCAGAGATGGAGAAGGCACCGACCATGAATAGTATCAGGACGAGCGGCATTGACCGGAATAGTCCACCAAGTTCGGTAAGTTTGCTCCGACCAGTGGCATAGAGGACTGCTCCCATCCCCATGAACAACAATCCCTTATATAGAATATGAGCAAAAGCATGGGCGGTGGCACCGTTAACTGCCATTTCAGAGCCAATGCCGACACCACATACCATGAAACCAACCTGACTGATAATATGATAAGAAAGAAGACGTCGGCCGTCGTTGGCGAGGAAGGCAAAAACCACGCCATAGACCGCCATGATTGCACCTGCCCACATCAGCAGCTCAAAACCAGCAAAACCGCGAGCAAGCGCATAGACCGCTACCTTGGTAGTAAAGGCACTGAGGAAAACACTGCCGGCAACTGTCCCTTCAGGATAGGAATCAGTCAGCCACCCATTAAGTGGCGGGACGGCAGCATTAAGAGCAAACCCGAAGAGAATCAAATATGAAGCTATCCCCCCTTCAAAGTGGTTAAACAATAGCGAACCGGTCTCCCCCAAATGCCAAATAATGCCGGCCATAAGCACACTGCCGCCAAATGCATGCACCAGAATATAACGGAAACCTGCCCTCCTAGACTCCGGTGTCCTCCGTGCCCAGATGAGGAAAAGAGAGGAAACAGCCATTACTTCCCAGAAGATAAGTAATGTGAACAGGTCACCGGCAAAGACCACCCCCAGTGAACTACCTACATAGAGCAGAGAGGTTACCTGCTGCACGGTGTCTTTCACGTGGAAGCCATAGACACCACCCAGGAACCCCATGATGACAAAAACATAGCCAAAGGCAAGACTTAGCCTGTCCACCCGACACGGCATCAATTCATAGTTAAGAAAGGGAAAGGTCAGGCTTGCCCCCGGCTCCAGCTGCAGAAGGAAATAAAAGGCTGCAATAGGGAATATTAGATATACAGAGGCTCGCACCCGGCGGGGTAGTATTGGCAGTAGAATAGCCCCGAGCACAAAAATTATCGCCAGCGGGAAATTACTCATCGTCATCACTTCGGTCGTAGTAATCCTCCTTACGCTGTAGCCAGTAGTGCCCGATTAATTTAGCAAAGCCAATCAGAATCAAACAGCCAATGAATCCGAACAGGGAAAAGAATCCGGTAATGTGGGACCAAGGTAAGGCATTATGGGCATGTCCGCTCACCAGGAAAAAGTCGAGCAAAATAAAGATGCCCACAGTTACTACAAAAACCACTAACCAGCGAAATTTCACAGTCCCCCTCCGCTGAGAACATTACCGGCAACTCTGGCAGCCAACTGGTAAAGGTAGGGAAATTGATTGGGGAAGAGTCCTAGCAAAAGCGAAAACAAGGCAGTCAGTGCCAGGGGAACAACCATCAAGGGTGAAGCCTCACCGAATTTAGTAAACTTGTCTGAAGGAGCAAAAAAGGCCCGGACGACGATGCTAAAAAGGTAGCCGGCATTGAGCAGACCGCTGAGCAGGAAAGTAGCCACTAAAACCACCTGTCCTACGTCTAACGCTCCCTGAACCAGATACCATTTACTGATGAATCCGTTGATTGGGGGCATTCCAGCCAGTCCCAGCGAGGCTAAGGCAAAAGCACCCATGGTGATTGGCATCTGTCGCCCAATTCCGTTCAGCTCGCTTACATTCTCACAGTGTGTCTTGACGTGAATAGCACCGGCGCAGAAAAAGAGAGTAATTTTCATCATTGCATGGTTTACAATATGGAGAAGACCACCGACCCATGCACTGGGTGAAAGCATCGTCACGCCAAGTACAATGTAGGACAGGTGCCCTACCGTAGAGTAAGCTAGACGCATTTTCAGATTGTCTTGGCGTATAGCAATAAGCGAAGCCACTAATATCGTGGCGGCAGTAAGTCCGGCGAGATAACCTGCCACACCGCTACCATGCAACAGTACAGGACCAATGATAAAGCCAATGGCCCGGGCAAAGCCAAAAACACCGGCTTTCACCACCGCTACAGCGTGGAGCAGAGCACTAACCGGAGTCGGTGCCGCCATAGCCGTCGGTAGCCAACTATGTAGCGGCATAATTGCTGACTTGACCCCGAAGCTACACAGAAACAGGATAAACAGCAGGATGACACTACCCTTGCTCACCTGCTCGGGTATAATTCCCCCCGCTCTGAAATCAACCGAGCCACTGAGCTGATAAGTCAGCGCGAGGGCAAAAAGCAGAACTGCCCCTCCGGTAAGCAGATAGATCAGATACTTCCTTCCCGCCGATATTGCCTCCGGTGTTTCCTTATGAATGACGAGTGGGTAGGTAGCAATGGTCAATATTTCATAAAAGATGACCAGCGTCAGGAGATTGGCAGCAAAGGCAATGCCTATCGTAGCCGAAAGACAAACAGCGAAGCAGGCAAAATAGCGGGTTTGCTTGTGCTCTGGCATGCCGCGCACATAACCAATGGAAAAGAACGAAGTTAAAATCCAGAGCGCCGAGGCGGAAAGGGCAAAGATAATGCCCAAGGAATCTACCTTAAGCGCCAGGGAAATGCCTGGAGAAATAGCAAACAAGGTTATCGCTGGATAACTGCCCTGAAACACGCTGGGCAGCATGGACAACACAATGGCAAACTTTGCCAAGGCTGCCATTATTGTCCAAGACTCACGCACATTTGGCCGTTGATTTGGAATCACAATGAGGACAACTGCCAAAAGTGAGACCAGCACGGCCAGTAGTGGTTTCAGTGAGAAGTACGTTTCCATAAAACCAAACTCGTTTCACCACTTTCTCTAGACTACAAAAGCGCTACCACCGGTTTCAAAACCTGAGTAACAATAACAGCATTAATCAAGCCCAGAACAATAATACCAACGGCAAGAATCAGTATGGGCACAAGAATTCTTGCCGAAGGCTCTTTTGCTCGCTCCACCTCTGCGGATAACTCATCGCTTGGTCTGACTGCAAAAATTTTCTCAATCACCCGAAAGAAGTAGGCAGCATTAAGCAAGCTGCTGGCTAAAATCACGGCGACGAAGACCCAGTTATTGGCATCAATCCCGCCCAGTATCAGATACCATTTACTAAAGAAACCACAGGTCGGTGGAATGCCCACCATAGACAGTGCTGCCACGGTAAAGGCAGCCATCATCAATGGCATCTTGCGTCCCAGACCGGCAAACTGGGTTATCTCATGAAGCCCGGTCTGATACTTGATGCCGCCGGCAACCAAAAAGAGGCAGCTCTTCATAAAAGCATGGTTGAGAATGTGAAGCAAACCACCAATGAGCCCTAGCGGGTTAGCCAGCCCGATTCCCAATCCAATATACGACACCTGGGCCACAGTGCTATAGGCAAGCATACGCTTGAACTCCTTCTGAGCAATAGCCATAACCGAACCAAAAATGATGCCGACGGCAGCTACCCATCCAATTACTGTAGTAACTGGCAGGATTTCAATAAAGTACTGGGGCTGGAAGACGGTAAGCAGCATGCGTATCACAACATAGGCAGCGACTTCAATCTGAATAGCCGCCAGGATAGCAGCCACCACTGGTGATGCATAGCTATGGGCATCAGGCAGCCAGACATGCAACGGGAAGAGAGCCATCTTGATACCCATACCGATAACGATAAGAGCGGCTGCTGCCATTATTGTCGGTGAGCCATACAAAGGAGGCAGAAGCTGAGCCGCATCGGCCATGTTGAGAGTCCCCGTGGAGAAGTAGATAAAACCAACTCCCAAAAGATAAAAACCTCCCGCGATTGTCCCTAATACCAGGTAACGAAAGCTAGCCACCACTGCCCGGTCCCCACCCAGAGTTATCAAGGCATAGCTAGCCAGGGAATAAATTTCAAGGAAAACAAAGAGGTTAAACAGGTCGCCGGTAACTACCACGCCGACAAGCCCGGCAAACAGCAACATAAGGAGCCCATACATGGGGACACCTTTTCGGGGAGTCAGATATAAACCGGCCTCTGGTGGATAAATCACAGCAATGAGACCAATAAACAGGACAATTATGACCATAAACGCCGAAAGATGATCGAGTACATATTCAATGCCAAAAGGTGGAGGCCATCCTCCCAGATAGTGGCGTAGTGTCCCTTCTGACAGGACTCGGAAAAGACCGACACCGGCAGCTACCAGCGAGAGTGCTAGGCCGATAACTGCCGTAATATATGCCCACTTTAGCCGCCATATTCCTACTAGCGTCGAAATGAAGGCGAACAGTAATAACGGAGCAAGAGTGAGAATCGACAGACTGGACATTTACTCAGACATCTCTTTCATAATAGACATAATAGACTTATCATCCAAAGTCTTGTAAGCACGGTAGATAACCAATAAGAAAGCTAATGCTGCCCCGGTAAGGGAAAGACCTACCACGATGCCGGTCAGTATCAGTACGTGCGGCAGCGGGTTTATGTATTTAGCTGCCTCTGTGCCGATCTGTGGGTCAATTACTGGTACCGTGCCCCCCAGCTTGGTGGCGCCTTCAATAAAAAAGAGAAAGATAGCGGTTTGGAAAATATTCATCCCGATGAGCTTTTTCAGCAGGTTACGCTTTCCAAGCATGCCGTAAAGACCTAAGGCCAAGAGGATGACAATCATCAAATAAACGTAACGGGATAAGAATAGCTCTACCATTACCACCTTTCTCCAACTAAACTATCGAAAATCAAAACCAAGGTGCCAAAAACAGCCAGTCCTATTCCAATCTCGACAATCAAGATGCCAAGTGCTCTCAACTCGGCTCCATGTACCCATGGAATTGGGAGGTATGCGTAGTCCAAGAATGCTCCACCTGTTACCATGGGAATTATCCCGGAAAGTCCAAAGATTAACATACCAATAGCAGCAAGTGCTAGTGCTAGCTTCGGCGAGAATTTTTGGTATGAGACCTCTCTACCCAGGTACAGCCTTTGCAATATGATGCTGACAGCTAACAGGGCTCCTCCCTGGAACCCACCGCCAGGACCATAATGCCCGTGTACGATTACATAGAGAGCAAATAGCTGCATGAACGGGATTAATAAGCTACAAACGGTCCGAACTATGATGCTTTGGTACCTTTGTTTTATCATCAGATTTCCTTTTCATGAGTATTAGGACACAAGCTAGACCTGCTGTGAAAATTACTACCGTTTCGCCAAGAGTGTCATAGCCGCGGTAATCAGCCAGCACTGCGGTAACAGTATTGGGAGTATGGGTGTCTTTGACCGAGTTTTCGATATAGAATGGCGAAACATGAACATTAGCCGGAGCTTGAGGGTCGGCATGGTCCGGCAAGCCACTGGTAGCATATAGCATCAGAGCAAAAAACAAAATCATGATTATGGCACTAATCCACTTCAATCTTCAGACCTCCTCCTGGTGAGGAATAAGGCAACAATAAACAATACCCCGGTTATACCTGCTCCTAGCGTTGCTTCAACAAAAGCGACATCAACAGCCCCCATTTGGGCAAATAATAACGCCACGAAGAAACTGTATGCACATAGAGCCACCACTGCAGCCAGAAGGTCACGCACAGAAAGGGCAATGACCGCAGTAATAATCAGAATAACCAGCAACCAAAAGTCAATTTGCCAAATCATGCTTTCTTATTCCCTTCCCCTAAGTTTTGACCCATGCTACTTAAAATTAATCATAAGCTTATTATCAACTCTTGTCTTCAATGTTATCCTTCTTCTTCCGTGTCCATGGCGCTAAGCCTGAACGTAGAGCCGCCCGTGCTATAGCATGGGTTGCAGTCGGATTAGCAATCAGCACAAAAATCAATATAAATAGTATCTTAAAGGTACTGAGTTCCCACCCATTGTAGACGGCTAAACCACTAAGAGTTAATATTGCTCCTAGCGTCTCTGATTTCCCCACGGCGTGAGTCCTAGCGTAAAAGTCTGGCAAACGAAGCAATCCAATACTGCTCACGGTTAGGAAAAAAACGCCACCGACCATAAGCACCATAGCCACAATAGTCTGAACCGGCATTAAGGTTCCTCCAGCTTGCGATCAAAATATTTCCCCAGCACGATTACGATAACGAAGTTCAAAAGTGCGTAGGCGATAGCGAGGTCAACAAACATACTAATTCGTCCAAAGATAAAACCGATTAAGACCAGCAAAATGAAGCCGTTGGTTCCGACCAAACCAGCGGCGATTATCCGGTCAAATATAGTTCTACCCACAGCCACCCGGTACATGGCAGCGGCGGTCAATAAGGCAATAAAAATGGCAATACTCAAGAGAAAGGAACTCATTGCTCAAGTGCCTCCAAAGAATATACCCACCGGGTAGCAGGGGGCTGCTCTTTCTCTTCCATGTAAACTTTCGCTACCTTGTTTTGCATTACAGCTCCTGCAAGTTCTTGAGCCAGTGGTGGCTTCAACGTATGAACTATATAGTTCCCGTTCTCGAGATTAACGGTTATCGTCCCCGGCGTCAATGTAATTGAATTAGCTAAAGTTACTTGGGCAATACCTTTTCGCATCCGGGTTCGGAACAGGAACAGGACAGGATCAATCGGCATTTTGGGGTGGAGTACAAGGTAAGCAACCTGTACATTAGCCATTATGATTCTGGAAAGCAGCCACGGTAAATAAGCTATAATCAAGCGAAATACATTGTCATAGGGGTAATATCAGCAGGATTAGTAACATTTCTAACCAATGACCTCACTGATTCTGGAAAGCAGCCACGGTAAATAAGCTATAAAGCGCAACAACTGCAGGATAACTGATCGGATTTTAGGCTCCCCACGCTCACCGTAACGTAATACAGAATCAGTGAGGTCATTGGTTAGAAATGTTACTAATCCTGCTGATATTACCCCTATGACAATGTATTTCGCTTGATAGTGTCCAGAAAGGATTAGCCAAAACGTAAATAAAATAACAAACTGCAGGACTACACTAGTCAACCTTCTATGCCAGTGCCTTGTGGTTTTTTGTGCTTGAGATGTGCTTCTCATTCGTTCTTGCACTCCATAATGAGTACCACGAACATAGCATTGAAAATAGTGAGTCCTCCCCGCATATGCCTTTCGTCCTTTCTTCTTGATAGAAGGGAGCGAAGAAGTCCTATCCCTGCCTGTCACCGCCCGCCCTTAGTATGCCTACCAGAGAAATAATCTACCACGGCGAAAGGGTTTAGTCAAGGGATTTACCATTCTCCCCTTTCCCCGGTTCCGCAACAAAATGACTACAACCTTGCCCCAAAATGCTATTTTGCGGTAAACTTATGAAGCCAGGAGAGGTGTCCGAGTGGTTGATGGTGCCGCTCTCGAAAAGCGGTCTCCGTGTTTAGCGGAGCGTGGGTTCGAATCCCACCCTCTCCGCCATTACGTCAAAT
>JABUBP010000428.1_pt1 | contig 11713 bp, 10 predicted proteins | sample 7240331 | NCBI WGS metagenome assembly JABUBP01 (sample SAMN07256347, study PRJNA390944) | subsurface metagenome | isolation source: Methane hydrate marine sediment | place: Pacific Ocean: Eastern North Pacific, ODP site 1244 | collected 2002 | reverse complement strand
CTTTTCCTGGTCGATGATAACACAATTATTTTTCAAAAGTTCTTCATATTTTGCAATATTTTTTACCATAATGGTCTTAGTGGAAAGAAGACTATGACCTCGAGTAAGCCTTGCTGCTTTAAGCTTTCCCAGAGAAAAATTTACAGTCTTTGTGCCATAAAGTACAAGTAGCCACCTGATAGGCCGGGCAAATCTTATGTTGCTCTGGGGCCAGCGCATAGATTTGGGAAAGGAAATACCGGTTATAATCTGTTTTAATATTTTTGGTAAGACCTTCAACGTAGTTCGACCGGGTTCCTTTTTCAAGGCGAATACATACTCTCCCTTTTCTATTTTTCGCGCCACTAAGTCTCCCACTTCTACACCCTGGCTCTTAGCAAAACCGATTGCGGCTTTGGTAGGACTACCTTGTGAATCAAATGCAACCTTGTTTGACGGGCCGAGAACTTCCCGAATATGGTCATCCTGTTTCCTGGCAACTTCTCTCATAAATAGAATCAGCCGGCGGGGCGTAGCGTAAGTTTTTATCTCCTTAAATGGAATCCTTTCCTCTGAAAAGAACCTCTTAGAAAGCGCCTCCATCTGCTTTAAGGCAGGTTCAATATACGTAGCAGGAAGTTCTTCAGTTCCAATTTCTAACAACAGGTCATCGACCACTTTTTTCTCCTAAATACAATTTGGCTACTCTCCGGGATAAATTTCTAATTCTTCCAATGTACCCAGTGCGCTCACTAACACTGATTGCACCACAGGCGTCCAGAAGATTAAAAGTATGGGAACATTTCAACACATAATCATAAGCAGGCATCACCAGTTTCTTATCTAATAATTTTTTACATTCACTCTCGTATATGGCAAAGAGCTTAAATTGAGTTTCTATATCCAGTGCATCAAAGCCGTATTTTGAGAATTCCTTCTCATCCTGTAAGTGGATATCGCCATAAGTTACTCCTCCTGACCACTCCACATCGAATATGCTATCCTTTTTCTGGATGTGCATAGCAATCCGCTCCAGCCCATAAGTTAATTCTACTGAAATTGGGTCTAAATCGATCCCCCCTATCTGCTGGAAATATGTAAACTGTGTAATTTCTAAACCATCCAGCCAGACCTCCCAACCCAACCCCCAGGCGCCAAGAGTCGGCGACTCCCAGTCGTCTTCAATAAAGCGGATATCGTGCTGGCGAGAATCGATAGTGAGTTTTTTAAGGCTTTGCAGGTAAATTTTCTGAATATCTGCGGGAGCGGGTTTAATGATTACCTGATACTGATAGTGCTTGCCCAGTCTATTGGGATTTTCTCCATAACGGGCATCTTTGGGTCTGCGGGAAGGTTCCACATATGCACAAGCCCATGGTTTGGGTCCCAGACAACGGAGAAAAGTCGCCGGATTGAATGTTCCTGCTCCTTTCTCCACATCGTAGGGCTGCAGTATCAAGCATCCCTGCTGTGACCAGAAACTCTCTAATTTCATTATAATTTCATCAAAAGTCATAAGTTTCCCCTATTCTCTTGTAGCAGTAAAGCGAAAGCTTTGCCTTCCCCCTCACCCTATCCCTCTCCCCCAATGGAGAGGGAACTTTCCGAACATTCCTTTGGCAGAGCTTCGTCCCGATTCATCGGGACAGCTACATTCTACATTTTCGAACTGCTGATTAGTTTCTCCATAAACTCTTCTGTCTTTAACCTACCAGGGAGATGGTGAGATAAATAAAAATGGACTATTCTTTTCAACTCATTCTTAATTGAAGCTTCTATATTTATCCTTCCCACTTTAGTTAAATCGACTATTCCAATTCTTTTAAGATAGCGAAGAGTTAGTGAGGAAACATCCATCGCCTGAACATCTCGAAATTGACATTTTGCACAGAGAATCCCACCATATTGAATGCTCAATTTTTTTTGCTCAGTGAGAGGGATGGGTTTTTCGCAAAAGACGCACTTTTCCAGATTGAGCTTATAACCCGCATCCGCCAAAAATTTTATAGCGAAGATTACTATTATAATATCTCTGTCCTGTTTGGGTATCTGGTGGAAAGCCTCCAAAATTAATGAGAATAAATGACCATTTGGCTCCCCGGGTTCTGTTAATTTATTCACCAATTCGGTAACGTAACTCCCGGTAATAAACGAATCAAAATTTTCTCTCAATTCTTTATGTGTGCGGATTATTCTTGAGCCAGTAACAATATATAGGTCTCTCTTCCGGGGCATATACAGCATTAGATGGTCGTGTGAGAAAGGCTCCATTGCCGAGCCGAACCTACTTTTTATTCTGCGAACCCCTTTGGCCACTGCTTTTAGTTTACCAAATTCTTTAGTATAAAAAGTAACAACCTTATCGGCTTCACCAAAATCATGCTGGCCCAAAACAATTGCCTCAGTTTTGTTATACAGCAAAACTTTCTCCTATCAGTATGCTAAAACATTAGTCGCTTGGCGACTTCAAAATATATAATTAGGCAAGTAGCATCGACCGTAGTGGTAATAAAAGGACTAGCTGCCACTGCAGGGTCAAAACCAAGCCGTTTAAATATGAGAGGCAAGAAGGCACCAGTAACTGTGGCTACTGTCACCACCATAGCTAGAGAAAAGCCTACAGCAAAAGCAAGGTTTAAATTAAAGCCCTGTAAGACGAAAACACCGAACATCGCAATAACCCCCATTAATATTCCACTCATCAGCCCGGCGAGGATTTCTTTCTTAACAATTTTCCACAGTTGATCGGGTGTGACCTCTCCCGTAGCCAGTCCACGCACCACCATAGCCAGTGACTGAGCACCAGCATTACCCCCGGAGTCCATCATCATAGGAATAAAAATAGCCAGAGCAATTACTGACTGGAGCATCCCGGCATATCCTTTGAGTAACCTACCGGAAACGAAAGTCCCAATTAATAATAGAATGAATAACCAAATCACCCTGTTCTTTACTAAAGTGAATGCAGAAGCCTCTCCATAATTAATTTCCGCTACCCTTTCCACTCCGCTTATCTTTCCCATTCCGTAAATATCTTCTGTTGCTTCCTTTTCAATTACGTCCACAATATCGTCGATAGTGATTATGCCCAACAATCTATTCTCATCATCAACCACCGGCGCTGACAAAAGGTCATACTTGCTGAAAACTTTGGCGACCTCTTCCTGATCCATGTTCACATTAATCTTTATCACCTGCACAGGAGACATAATATCTTTTAGTAATATATCGGGGGGAGAAGCAATGAGGGCTTGTAAAGAAAGTCCTCCAATCAGACGGTGTTCGGCATTGGTTATGTAAACATCCTGAATTGTTTCCCCATGGTATCTACGAAAGGATTCCTGTATTTTCAGGATGGCCTGGCGGGCAGTCATATCCTTCCTCAATTCCACAAACTCAGTAGTCATCAAGCCACCGGCAGTATCCTCTTCGTAAGTAAGGAGGTCTTTTACGTCTTCAACCTCTTCTTTTTTCATCAGGCTAAAAAGTTTCTTTACCATCTTCTCGGGCAACTCTTCGAACAGGTCAGCCCTCTCGTCAGCAGACATCTCATCTAAAACTTCACCTAACTCCTGGGATTCTAAACTATTAATTAATATTTTTTGATCTCCAAAACTTAAATCTTCGAAAACCTCGATAGCCCGTCTTTTATCTAACAAATGAAAAATAACATTTCTATCCGGGAGAGAAAGTTGGCTCCATCCTTCGGCAAGGTCAACAGGAGGAACCTCTTTTAACGATTTTTTTAACTCGCCATAATTCTTTTCCCTCAATAATTCGCTTATTTCCGGCAAAAATAGTGCAAATCCTTTAATTCTTTTTTCCATAATCTTTTCCTTTATTTTTTTACAATCTTCAACTTAATTACTTTCCTTCTATCGGCTTCCTGCACTACAAACTTCAAATTGCCAAAATTTATTTCTTCTCCCGTCCGGGGAACTCTTCCAAACAAATCAACAACTAATCCGCCAAGTGAATCGAACTCTTCCGCCGGCAATTCTAAACCTAACTCTTCATTAATCTTATCCAGATCCTCTTTGGCATAAACAATAGCCTCTCCGTCCGACAATTTCATGATTGTCTCTTGTTCAACATCGTATTCATCCAAAATCTCTCCGGTGATTTCTTCTATTAAATCCTCTATGGTTACCAATCCCGCGGTAACTCCATACTCATCGACAACTATAGCCAGATGCATTCTTCCCTTTCGAAACTCCTCCAATAACTCACTAATCTTCTTCGTTTCGGGCACAAAATAAGCCTGGCGCATAAGGTCTTCCATAATGATCAATTCTCTATTTCGCAACGCTGTCAATAAATCCTTAGTGTATACAATCCCAATAACATTGTCAACATTTCCCTTGTAAACAGGAATACGGGAATACGGCATCTTTATTATCTTTTTAAATATTTCCTCTCGCTCATCATTCATATCCACACACTGCATATCAATGCGAGGAACCATAACTTCCCGCACGATAGTCTCTCCGAATTCCAGGCTGCTTTGAATCATCTTCTTTTCTTCATCATCCAGTGCCCCCTCCCTCGCTCCTACTTCAATTAACGTCCCAATTTCTTGCGTGGTAAACAGAGGAACGCCTTTCAAACCCCTTCCGCCAAATACCTGAATGAGTAAATTGGCAGGAACAACTATCACCTGGCTTAGAGGACTGAGTAACTTGGCAATCCATCTCAGTGGCTCACTGCAAATGGTAGAAATTTTTTCTGCATTTTTTCTGGCATATGTCTTGGGTATAATCTCTCCAAAGACGAGAATGAGAACGGTAATAATCGCAGTGGCATAGCCCACAGTTAGTTTTTGACTCCAACCATATGAAAAAGAGAAGTCTAAAGCCATAGATGTTGCCAACACAGAAGCAAAGATAACTGCTACTGCGTTTCCAATTAGAATTGTGGTTAAAAGTCTATTAGGGTCTTGTAGCCATAGAGAAAGTCCCCGTGTTGCTCTGCCTCTTTCAGCTGCAAGCCTTTTGATTCTTATCCGACGCAAAGTAGTAAGAGCAGTTTCACTTCCTGCAAAAAATATCGTCGAAAAAAAGACAATAATAAAACCAAAAACTTTTATAAGAATCAAGATAACCCCTTCATTTGGGTAAGTTAGAGACTCGCGTTAAACTCTTATTAAATCAAATTCATCAACGATTTCACCAAGAATCTCTTCTATCAAATCCTCCATAGTTACCAATCCAACGATTTTCCCTTTTTCTTTAATTAGAGCAGCATGAATTTTCTTTTCTCTAAATTCCTGGAAAAGCTCATTACACTTTTTTCCCGGGGGAACGTAATATGCAGGTCGTAAAATCTCTTCTATTTCCAATTGACCCTTTGACTGCAAGGCACTTAAAAGATCCCGGGCATAAACTATTCCTTCAATATTATCTACGTTACCACTATAGACCGGAACACGAGACCGTCCCGTCTCTACAACCACATCAATAAATTTCTCTTTGGAATAATTTATATCAACCCAATCAATATTTGCCTTTTTAGTCATTACATTTTCAACAGGAATCTGGTCGAAACTTAAGACCTTTTTAATCATCTCTTCAGCTTTTTTTTCAATCACCCCTTCTTCTCTCTCCTGCGCCATCAGCCCTTCTAATTCCTGTTTGGTAATTTTAGTTGCCTTTAAGGACAGTTTCATACCCATGAATATCTCCGCTACCTTTACAAAAAATTTCACCAATGGTGAAAGGAGGCGAAAAATGAAGAAGAACGGACGATATGTCAACAGGACAATTCTCTCGGGAAAAGTGTGGGCAAAAGTCTTGGGTATAATTTCGCCAAAAAAGAGAATTAAAAGGACAACCACTGTTAAAATAAGAATCTCCGCCAAACCCCGACCCAAATCAGAAAAGAGAGGAGACTTCAATGCCCAGTAAGTAAATAGAACACTGAAAAGGATATTGACAATATTATTACCAACCAGAATTCCACTGATTAACTCAGCTGGATTATCCAGCCAGTTTTGGAGAATGTAAAATCTCTTCTCTTCAATTATCTCTTTTGTTTTCAACTTTCCTAAGGAGACAAGAGCCGTCTCAGTTGCCGAGAAGAAACTTGATAAGATGAGCAAAATAACTAAAACTAATGCCAATAGAAAAATTAGAGCCCACCTGCCTTAACTGAATATTTGAAAGATTAATATAGTGGCTATTATACCGATTAAACTACCCATAAACACTTCCCATTTCGTATGAATACCAGATCTTACTCTACTTTCTCCAATCATAATCGCCATAATTAATGTCAGAACACTTAAGATGATACTCTTAGAAATAAACACACAGGCTGTGGACAGAGCAAAGGCAAAAGCAGTATGTCCACTGGGCATCCCTCCCCTCAAAGGAACCCTTTGCCTAGAGTAAGCTTTGCCAACAATTACCAAAAGAAGAATTACTGCCAAACAAACAGCGGTAATGTATTCCGGAGATTTTTGAATTTTAACAAAAATAGAAGAATCAAAATGGTTACTCGTGTGCATTTTTCTGAAAAAGATCAAATAGCCAACTAAAGCAGCATTTATAGAAGCGAATAAGACAGCCCCCGCAGTAATGTCTTTAACTGTCTTTGCCAATGGATGAAATTTATCTGTGACCAGATTAACCGCCAGTTCCACTGCAGTATTGAGCATTTCAGTGATTAGTACGAGAAAAATTGTGAAGGAAAGAATTATCACTTCCTTTCTGTCCAAATTTAAAAATATACTTATGACCAGTATAACCAACGCTATGAGCAGATGAATACGCATATTCCTCTGCGTCTTAAAAACGTGAAAGATTCCTTTTAATGCTCTATTGAAGCTCATAAATAAACTATCCCTTTTCGCCATTTTCATTTTTTGAAATCCTTAATCTGGTTTAATATTTTCTGCTCTTTGTTCCTCATTACCAGACCGTCTTTTCTCCTCTCGTGGTCATAGCTTAGAAGGTGCAATATGCCATGGATAGTTAAAATGGCAATTTCTTTCTTTATACTATGCCCAAAATCTTTCGCCTGAACCTTTGCCCTTTCTGCAGAAATAAACACATCACCCAAAAGGCGAGAAGAAAAAGGTATAGATGGAGTAAATTCTCTATGTTCTTCCATGGGGAAAGCAATCACATCAGTTGTGCGGTTAACCTTCCTATATCTTTTGTTTAATCTCTTGATGTAACTGTTATTGACGAAAATTATTCCCACCTCGCATTCCCTCTGTCCCAATTTCCGTCTATTTCTACTCCCTAAACTGACGGCTTCTTCTGCTACCCTCTGTATATACTTTTTATCAATCTTGACTTTATTTTGCAAATTAACCACACTGACTAAAAGACCCTTCTTTCGTTTCTCTTTTTTTCTCCCGGTTAACTTTACCACTAAACTACCCCTGCCTTTTAACACCCCAGAGATGAAGGGATAGTTACAGGAGCTTCAAATCCGCCAGGTTTTCTGTAGTGTAGCCCTTTATGGGCGTATTTTTCACGGGGATAAGCCTTTGGGCGACCATCCCGATATATCGGGATAAATTGCGGTCGCCCCTACGCGACCAAAACCATTACGGGCATAAAGCCCTACACTACCAAGCGACTCCGAAAACTATCCCTTCATCCTCTTCTCATTCCTTTTTGGGATACTCCACACGGGTATGGTAAATCCCTGTCAGAGTATGAGCGAAACTTTCAGCTATTCGATGCAGGTTTACCAAAGTTATATCACAATCGTTCAATTGCCCGTCAATAAATTTATCATTAATCATTTTATCTACCACATTTCTCAATCGTTCATAAGAAGGTTCTTCTACAGTCCGAGAAGTTGCTTCCACAGCATCTGCCAACATCACAATGGCTGCTTCTCTAGTCCTTGGCTTAGGACCGGGATAACGGTATTTTTCCTCTCCCACTTTAGAGGCCTTGTTTTCTTCCATGGCTTTATGATAAAAATAATGTATAAGACTTGTGCCGTGGTGTTGTTCAATAATATTAATAATCGGCCTGTGTAATTTGTATCCCCTTGCCAGGTCTACCCCCTCCTTTACATGGGAAATCAGAATCAGGCTACTCATGTTGGGAGTCAAATCATCGTGTTTGCTTAATAGCCCTTCCTGGTTTTCAGCAAAATATTCTGGGTTTTTCAGTTTTCCAATATCATGATAATATGCACCCACTCGCGCCAAAAGCGAATTGGCACCAATTAACTCTGAAGCATTTTCCACTAAGTTGCCTACAATTATACTATGATGATAAGTTCCCGGCGCCTCCATCATTAGTTTCTTCAATAAAGGCTGATTGAAATCGGACAATTCTAACAATTTAATATTGGTAGTAATAGAGAAAAGTTCTTCTAAATAAGGTAATATTCCCATAGTCAGGATAACGGACAGGAATCCATTGCCAATTCCCCAAAGAAAATTCTCTCCCAATTGAGTAAATGGTTTTTGCCTTATTAAACCAATCATCGCGATAACCACCATATTAGCGCCACTTATGTATAACCCTGCCCGAACGAGGTCTCGGCGATGCCTCACATCGAGGCTGCTGAAGATTCCAGCCACTCCTCCTATCAGAGCGAAAAAGAACAGGTCGAAATTGAATCTACTAATCAGTGCTAAGACAATACTTAACAGAAGTACGACGACCATTGCCAGATGCGAGTTAATCAGAATTGTAATTAACATTCCCGCTGAAGCTATAGGAACCAAATAGCTTGATAATTCGGGTGTCACATGAATTACTTCAATAATCAGAGCCATAATAACTGTTATTAACCCGATAATTGCTAAAGAATTATGGTCACCTCGATCTAAAGCATATCTTTTTATATAGACAGAGAGCATAACCACGATAATTCCGATAAATAAGAAGAGTCCCAGGACATTTTTCCAGAAAAACCCAAACTCTATCAGAAGAATCCAGAAAAGAATTAAAAATATAACCACTCCTATAAGCCAAGGTGAAACACGAGTCTCACGAAGAGGAACTCTTTTTCTTTTCTTTTTCTCCCGGCCTTTCTCGTCAGTTAATTTCAAAAGTCCGATCAAAAATCGCCGTAAAAAGTGTCTCCATCTGACCACAACAAACTCCTTAATCGACCCGCAGGGTCGTTGCGAGCCCCGAAGGGGCGTGGCAATCTCGAGATTGCTTCGTCGCGGAGTTTATCCCGCACATTTGTTGTGCGGGGCTCCTCGCAATGACATTTCGTGTCAGGTCGCTTTCGCTCGCAATGACACCGTGTGTTATTTGAAATCGTGCCTACAGAATTTTATCGTTTGTTTTTCTTCTCGTACTCCTCGTAAGCAGTAATGATTTTCTTAACTAACCGATGCCGTATAACGTCCGCTTGGGAAAAATATATAAATTTTATTCCCTTGACTTTCTTCAAAATTCCCTGCACCTGAATGAGGCCAGAGAACCTTTTATCCTCAAGGTCCACCTGAGTAATATCGCCTGTAATTACAGCCTGTGCATCAAATCCCAGACGGGTTAGAAGCATCTTCATCTGCTCAAGAGTAGTGTTTTGAGCTTCATCTAAAATGATGAAAGCATCATCTAGTGTCCGACCTCTCATATAAGCCAGAGGAACAATCTCAATAATCTCTTGTTTTCTATATCTCTGGAACTTCTCCGGACCAATCATGGAATAGAAAGCATCGTAGAGGGGATGCAAATAAGGATTTATCTTTTCATAAAGATCACCGGGTAAAAAGCCGAGTTTCTCTCCTGCTTCGACAACCGGACGAGTTAAAATTATCCGTTCAACTCTCTCCTCTTTTAATGCTTGCAGAGCAGAGGCACAAGCTAAATAAGTCTTTCCCGTTCCCGCAGGACCGATACTGAAGACAATATCGTAATTCCGGATAGCATCAACATAAACCTTCTGCTGGAGTGTCTTGGGTTTAATCTCTTTATCTTTCTCTGTGAGATAAACTACGTCTGAGAAAATCTTTTCCTGCTCTTTCCTCTGGGTTGAACGGATTATATTCATAGCAGATTCAACCTGTTGAGTTCTTAGAATCTCGTCCTTGTGGACAATTTTCAACAACTCATCGATTAACCTCTCTACATCTTTAACATCTTTTGAGTTTCCCTTTATGGTCAACGTATCTCCTCGAGCGAAAAGCTCTACGGGAAAGGAGGCTTCGATAAGTCGAAGATTGTCGTCGTATTGTCCAAAAAGAATAACAGCTTCTTTATTACTTTTCAAAGTAATCTTTTTACTGACCAAATTTCGCTCCTATTATAACAGTAATATATTATGGAAAAAAGCAGCGGTCAAACCTCTACTTATGCCATAGAGGGTCAGCACCTTGTTAGGCAGTAAGATACCTACCTCCGCGTTTTCCTCCAAAATTTGTTCATTCGCTGAGTCTTATGGTGTGAAATTATGGTTAAGGAATACTTAGCCTTTGCCCAGGGTAGATTAGATCGGGATCCTCAATTTTGTCCCGGTTTGCTCTGTAAATCCTCTTCCACTTCCAGGGATCTCCGTAAAATCTCGTCTTCTTAGCAATGTTCCAGAGACAATCTCTATCCCTCTCCCAGGTCCCTACCACATAAACTCTTGGTGCTTCTTCTACCACCTCTTCCTCTGCAATTTCCTCTTCTTCTTCCTCTGCTTCTGCCTTTGCTAAAGCCGCTTCTCTTGCTGCATTTGCAGATGCCTCTGCCTCCCAGGCTTTGGAAGTAGCAGTTGCATAGTCGCCTTCGGCGAAGGCACTTCGTGCCTCTTCGAGTAAAGACTCTGCTATTGTGACATCAGCACCAACTTCCCAAGCAGCGTCTATTGCTTTACTAGCAGAAGCAATGGCCTCCTCTGCATCCAGCCTGGCCTGATCAACCGGCGGAACTAAAGGCCTTTTTGGACACCCGGTCAACACTAACAAGAGAAGACTCAAAAGACATAGTGCCAAAACTTTTCTCATTTTTTCACCTCCTTTTCCTTAATTATCATTTAGAAATTATGAATTTTCGCCCTCTTACTGGAGTGTCAAACGAAAGTTTGACTAGGTAAAGCTTTCGCTTTACACTCCTGGAGTGTCCCGGCTTGTCGGGACCCCTCACCCTAACCCTCTCCCCAAAGGGGAGAGGGGACTTTAGTGGAGACGGGAGGCCACAGAGTGCCTCCCCTACAAAAAGTAAAGCTTTTGCTTTACACTCCTGGAGTGTCCCGACTTGTCGGGACCCCTCACCCTAACCCTCTCCCCAAAGGGAGAGGGGACTTTAGTGGAGACGGGAGGCCACAGAGTGCCTCCCCTACAAAAAGTAAAGCTCTCGCTTTACACTCCTGGAGTGTCCCGACTTGTCGGGACCCCTCACCCTAACCCTCTCCCCAAAGGGAGAGGGGACTTTAGTGGAGACGGAAGGCCACAGAGTGCCTCCCCTACAAAAAGTAAAGCTTTCGCTTTACACTCCTACACTATAATTCATAATTAAATCTATTTTTCTAATTTTAAATGCAGTTCTTTTAGCTGTCTCTCTGACACTGCTGAGGGAGCATTAGTCAAAGGAGAGAAAGCTTTCTGGGTCACAGGAAAAGCAATCACATCCCTGATGGAACTACTCCCAGTTAAAATCATAACCAATCTATCCAGTCCAAAAGCAAATCCCCCGTGAGGAGGAGCTCCATATCCCAAAGATTCGAGTAAAAATCCAAATTTCTCCTTAACTTCCTGAGGGGGGATTTTCAATAATTGGAATATCTTTTCCTGTAAATCTCTCTGATGAATCCTGATGGACCC
>JABUBP010000427.1_pt1 | contig 11716 bp, 11 predicted proteins | sample 7240331 | NCBI WGS metagenome assembly JABUBP01 (sample SAMN07256347, study PRJNA390944) | subsurface metagenome | isolation source: Methane hydrate marine sediment | place: Pacific Ocean: Eastern North Pacific, ODP site 1244 | collected 2002 | reverse complement strand
AGGCAGTAAGTGGGATACCGCAGTTGCTACCGGGCTCGATGAGGATACCGGGCACATGCTCGTTAGCGGAGGCACTGATATTTTGTTTGCGGGCAGCAGCGATGGCTATGTGGCGTATTCGATGGATGGGGGTTCTTCATGGAAGAAAATATCACGGAGGATTCAGAGTGGCGCGGGCAGAGTTCAGGTCATTCCTGATAAAGACTTCGCTTCGAACAAAATGATTTATGCCGCCTGTGACAACCCGGGACGAAAAGTTATGCGGTGGCAGATTGGCACCAGCACCGGCTGGACGGATATCTTTCGAGATAATCAGAACGACGGGATTTACGGCCTGGCTGTTGAAGATAATGCCCTTTATGTCCTCACCTATAACCCGAACGCGATGCAAAGCAAACTGTGGCAGTGTCGGTTACCTGCCACGGTGTCTCTGTCATCAGCTGAATGGGAGTCAAGTGGTACCAGTGCGGCAACAGATGCTTCCGACGCTTACGTTGCTTTCAATGCTTCACCGCGGGCGCTGAAATCGAGCTCGGGCGGGAAATTATGGGCGATAAAGACCAACGGCGTCAACCGACTATACCGTATTGATGATGTTATGACGGAGTTAGCCTTACAGGCACCGGACGATGGATATGTCGTTCCGGTTAACCGGGTAACCGGAATTGCTCAGGATATTACTTTCCGCTGGAAGCGATTGCTCGATGCCACTGAATACGAGCTTTCCATCGCCATGGATGAGGAATTCAAAATACTGATTGCCAGCATAACGGTAGCCAGTGATAGCTCGCCGGTGGTTTTATTTGTTGGTCCGCAGGCTACAGGTGCGGCGCAGGTAGATTTTTCCGCGGGGATGACCTACTACTGGAAAGTGCAGCTCACTGAACCTCTCTTCCGCATCGGCTCCGAGCCTCGTACCTTTCATGTTGGCTCTCTGGAGGTGACCCCGGCCGTGATTATCGAGCGTCCCCCGCCTCCGGTCATCAGCGTGCCACCGCCGCCGCCACAGACGATTCCGTTCCCAGCGATAGAACTTCCGCCTCAAACGCCGCCACCTTCGGTGGTTATCACCCCGGCACCGGAACCACCGCCTCCCGCTATGCCCGGCTATATCTGGGCGATTATTGCGGCTGGTGCGGTTATCGTGCTCACCGTTATGGCATACATACTGTTGACTTTCATGGACCGTTTTCTCATCTTCTGGCTGCGTAAGGGCAGGTATCGCTGGTCGCGATGGCGACGGAAGCGGTTTGAGGCTAAATATGAGAAGCAGCCTTTACCGGCGGCCGATTCCCTTGAGCAAATTGAAGCTTCGTTGAAGCAGGTGACCTGGACCATGGATGGACCTCTCCATCTCTTTGATGCCATCAGCTATCCGCAGACGGTCTGGGCAAAAAAGAAGGATGATTGCGATGGCTTTGCGGTGCTGGCGGCAGCGCTATTGCAACAATGGCAGCCGGATTCCCGCCCGGTTTTGGTTACCGCTATGCTCAGGCCAGTGCGTAAAAGCCACACGGTCTGTGCTTTCAATGTCCCTGGGGCTGGGCTCTGGTTCTTCGATAATTATACGCTGCGCCGCGGTCAGTACCGAACATATGCCGATATTGTGGCGGAGGTACGGGGAAAAGCCCGGCTGGTCTGCTGGGACGTGGTCGAGCCCGACACGCTTCAGATACTGGAGTTTCATGTCGAGCGGCGACAGGGCGGGCAGTAAAGTCGTCTTATTTCTGTTTCACCGCCTGCTGAGCCGCCCTGACGATGTCCTCTACGGACATGCCGTACTTGTCGAGCAGAGGGTCTAAATCTTTGGCGGATTCGGTAAACGTATCGGCGACCCCCACCATCTTTATCGGCACGGGAATTTCGCCTACGAGAGTCTCGGCCACGGCACTGCCCAGTCCGCCGATGATGGAGTGCTCTTCCGCGGTGACCACGGCGCCTGTTTCTCTGGCACATTTCATCAGCAGTGGTTTATCCACTGGCTTGACCGTGTGCAGGTTTACCACCCTTGCCTTTATTCCCCGGGAGTTCAACTGGTCGGCGGCCTCAAGTGAGCGGCTGAGCAGGTGACCGTTGGCGATGATGGTAACGTCGTTTCCGTCGCGCATCACCACGCCCTTGCCGATTTCCATCTTGTGATTTTCATCAAAGATTATAGGCATCTCGGCGCGGCTGATGCGTATGTAGACCGGACCTTCGTGCTCGGCGATCAGAGGTATCATTTTCTTCACCTCAATGCTATCCGACGGCACGATGACGGTCATATTCGGCATGGCCCGCATTATGGCGATATCCATGATGGAGTGGTGGGTGGCGCCATCCTTGGCGTCGGAAAGGCCGGCGAAGCTGCCGACTATTTTGACATTGGTATTGGCGTAGGCAACACATGTTCTGATTTGCTCCGTGGCCCGCAGGAAGAGTGCGGCGAAAGTATTGGTGAATGGAATAAAACCGCCAAGAGCGAAACCAACTGCGGTATCTATCATTCCGGCTTCAGCAATGCCCACGTTGAAAAATCGTTCTGGCGCCTTTTTCGCGAAAAAGGTGGTCATGACCGATGAGGAAACATCAGCCGCCAGCACAACGATCTTTTTATTCTTAACACCATATTCGGCCAGTGTCTCCCCGAATATCTGCCGTGTATTATCCAGATCAAACATTTTCTTTTAATTCCTCCATTGCTTGCTGGTACTCTTCATCATTGATGGCTCGGCCGTGCCAGGCTGCTTTTCCTTCCATGAAAGATACTCCCTTGCCCTTAACCGTATGGGCGATAATCACGGTGGGTTTACCGCTGCCGGCACGAGCTTTGTCCAGTGCTTCCAGTAATTCGGGCACGCTGTGGCCGTTGATATCGAGAACGGCCCAGCCGAAAGATTCCCACTTGCTCTTCAGTGGTTCGAGCGACATAATCTCTTCTGTTGTGCCATCCAGCTGGACGCCGTTACAGTCGACGATGGCGATCAATCTGGATAGTTTGTATTTCGCCGTGAGCATGGCTCCTTCCCACAGGATGCCGGTCTGGAGCTCACCATCGCCAAGGAGGACGTACGTACGATAGTCAAGACCTTTGAGCTGTGCCGACAGGCAAAGCCCGGCGCCGATATTGATACCGTGTCCCAGACAACCGGTGGTCATGTCAACGCCGGGGGTTTTCCTTCGGTCTGGGTGTCCCTGCAGATAGCTGCCAATGCAGCCCCAGGTTTTCAGGTCTTCAAATGGCATGAATCCGATGCGGGCCAGTGCTGCATACAGAATCGCACAGGCATGCCCCTTGCTCAGTATGAAGCGGTCCCGGTTTTCCCACTGTGGTTTCTTGGGGTCGAGCTGCAGGTGATGGAAAAAGAGGACGGACATAATCTCTGCCGGAGAGAGTGAGCCTCCCGGGTGGCCCTGCCCCCGGCAATGGGTCATCTCAACGACATCAATGCGGAGCTGCCTTGCCATATCCTCCAGTTTCTTGATTAATTCCGGGGGGTATTTTGTCTTGATAACCATTTCTGAAGCATTACCTCCTTCAAAGGTCTCTCGTGGGCAAGCCCATCCTATTACCTTGCCCGTTGTCTTGTCAAATTACTCTTATAGAGGCTTTCTCCGGCCCGGGTATCTAGTCGGGCAGGTATTTTTTAGGGAATTTGACGACCACAGTGTAGTTCGGGTCGACGACGTTGCCGATGCGCATGGTGGCTGCCTGGGATATAACCTGAAAGGCTTCCCACTTTTCGAATCCGTAGTCGTCAACCAGCCATTTCACCAGTTCCACCGTAGCAATGCGAACGCAGTCCATCAGCGGCTGGATACTGCCTGTGGTCATAATATGCGTCTCGTCCTCAAGTCGGGGCCAGTCAATGCTTTTTCCTTTAAGCACCTCCAGCTTTACCGTAACCTCGGCGGTTGTTTCCAGCGCCACACCGCAGAGCTCGCCGTCACCCTGGGCGGCATGGATATCGCCAAAAGAGAAGTAAGCGCCCCGCACCCATACCGGCAGGTACAATATGGTGCCCTCCTGGGTCTCGATGCAGTCCATATTGCCACCGAACTCACCGGGCACGAGCGAAGTTTCGACGCGACCGAAGCGAGGGGCAACGCCGATGGAGCCGATAAACGGGTGCAATGGTATTTCAACCCGCTTCTTTTTGCTTGATTTCAGTTCCAGAATGCCGGTGTTTTTCTCCAGGTCAAGCTGCCAGTCGAACTTGGCTTCCGGCACCGGGTCGTTGAGAAACAGTTGCTTGCCCGGGGCTTCTCCGGTGAGACTGCCAAAATTGGAACGGTGCCTTGACCAGGCGTAATCGCGATTGAGCTTTATCCGCTGGATGGTTACCGCCAGTATGTCGCCGGGCTCTGCTTCCTCAATATAAACGGGGCCGACCTGCGGATTCCGTTCGCTGAGAAGGGTAGCGGCGCTGCGCTGTTTCATCTCTTCTGGCATCGGCTCCATTTTCTCATTGAAGCCACCGGCGTCGCGCGTCCGCGCCACGACAGTATCACCGCTTTTCACGCTCAGAGCTGGCTCATTTGGTCCAAACGTGTAGTAGTAAATACGTGGTTCCAGCCTGTGTACAGTCCCTTCTACCATTTTCCCTCGCCTTGCTTGTTATTTTGAATCCTGATGCGCCTCAGGGAATGCTGGTAACATTGGCAAACGACGGGTCATGCATCGGGATCAGTATATCAGCCAGCCCTTTGATACGTAGGGTACTCTCATAGGCGGCCATGATGTCTGTATGTGTACCGGGCGTGATTACCGGCATCATCTTCTTCAGCGCTTCCGGCGGGTAGAAATTTTCCTTCACGCAGCAGAATCCGGTGATAATGGCTTTGCCCTGGTCGGTGTTGATGGCTACCGCCTGCGTTCCTGGCGAGTGTCCGGGAGCGGGTATAATCTCAATCCCGGAGGCGACATCATAATGTCCATTAATCAGGACAAAGTTCAGGTCGTCGAGGAGGTCTCTCTTGTAACTAAGGCCGGTGATTGGGTGGGGAGAAAAAGCGGCGTGCAGCTCTACCTCATTTACCAGTACCCTGGCATTGGTACACTTGGCGGTATTGGCGCAATGGTCCCAGTGGAGGTGGGTCTGAATGACCAGGTCAATATCATCTGGCTTCAATCCCAGGCCAGCCAGTGCCTCTTCAAAGGACATGACTTTTTCCGCGGGAAAACCACGATAGGTGGTTGCCAGTTCGGCATCAGTGCTGGTATCGACCAAAATATGCTTGTCGCCACCCTCGATGTACCAGCAGTAAGCGGGAGACATGAACTTTTCACCGTAGCGGTAGCGGTAAAGGAGGATTCCCAGGTCAATTTCCATCCTGGTCAGGAGAAGTGGCCGTATGCGGTAGGTTTTCATCCTTATTCAGTTCCTTTCACACTGATATCACGCTGCCCGTTGTATTCTTGCCTATTATACAATATTCAGATTAGAATTACTTGAGCAGCGTTAGCTGCCGCCGAAGGAGCCGAAACGCCGTGCCAGAAAAAAGAAATAGGAGGAAAAAATGGTCAAGTACGTGCAGCATTTTGGTCTGACAGTCAGCAATCTGGATGAAGCCCGGCACTTTTTCCACGACCTTCTGGGTCTGGAAGCAACGGAAGTGCGTGAGACCAGCGGGGAACGCCCGGAGACCATTCTGGGCATACCGAAGATATCACTGCGTCTTTGCTTATTTAAACTCCCAGATGGCAATAACCTGGAAGTGATTGAATATCTCAACCCGAGAGGAACAAAGCTGGACCTCCGAACCTGCAACCCCGGCGTGCCCCACATTGCCTTTGTGGTGGATGATATCCAAAAGATGTATGAGGACCTCGGCGCCAGAGGGGTGAAGTTCGTCAATCCACCGTATTGGGGTGGTGCGTGGCTGGTCCGGGCTGGGGTGTCTGCTTCCTCAGGGGGCCAGACGGCATCTCAATCGAGTTCATGCAACCGCCAAAAGAAAAATAGGTTACGCATATTTACTAACCAAAATTAAGTTTCGGCGTTATTTAATTAAGGAAAGGTAAAATTCCGGGAGGAAATGAATGAAAATAAAATTACTTTTGATGTTGGCCGTGCTGGCAATTTCAATGCCTCTGGTTGCCTGCGCCGCACCGACACAACCGCAGGTGAGCCCTCATTGGGTATGGGTAGAAAAATACTGTGATGAATTTTACAACAACAATCACATCAGTGAGGCAATAGAACTCAACGCTGGTGAAGTGCTGGTGGTTGTCCTGTGCTCCAACCCGACCACCGGCTTCGAGTGGACTGAGGAGGCACAGGTAAGCGACCCTGCCGTATTGAAGCAGGAAGTTCACGAGTTCGTTGGCCCGGCAAGCGAACCCCCACCCCCACCCGGAACCCCAGGTCTTGAATCTTGGCGCTTTCAGACGCTCGAACCAGGCTCAAGCACCATATACCTGGAATACAGCCGGCCATGGGAAGGTGGCGAGAAGGGAGAGTGGACTTTTACCCTGGACGTGGTCGTTAAACAGTAAGAATTTTTTCTCCTGATTTTACAATGAGGCACGGGTTTATTCCTGTGCCTCTTCTTTTATTATCGTGGGTCTGGTTTCGAATTACCCTCGGCTTTTACGGTTTTAACAGAACCGCGATATTTTCACCGCTTCGTATGGAATCGAATCCTCGCTGGGCATCCTCTAAGGGCATAATCTCGGAAATCAACGGCCGGACATCTACTAACTTGTTTTCCATAAGATTCAGAGCCGTTTTTACCGGACCACTGATGTGCCCCTTGATGGTTAACTGCTTTTCCACCCAGATTCTGGGGTCTACCTGCATGGGGTTTACGAATCCCGTCAAGGCTATGGTGCCACCCAGCCTGACCATCTGGGTCGCCTGACTCAGGACCGTTCCCTCGCGTACGCAGATAAGTACGGCATCCGGGCCAGCGTCGGTAAGCTTTAGCACCTCAGCTGTAATGTCAATTTCTTTAGCGTTGAGCACGGTGTCAGCGCCCATTTCCAGCGCTTTGTCCAGGCGTGATTTGACCACGTCAACAACGATAATCGGAGCTACTCCATTGGCTCTGGCACACAGCATAGCTCCCAGGCCAATTTTGCCGGCGCCAATAATGACCGCTGACTTCCCCAATCCCAGGCCAGCGGCATTGACCGAGCCTATGCCCGTTGCCAGTGGCTCAGCCAGACAGGCTTCCTCTGATGATACGTTTTCAGGAACGGGCTGAACCAGGCTCGCCGCTTTTATAAAATACTCGGCCATGGCGCCACCCCTTAGCCCATAGCTCTGGCCGCCAAAGACAGAGCCTCTTGAGGAGCCGCCGATACACAGATGATACATAAAACGACGACAAAAATAGCACACTCCGCAGGTCCGTTTTGTCGGGCAATAGGCCGCTCTATCGCCAGCCGACCACCCGCTGACTCCTTCTCCTACTGCCGCGATTTCGGCCACCCATTCATGCCCCAATATAACCCCGGCATGCGCTTCAAAACTGGCCAGGTCTTGAAGGGCGCCATCCAGGTACTCTATGTCCGACCCACAGATAGCGCAGTATAAGGTCTTGAGCAGGAGGGTGCCCGGCTGCACGGTCGGTTTTGGGACTTCCTGGATTTCAATACTTCTTTTATCTTTGCGGATAACAACTGCTTTCATGATGCCTGAGACCTCGTTTCCAATAAACCTGTCATCCAGTCATTATATTCTGTTAAACAAAAAAGGGAAAGGGATGCCCCTCTCCCTTCAATGACCTGGTTTGGTAGCCCGCATTGGAAGCACTCCGAACTGGTGTTTGGGAGGAAAGGATTGATTCCGGATTTACAACAACTGTTTGTCACCTATTCGGGAACTTGAACATAATGGCTGTTGTTAGTCTATATTGAGAACATATTTTGAACCAGTGATTGTTGTGCCGATTGCAACATGGTAACATAGTAAGCTGATATGTGAGTCCGATAGCATAATTTGAATTAATCCATTATTATAAATATATTGTGAGGCAAATTGACGGAGCACCAAAAACCATTCCTTAGATACATAATCAATGCGCCACATGCATGCTGGTGGATAAAGTTTGGTGCACCATTCTTAAATAAGAGAAATTGGTGTGTCCTAGAACCAAGCAATTTCTCTTTTGAATCCTCTTATGGATTCGATCCCCTTTTAGGCCGTCCCCCTTCGGAAAAACAAATTCCTGACGAGGATTATTGTCTCGAAAATGCGGCGATAGTTATTGAGTTTCACGGTGACCCAGTCTATGATTCCATTTTTGCCCCATCTAGCGAGAGAACTATTATAGATGATTTACTTGCTTTCGTGTCTATTTACTCAGGGAAATATTGTCAATACCTTTGGAAGGAAAGTATGCCACTAGGGGGACAATGGTCTGCATCTCTAGCAATAATAATGTTGAGTGATGAAGGAATTATAGGTCCATGGGCTGCGCCGCCTGACAAAGCGATAGACTACTTCGAGAGAGCGCTATCTGTTATTCCAACGATTGACAAAACGCAGCTTCGTTTAGCGATACAGTGGTTTTTCAGCGCATTACGAGAATTCGAGATTGGGAAGAGGCCACTAGTTGAGGCAGCTCTGAACTGGGTATGCCTGGAGTCACAGGCAAATTTCTTAGGTCTCCCCGGAAGCAAGTTAAAAAAAGTGGGGTTGTTGTTAAAGAGTCAGCAGTTCCCTTCCGTTCCATTGCTCGGTAATTTTTATCAGCTACGAAATGATAGTTTTCACGATGGACAGCTGTTAAATCTTAGTGAGACTGATGCACAAGCAGCACGCACAGCCGGAAGAGCACTAGTACGAGCTTCCGTTCTTGTTTTGCTAGGCATGAAACATGCTGACTTTAAGGCGGATTTTGTAAGGCTATATACCTGAATACTTCATCACAACAACTTTATCTTTCACTTTAGCTCTAACTGATGTTAATCTTCATCCAGTGGTGAAGATATTACCAAACTGGTAGCGGGGGTTGGATGAGAGTAATTCCTACGCTAAAAGTTTAATGAACTCCTCAACGCTGATATCTGCAGTATGGATGATTTTCCTGAGAACGCCTCGACCAAGCTCACGATGTTTAGGGGCCGGAATCGGGGCGCGCCCCGGGCAGACCAGCCAAGCATGGCTTCCTCTGATTCGCTTTACCCGATAACCAAGCTTCTGCAAAGCAGCTATACATTCGTCTCCAGAGACCACCGGTAACTTCGGCACTAGACGGCAACCTCAACCTGTTCCAAGGTAAATTCTTCGGGTATCGGTTCGCCTTCTTCGATCATATTTTCTAGGCAAAGATGGATGACCTCTTTTATGTTCGTCAGAGCCTCTTCTCTAGTTTTCCCCTGCGTGAAGCAACTTCTGAGCACAGGCACTTCGGCGACGTAATAGCCGTCTTCGTCCCGTGTGATAACAACAGGCAGCCTTACCTTCTTCATAACTTTGCCTCCAACTTCTATGCCCTAATTATAGCATATCGCTCGTTCAAAATAGCATAAAACAAAAAAGCACAACCTTTTTGCTGTGCTCCCTTTCAAATCCAATTGGTGGTGGGGATTGGATTCGAACCAACCACCGTCGTGGTCAAAGGACCGAAATTGTAAAAGCGAATAAAAGGAACTATTTTCAGCACCGTAACAGTTTAATAGCCTTTTATCCGCGGGGTAACAGAACGTCAAAAAATCCTCTTTGCCAGAGGCTAATCACTGACCATCAATTATCTCGGCGCAACTCCCTGGCAGCCGGGTTTAACGTGTTTGTGAACGCCTTTACTTTCTTCTGGGTAACCTGTACTTATCACCAAATTCACTCGCTGACATTTCACCATCGAATAGGGCCGCAACATCTTTAGCAATTCCCAGTGCCTCCTCAACCGACATGCGTTGCCACTCTTCTTCTGGTATCGAATTTTCTAAGTAGTGGTGGAAAATATGTCCTGCATCTGAAACCGTATCCGTCATCTTCTCTCCTTGTTTAAAATACTTAACAGCCCGTCAGATTATACAATAAGTGAACGATTTAAGGTAAGTGGAAGTACCTTAAGCTTGAGCTTATATCACGAGTCCCACGTCGCTATATAGGGCCCGCAAAACCTCAAAGCAGTGCCATACCTCAATAGGTCTCCATCAAATGACGTATATGACATCGTCGGTAATAATGGTACTATAGGCTTTCCTCTGATGTTTCATTTGCATTTGGTCTTGTCTGTCTCAGAGATAATATAAATCCCAGTGCGATAGCGGCGACCGCGGTACATATCCAGAATGCGAGATTATAACTTCCGGTGATGTCAAAGATGTGCCCGGCGATAACCGGTCCGATAGCACCCCCAACCATGCTACTGAAGAATACGATACCAAAGAGGGCGCCGTGCGAACGCAGCCCGAAGTACTCGGCAACGATAGGTGAAATCACGGTGAATAATCCACCGTGGGCAAAACCATAGACGACGGCAAACAGGCAGAGCATCCAGAGCTCTCCTGCCATCTGCAGCCACAAAAGAGCCAAGATAAGCAGGATAAAACAGATAATCATGGAGAGCCTGTTGCCGATACGGTCTATAGCAATACCGGTGACAAACCGCCCCGCCATACTTATGCCACCGATAGCCGACAGGATGCCGGCCGCTGTCGTCGAGGATATACCGATATCCGTGGCGTGCGGGACGATATGCACCATGATGGTGAGAAGGCAGAACATGGTGGCGAGATAGGCGAGGCAAATCGTCCAGAACTGCCGGGTGCGGAGTGCCTCCTGTAGGTAAAACCCGGTTTCGGCAGGTTTCGAACTCTCTGCCTGGCTTTCCTTATCTCCATCTGGCAAGAGCCCCATGCCAGCCGGGTCACGTCGCAACAGCTGCCCGATGGAAATGAGCAGGACCATCGCTATAGCGCCGATGATAATGTAAGAAGTCTGCCAGCCATAAGCTGCGATGAGCATACTGGCCACCAGGGGTATAACGAGTTGCCCGGTACCAGTACCCACCTTCGCGATGCCGGTCATCATCCCCCTCCGCCGAACAAACCACCGCGCCGTCGTGCTGAGGGGGATAATATCAATCGAACTCAACCCGATGCCGACCACGACGCCATAAAACAGGTACAATTGCCAGACGTTATTTAGCCCCGACATGAGCAGGAGTCCCAGCCCGAAGAAAAAGCCGGCCACCGTCATCACAACCCGCGGGCCAAACCTATCATTCAACCGGCCAACCAGGATGCCGAGAAATCCAGCGATGAGAAGTGCTGCGGATTGAGCGCCCGACAGGGTGGCCCTTGACCAGCCAAAATCGGCAAGCAGTGGCTTGAAAAAGATGCCGAAAGTGATAAAGGTACCGATACCTATTGCCTGTATGCCGAAGCCCGAGGCGACAATATTATATCCGTAGAAGTACTTGGGTTTCTTCATGTTAGCAACCAGTATAGCTTTTCGAAGCAGGTAAAAGCTAATGATTAATTTGTATAGTAATAAAAAGGGAGCCTGATGAAGGTCCCTTCCTTGTTTTAATGGTAGCGGGATATTGACATCCAGTGAGCACGGGAGTAACATTACCGCATCTTTGAAATATAGAAATTCCGGTTAAAAGGAGGAACACTTATGAAAGCAATTGTATATCAAAAATATGGTCCTCCTGAAGTCCTGAAGATAGAAGAGGTAAAAAAACCCACACCCAAGGACAATGAAGTGTTGGTAAAAGTTCATGCAGCATCTGTAAATGACTGGGACTGGGGTCTACTGAGAGGTAAGCCGTTCGT
>JABUBP010000426.1_pt1 | contig 11733 bp, 16 predicted proteins | sample 7240331 | NCBI WGS metagenome assembly JABUBP01 (sample SAMN07256347, study PRJNA390944) | subsurface metagenome | isolation source: Methane hydrate marine sediment | place: Pacific Ocean: Eastern North Pacific, ODP site 1244 | collected 2002 | reverse complement strand
AAACGTCTCTAGATTGCTTCGTAGGAAGTCGAGTGCCATTTCGAAGGGGTTCTCACGCCACCGATCATGAATAGCCATTGTCTGAGCTAGGCCCTGAGAGTGACCTCTACTGGGCAATGCGAATAGGATTTGCAGATACAATGCTAGAGTCGTGCAAACCGCAAGCCCTTATTCCTTTGCAGAGGGATTTACAGCAACTGAGCGTTGGATTTGCTGAACTCAAAGACACTATATTTGCAAATCAAATGCGTCAATTAAAATATGATACCCGAATAAAGCAATTGCTTGAGCGCTTGCCGCCAAGCAATATAGAAATATCTCATTCTCTGGAGAAGAAGCTGGGGGCTGTATGGAAAGAGTTACCGGTAGAAGTACGAGAATGTTTGATAGAAGCTGAGATTTATTACAGTTCTAAACTCTCAAAGGCTTTTGCTATAATATGCTTCCATGAAGCAGTTGAAGCATCTCTTAACCATTGCATTAAGAGGCCGCTGATAAAGTCATTACGCAAGCGAGATAATAAGCAGATCGCACTCTGCATTTCACAGGAACAAAAACTTCAATATATGAGTATTGGTCAGCTTGAAAAGATACAAGTACGACAATGGGGGAAAGCTCTTGAGATGCTATATACTGCTAAGGGATCAGTTGTTCTAGGAACACAGGATTTAAGAGAGTTTCTGAAGGAGCATCTTGGAGAACAACGTTTGCCTGATTTGAGCCGATTAGCACACTCATTGCAGAGGGTTCAAGACTACCGCGGTGGTAGTGCACACTTCCAAGAACCTACTTCAAGGAGCTACAACGAGGAAAAACAGAATCTTGAACAGATTCGGAATCTGGTACTTGGCAAAGAACAGGATTCGGTTATTGCTCAGATATTTCAACTTCTCGCTCCACAAGAGCTGAGGTAAGGGTTATAGGAATTAAGGCGGAAAGGGGCCATCATAGCGAAATGTGCACTCCCGTTGCTTTGGGCTATTTCCCCCTTTGCTATCCTTGTAACAGCCGTATAAAATATGAGCCATGGTCAAGATTGGGACCATTATAAAAAGGTCATGAGCTTTTACAGATAGGCATCAACTTCAGCCAAGGTGTACGTCCATGAGTCAGTGGTGGCAAACGGAAGATATGCTTAGCCATCTCAAAGATGCGTTGACACATATGAATTACCCGATAACATCGCATCTGCGCAGTAAGACTGAAATCTGCCGGTCCATTTTTGATGCCTTAAATCAAACTTGGATTGCTTTCAATCATTCCGAAGAAGAATTTGGAAGAACAGATTCACAATCGCTATATAAGCTAATCTTGAAGGGAATGATTGCCGATCACATGCAAGAGTTTCTCCAAAGCAAAGAGCTTCAAAGCTTGGTCGAGTTTGAGCCCCCTATTATGAACCAATATACGCTTCGAAGAAGAGGTTATCGGCCAAACCAAGAAATAGGAGTTCGCTTAAGGAGAGAAGCAACAAAAGAGCATAGTGAGGCTGTGAATGCATATACACGATACAAGGAATTGCCTCAAGACAATACAAGCGAAAGGCTTATAAAGAAGATCGCTCAACTCCTCTACGTTGTAAGGTCCAACATTGCTCATGGGGAGAAAACGCCGTATGGCCCAGATCTCAGGAAAGCTGAAAGAGATGAGCAAGTTTCAGAAGTAGTAATACCCGCTTTACTAAAGCTGTTGCAACTAATTTTCGACAAGCCAGACCAAAAGTTAGTTGTGTACGGCACATTGGCACCGGGTGCCTGTAACGAAATCTGGTTAAAAGGAATTGAGGGATCATGGCAAGACTGCATGATAAGAGGAGAGATAAAAGGCTGTGAGGGATTGCCATACTTCAAATGGAACTTTGGCAGCAGAGAAATTAAAGTAAAAATGTTTATTTCAGACTACCTTCCTAATGAACTGCCAAAGCTAGATCAATTCGAAGGCGAGGAATATCATCGAATTTTAATTCCTGCGAGGATTGCGGACTATTGGATAGTTACCAATGTCTATCAGGGCAAGGATGTCTAAGAGCCTAACAATAGGCATCACTCTGTAGTACTCAACAAAAGGGCGGATTGTATCCTCTAATGGCCATCTAGCCTCCTAGGATAATGACATCTTACGATTGTAACCATCTTATGATACAATCTGGTCAAATGAACTTGACAATTCAACGTGGGACACATGAGATTGGCGGAAGCTGTGTTGAGCTATGCTCGGACTCTGGGGAGAGCCGCATCGTCATTGACGTTGGTATGCCGCTAGTAACACCAGACAGGTTGCCATTTGAATGGCACCGCTACAAAGGCCTTCCCCAAGAGCAACTTCTAGAGCAGGGGGTATTGCCTGCAGTCGATGGGTTATATAGTCATCAAAAGCCTTCTATCTCCGCTGTAATACTATCCCATGCTCACCAAGACCACTACGGCTTTATCCGCTTCGTCCACCCCAATATTCCACTCTATATGAGTCTCGGGACAAAGGGCCTTGTGGAGGTTTCCAACCTCTTTCTTGGCACAGGGGTCAACCTTGACCTGATACGAACATTCACCATGTGGCAGCCATTTCAAGTCGAAGAGTTCATCACCACTCCATATCTGATGGACCACTCGGCACCCGATGCTGCCGCATTCCTCATTGAGGCCGACGGGCAGCGATTGTTCTACAGCGGGGATTTCCGTGGTCACGGCCGTAAACAAGTGCTGCTGGAAAGACTCTCCTCAACTGCTATCTCCAGTCTGGATTGCCTGATCATGGAGGGCTCGATGATGGGCAGGGATGCAGGCCGGTATCCAGATGAGAATGCTGTAGAACAGGCCATGTACGAAATAATGGTCGACCAGCGGTCCTATACCTTCGTTTTTTGCTCATCTCAGAACTTAGACAGGTTGGTATCAATATATAGAGCGGTCAAGCGGACTCACAAAACGCTTGTTATCGACCTGTATACTGCTTTCGCCCTGGATAAGCTCAGTTCAATTTCATCTAGAATCCCACAGTTTGACTGGAACGAAATCCGTGTGCTGTACGCATATTCTCATGCAAAGAAGCTAGCGGAACGTGACAAGAAGCTGCTCTATAGGTACAGGAAAGCCAAAATCGAGTGGAACGAGATACGGAGCAATCCGCATGACATGGTGATTCTTAGCAAAGACAACCGCTACTTTCGTATGATGCTTCAGAAGCTGAGCGCAAGCGGCGAGGCGAAGGCGATTTACTCTATGTGGCATGGCTACCTGGAGCGAACAAACCTGGCACAGGTTCTTGAGTCCCAGGGCATTGAGCTGATAGAGATCCACACCAGTGGGCACGCCTATGTCGAAGACCTCAAGAGGTTAGCCTGTGCCATGAATCCTCGGTGCCTCGTGCCTATTCACACTTTCTATCCCGATCAGTATGGGAGTATACATGAGAATATCGTCCAATTGGACGATGGCGAGACTTACTATTTATGAAGTAATCTAAGGGGAGGGCGAGAAATGGTTATTAAGCGGTATCTAGAGCTAAGCGCTGCTAGATGGGAACAGCTTAAGAAAGACCTCCGGCCCTTAGTGAGAATAATCAACAACTCTGGCGGAGAGTACAGCTTTCAACTTCGTGAAAACTACTTCAACATCTATTACCAAGGCAATTCACTTGCTATGGTCAGACCAAACGCGAATGGGACTTACACTGCATACATACATGAGCGGTTTGCTCAGGATGAAATTCTCAAGAAACTGGAGCAATACTCCGTCAATAAACCTTCCCAAAATGCCAAGAGTGCTAGAAAATACGTACGCTTCAGTATTCAGCCACAGAATCTTCACCAGTTCTTTCAAAGGAGCAGCATCAACAGCCTGAGCAATAAAATACGGGCAGTACACAACGGAGAGGAAATAACCTTTGAACAGGTCTTGATCACTGACAACCCACCGTCAGAGAAGTTCATCATCATTGACCGCCAGGTAGCAGACCATGCTAACAGAGCCCAGATAGACTTACTAGCGCTCAAGCGAGATTCCGTGGACAAACCGTTCCACTTTCTGGTTATTGAAGTAAAGCTGGGAAGAAACCCTGAGCTACACGAGAAGGTAGGCAGACAGCTGAACAGATATGTTGACCACGTCAGGAAGCATATAAGGGACTATGTCACCTGCTACAAAGAGAACTATCGACAGAAGAAGGAACTCGGTCTTTTCGACTCCAGTTTGCCGTACAAGATAGAGATCGACGAGGACGAGAAAACGGCGGATGGGCTAGTTGTTGTTTGTGGCTATTCAGAGCTCGCAGATCAGGCCCTTGGGAATCTCCGCCAAAAGATCGGGAAAAACCGGTGGAATATCAAAGTTCAGCAGATGCCTAAATTAAGATTGCGTTGAACGGCAGGTCTTATTGCAACGATCTATAAAGAAAGAGTAACTTGATGACGTTTGGGCAGTCCAGGAACTATGCAGGTGACAAATGTACGTCTTGTTTAGTGGGAGGCATATTATGGCCAAGTCAGTGACAGCAAATGCTGTGGAACAGGTGATTCGCAGATACCTGGAAGGAAAGGGCTGCGCGCTATCTCCTCCCAAGAAGCGTGGACAAACAGGCCCAGATATTGTGGCTAGGCATGGCAGGTCCACTTGGTTCGTGGAGGTGATCGGATTTCAAGAGAAGCCGTGGATACGCTCCCGGGAGTTCTACGAAGCCTTCTTCCGCATTATCTCTCGTGACCGGGACAACCCGGCGGACGATACTCTTGTATTGAGCCTCCCAAAGCGGTTCAAAGATGGTATGAGGCAGCGCAAACAACAATACCCGGTAGCCTGGGAAAAGTTGAGCAAAGCGTTCCCTAATCTTAGGGTATGGTATGCCGACACTGCCCAAAACACGATCGAAGAATATCCTTTCGTTACTCCTTTCGACTGACACACGACAGCTTTGTTACTTCGGGTATCGTCTAGGCAAGCTAAGAGCCGCAATCAAACGACTGTCCATTCTGTTTAACACTTTCCTTCCATTCTATAATCTGGCAGCTCATCCATTATCGCTTAACCCGCATCATAAACCCACGAAATAAGGGGCAATTTCCCCAATCAGTGGTTCACTATTCACAATGTATTTAAAATGCATCTCTACAACATTTCTATGCTTCCTTGGGTACTTGCTATCACCTGAGGGATATAAAATAGGCATAAAAAGAGGCCGGGCATCCAATTAGATACCCGGCCCTTCGTTTTATTAGAGGTCCAGCACCATCTGCTTGGGCACTCTGGCTGCCGCCTCCTCCCGTGCCCTTCGCCTCTCCGCTCTCCCTCTCTCCTCCCTCGCCTTTACCCGGTGGCGGTAGATCCATCCCTTGAGGTGCGTGAGTTCCCCCATCCGATAGTCGTCCAGATTCTCCTTCCTCATATCCCCAGGCACTCTGTCACCCATCACCTTAGTGAGGAGATACATATAGATATCCACCCACTCTGAAGCTATGGGCTGAGCTAGGCTGGCGTTAGAGACATAGGCAAGAGCCTCGGCGTCAGTGGAAATCCCCTCTTCCCCCTTCATCAGTTGAGCCAGGCGCTGCATCTTTATCTCTCCCTTGAGCCAGTCGGGGAGGACATCGGCCCAGCCTGGATCAAAGACGATGATGGGGTCAGTTAGGGCGCCAACCAGGGCGTCGACCTGCCTGTCTATTCAGTTGTCCAGCTTTATCACCTCCTTTGCTAAAACGCTATCTTTAGTTGTCTCGGCTTCCTGGCCTCCTCATCCTCAAATCCCCTCCTCAGCTGCTCCATCTCCGCCCTGGCCTTGGCGGTGAGGTCAACGATGCCCTCAGTATTGGCGCTTACCTTGCCGTCCCTGAAGCTGCCAATAAGGGGCTCATACCACCTGGCGCGCCAGCAGGCATCGCGGACGATCTGGCGGAACACCAGCAGCGAGAAGGTTTGGTCTCTTTCGCTTGGTGGAAAGCCCACCACCGGTCCCCGGTATATGTCCTGGTCAAGGTGGAGACCCTCCGGCACCCAGTAGCGCTTATTTGTAGTGTAGAGGTAGCACTGGGCATCGAAGTCCTTCGCAAAGCCCCAAAGCCCTTTATGCTCCACTTCTGGTAAAAGGGAAAGCATGGCCTCCGCACTCTCCAGGAGATCCTCCCTGGGGCAGTGGGCGATGTCACCGTAGACGCCCCCTGTCACCAGGTCAATAGTGACCGCTCCAGGCTTCAGTTTCGCCATCTCAGATCACCTCCTCTCTATTCAGTTTTTGGGTGTAGTTTGGGGACTAATTGTTGACAACCGTCAACAATTAAACCTTCGCATCTATCTGCTTCTTCTTCTCCCACCACTCCTCAAGGCTGAGGATGTCGGTGAGGATGTGCTCATCCCCACAGTCCACCGTCACTGCGGGGAAGCCGCTCTTGTGCTCCTTTACGGAGACCTCAAGACCAAGTTGGTGAAGGGTATTGATGTTCAAATACACCCTTTCCTTTTCCGCCCGGGGCTTCAGCCTGATGTCCTCCCGCTTCACGAAGTCACCCCCTTTCTAGGGCATAGTTTGGGGATCGCCCAGCTCGCCCAGTGCTGGGCTAAAGGCTGAGCGTGGGTTGCCTGCGCTCCCTCTCGATGGCGTCCTCTGGGATTACCTTACGGGCGGACTCGACCCTGTTTCTGAGCCTCTTAAGTGTGCGCGAAAGTTCGTCCTCCAGCCCAAAGAGCCTCTGAGTCAGATACTCTGGGAGGTCGTGCCGGTCTTTCGCCGAATGAACCTCTGCCAAAGCCTCAGCGATGAATGGCTCCATCTCATCGATTTGACGCTCTATGCGCTCCAGGCTTTCCATGACAGGGAGAGCTTTCCAGGCTATCGCCATCTATCTCACCCCCTTCCTATTCAGTTTTTGGCACAAAGAGAGGGGATACACCCCACGCCAGGCGGGGCATATCCCCTCTAAAAAAGCAAAAAAGCGGGGTCACCCCCGCTTCTTTGCGTGGCTTCTCTTTCGGGCTTAAACGCTCTATTGGCTTAAACTGCTACAGGCTCTTTTGCCTTGCGAGGCTTCCGTTTGGGCTTCTCGGTTGGGGCTTCGCCCTCACCTTCGCCCTCGGCTTTTGCCTCACCTTCCGCCTCGGCTTCGCTTGCTACCGCTTCCGCCTCGGCTTCCGCCTTCGATTGTGGGCGCAAAATAGGCATAACCCCAAGGCGATAGCCATCAACGGTAAAGAGCACAGGCGATTGTGGCGTGTTGACGCTCATCTCCACCATTCCGTCAAGCGCTTTGAGCGCCTGGATGAGATATGCGCCACTAATGGCGGTTTGCGCTTCCCCCTCGGTTTCGGCTTCGATTTGAGCTTGCCCCTTATCATCGGTAGCGGACATTACCAGCATTCCCCCCTTAATGGAGAGGGTTATCGCCGATGTCCTATCGAGCGATAAGGCGCTCAAACTTGCCCCCGCTCTCATCATCTCTCTTGTATCGAACCGAGCAACCGCTATAAACTCATCGGGGATAACTGCCTTGTAGTCGGGATAAGTTCCGCTTTCGCTTCCCCATTTATAGCGGATTGCCTCGGTGTTCAGCACAAGAGAGTTGTTCTCGAAGCTCACCTTTACCCTATGCGCCTTTTTGAGCGCCGAAACTAGCCCCTTTAGCTCATTGGCGGGGATAAGGGCTTCCCCTTCCCCATCCTCGAAGTCAAGGGTTACTTCGGCTAGGCGGTAGCCATCCGAGCTTATCAAGGTTAACTTCCCATCGCTTTGGGCAAATCGGACACACCCTAAAACGGGGCGTTCATCCTTTTTACCCGCCGCAAAGGGGATTACCCTTGACAGGGCTTCGGCAAGCTCCAGAGCGCCGAGGTTTGGGATAACCGAGCTATTGGGCGATACCCTAACCTCACAGCTATCGGACATCGCTATCTTCTCGGTAACCCACGCTCCATCGGTGAGGTAACTTGTGTTGCTTCCGCAAACCACCCTCAAGCCTTTTTCAGTAGCCTGCGCTTCGCTAGCGCTACCGTTAGGGGTTATCTTGATGATGTTGCTTCCCCCTAAAGCCTTCAGGTAGTTTAAGAAGCCTTTGCGCCCTAGCGTTAGGTTGACAACCTCAACCTTTGGCGCTTGCGCCCTCGATAGAGCGCTCACAAGCCTTTCCCTGTGGCATACAAAGCCTTCACCAGAGCGTTTGCCCTCGATATTAAGTTGTTCCACCAACCCCCCTTTTTCAGGATACAAGGCGTCGGGCAAACCGCCTTGCTCTCCAATAGTAAGCGCCCTCTATGCTGCGATACGCTAGCCATAAAAAGCGCTTCCACTAATATAATGAATTTGGGGGGTCAAAATGCTATCATCAATTGTTGCCTTTTCCAAAATCGGCAGAGGTAAAGCTGCTCATACTTGGTGAGCGGTATCCCCCTAACCCTCTTGTGGGCGATTGTGATAAGCCTCTTTGGGCAACCGAGTAGCCATATCCTGGCGTCAACCCAGGCTTCCAGGTCTATGGCGTTATCATCGGCGATGGTGTCTATCAGCTCTACCGTGTTGCCTTCGCCGTCATCGATGTCGGTATTGAGGCTTATCACCTTCCCGTTTCGCTTCTCGCCGTGCCAATACTCCAGCACTACAAAGCTAGCTACCCTCACCATAGCTCCCTCGGTAAAGGGCTTATGCCCGTTTCTTTGGGCAACCTCGGCCAGCCTCACTATGATGTTGTGCTTCAAATCTCCCCTATCCTGAAACCTGGCCTTGTGTTGAAACCTATCGGCGACCCTGGTATAATTGTCCCAGTCTAGCATCGGACTTGCTCCTTCCTGTTCCTGGGCAAGGCTAGACTTCCCCAGCTAGCTCAACCCTAGCTGGGGCTTTTTAATACCTTGCCTTTCGAGGGCAAACGCTTCGGGCAAAGGCTTAAAGTATTCGGTTGTTAAGGTAGGGCTTCACCAGAACACCTAGCTAGCCAGCAAAATCAATTTGCCAGCTTCAGGATTGCACAAAATGTCCTTTCGTTCATTAACAGAATGAACCTATATTTACGTGATATGTGTAAAAACTGCACGTTTGGAGACTGAATAATTCGGATGCGGAAGTGTTCAATACGTAAATTTCGACGGGAAAGGGGTTTGAAGGCTTACCTGTGAGGTTGGATACTAACAGAGGCTAACTACCGCCGTACAGAGCGGCATGAGGGTTGATCCAGGCGGTTTCAGAGGCTTCCTTCCCCTTCTTTGTCAGTCGGTAGTACCTGCGGGGCGGCCCTGGCGGATAATGCTCCTGGAAGGCGGATGGCTCTTCCCTGCCGGTAGGCTCGACCCAGCCGAGGCGCTGCAGGTTGGAGAAGTAAACGACGAAGGAGTGGTAGTTACAGCTGCTGGTCTTGTAGGGTATGCGGGCAAGGTATTGCTCGGTGAGCCTCTCGATGTTTTCGGGATCGATAGCGCGCTTCTCGCGCCTAGCCTGCTTCTCCTCCTCTCTGGTGGCTTCGTCTACTGCCGTAGCCCTCATGAGGGCGTTCTTGTAGTGAAAGCAAATGTCCGCCTGTGGAGCGCCAATGTCGGGGTCTATCAAAGGCGAACCGTTAGGCTCATTACCCAGCAGGAACTCTCTGATGAACCACCCGCAGCCGAAGGGGCGCAGAAAGCCGCCTCGCTTGGGCCTCAATAACTCAACCACCGTCTTCCCCCATTTTCCAAAGCTTCTCGTACCAATCGCGGTGCTCCTCGCCTGCCACCTTTCGATATCTAGCCGTTGTATTGAAGCTGGCGTGGCCCAGGTGCTCCTGGAGCATCCTCAGACCATCGCCCGAATCATCCTGCTTCACGGCGTGGACGGCGAATGCATCCCGCAGCCGGTGCGGGCTGATGCCCTGCCTTCTGCCTGTGGCAGGGTTCACCAGGTAGCCGAGGCCGGCTCGGTCGGCACAGTCGCGGACCACCTGCCACGCGCGGTGGCGGTTGATGCCGAAGAGCATATGCTTGCCGTTGCGGGTCACCGGCCCACCGCGCTCGATGTAGCCCTTAAGTATATGAAGAGTATCCTCATCCAGGGGCAATGTCCGCAGCCGGCGGTGCTCTTGCGCTTGGACAACCGCCTGCTTTACCTTCGAGCCGCAGCCAGGGCAGAAGGTGTGCGCTTTGCCCAGCCGGGCACCACATTGCGGACAGGAGGCCTTGACCCGCGACTTCAAGTGCTGGATAGTCGCTGTTCTATGATCGAGGTCTATATCATTCACCGTGAGCGCCAATGCCTCGCTCACGCGGCAGCCCAGACGAAAGAGAAGCCTGATGAGCAACCGGTCCCTGAGATTGGTGGCCGCTTTCTCCAGGTTCTCTACTTCGTCAGGTTCCAAATAGGCTTTGGTCATGATGCCAACTCCAGCAATCGGCGACCTGGGTTTCACCCCTTCTTTTCAAAACATGCTCTGTGGCCCCACCTGTGCTCTTGCATGTATTGCCTTATGGCTTCTTTCTCATCTCTATCCGTTACCGTGAGCATCTCCCCGCATACGTTGCAGGGATAGGTGACCTTGTAAAGGCGTTCAGCTTCCGCGTACCCTTTCCTATGGCCCTTGGCATGGCCTTGTTTCCTGACCTCTGCTTCCTCGTTTACCCGCACCTCAAGGATCCCCAAGCCTATTTTCAGGACATCGGAAAAGCTTTTATCATCCGCCTTCTTGACCACCTGAAGCCTTTTGTAGACCTCTCTTGGAACCCGACAGCTCACCGTGGGGTGGCCCTGCTCATACCTGACTCTCGAAGGAGCTTTCCTCTTGGTAGTTTTTGCCATAAGTTCATCCTCCCTGGATTACCACGTCGTTTGCCATAGGGTTTGCCACCTCGTTTACGTGCTGGTTTACCATATACCGTTTGCCATACCCTCGACGCGCTGTTGCACAGGGATACTACACACTGGTTCCTGCGCTAAAGGTAAAGGGGTCACCCCGCCCTGCGCCCTTTTTTCGCCCAGTGGGAAACTCCTCATGGCTGGTTACTCTCCTGCCTCCAAGGATGCTCCGGCTCTCGGCCAGATGACAAGAAAATTCCAATTGACCAAGCTCCGGTTTTGTGTCATTATTCTTCATGGGGTGGATCCTCCTCAGCGCCACTGGCTAATGTATCTTTAGCAGGAGCTTGTGGAGGTGGTGCTTCCTGCTCGTCATCCTTGTTGTAGCGGGCACGGAGCAATATATCAATTGCACGGGAGAGACGTGCATCGGCGCCAGGCGTGGGAACGTATTGAATCTCGACGACGCGCAGGCGCTGGCCATTCTTCAGCTTGGACTTGACTGAAAGATCGAACGTTTGCCCTGGCTGCTGCGGCTTTGGCATAAAAAGAACCCTCGGGTTAATCCCGAGGGCACCATACCATGTGACCTAATTGGGGCCGCAATCTATGTCACAAGTTTAGTTGTAAGCGCCAGCCAGGCTTTGGTGTTGGCGGCGGGATTCCCCTTCGTATGAGACGCCGCCTTACCCGGTGATAGATAGCTGTCTGTGCCCTCGATAGGCTCATGTGCCTGTGCTTGAGCCTAAAGGCTACCGTTCCCCACCGCTCAAGTTCCCTTTCCCACTCGCTGTAGATGAGTCCCTCAAAATTCAGCTCTCCTCTCTCGTACCGATCTATGTCCCTTTTGGCCTCGTGCCTTGCTTCGAGGATGTCTTGGCCTACGCTGACCTTAGCTTCCCCAACGTACTTGAGCAAGGGGTGTGGAATATAGTGCTTAAACCCTTCTCTATAGGCCTGGATTTGCTTAAACGCGAAACTGACCACATCCTCGCTCGCACCTCA
>JABUBP010000424.1_pt1 | contig 11768 bp, 11 predicted proteins | sample 7240331 | NCBI WGS metagenome assembly JABUBP01 (sample SAMN07256347, study PRJNA390944) | subsurface metagenome | isolation source: Methane hydrate marine sediment | place: Pacific Ocean: Eastern North Pacific, ODP site 1244 | collected 2002 | reverse complement strand
AGTATCTCCCCTTTTAACAGTTTTGGGATAATCAATAAGCAACATTACAGTTATTTCTCCTTTTATTCCATGCGGCTTACCGATTATCCCAAAACTGTTAAAAGGGGAGATACTCTTTTTTTCGATGAAAAATGTAAGAAGAAAATAGAGGTTGAAAGTATTAGATGGAAGAAAATAAAAAGATCTTACATGCCAGTAATTAAATTTAAAGGTATAGACAGCAGAGATGATGCTGAAAAATTAAAAGGTACCAGTCTCTTCCGGAGTGTAAAAGACAGTCCCAAACTAAAAGAGGATGAGTACTGGGTAGACGATATAATAAATTGTCTGGTTTATACAAAAAATAATATTTTTGTTGGTAAGGTAGTAAATGTGGAGAAATTTGCAGCAAATGATAATTTAGCAGTAAAAATAGAGAATAAGGATTTAGATATAAGAGATTCAGGAGATTCAGACAGCAGTATTCTCTATATTCCGGTTATTGAAGATTATATTGAAAGTATAAATCTAAAAGATAAAAAAATAATATTAAAAAAAATTCCGGAATATATTTGAATTTGTTATTTTTTATCACATTTTAAAACCTTTTCATTTGAAAAATGCTAAAAATAGATGTGGTGACCATTTTCCCAGATATGTTCGATAATATTATCGAGTTTGGAGTGCTAAAGGAAGCTTTTAAAAAAAATATCTGCCAGCTGAATATATACAACTTAAGAGATTTCTCGAATTATAAGCGCGGCAGGGTTGATGATAGGCCATATGGTGGAGGTCCGGGTATGGTACTGATGCCGGAACCAATAGATGGTGCGATTACTTTCATTAAAAAAAAGAATAAAATTAAAAAGAAAGAAAAGCAGAAAACGATATTGCTCGCTCCCGGGGGAGAAAAGATGAACCAGAATAAATTAAAGTATCTGGTAAATCTTGAAAATATAATACTTATTTGTGGAAGGTATGAAGGTGTTGATGAAAGAGTGATAGATTCTCTTATTGATTTTGAGATCTCCATAGGTGATTATGTATTAACCGGAGGTGAAATTCCGGCAATGGTTATAATAGATGGAGTGATAAGACTGCTTCCAGGTGTAGTCGGAAAAGAAGAATCTTTAAAGTTGGAATCATTTGAGGACAATCTGCTTGATTATCCCCAGTACACAAGACCACCAGTTTTTAAGGGAATGGCTGTTCCTAAAATTCTTTTAAGCGGAAACCATAAAGATATTCAAAAGTGGAGAAAAGAAAAATCACTGGAAATAACCAGAATAAGAAGACCGGATTTAATTGACAAAGATGGTTAAATTCATTATATTTGTTTGGTTCTTATTAGAATGAAAAAGAAATAGGCTGGAGTATAAGATGAATAAATTAGATAAAATAGAAAGTAAATATTTAAAGACTGATATACCCGAATTTAGTCCGGGAGATAAAGTAAGAGTCAAGATAAAAATTAGCGAGGAAAATAAGGACAGAATTCAGGTCTTTGAAGGAATTGTAATAAGTATTAAAGGCTCTGGCATTAATAAAACATTTATGGTAAGAAAGATCTCTTTTAATAATGTGGGTGTTGAAAGAACATTTCTTTTAAATTCACCTGTAATTCAGTCTATCGAAAAGGTTAACGAAGGCGCAGTAAGGAGAGCTAAATTATATTACCTTAGAGATAGAATTGGTAAAAAATCAAAAATTAAGTCTAAGTAAATATGTAATGATTTGACTTTTTATATTAATGCCTCTTAAGATTAAGAATAAACAGGTTAATGCCAAAAATAAAATCTTAAAAGAATTTTTAAGATACGCTATTGTTATTTTAGCAGCAATAATATCAGCCACTTTAATTAGAATTTTTATATTTGAACCTTTCATTGTTCCAACCCCTTCCATGGAACCTAACTTAAAAATCGGAGATAGAGTTATAATCAATAAACTTGCATATAAATTTGGCGCTGTTAAAAGAGAAGACATTGTAGCATTTCATTCTCCTTTGGAACAAAAAGACCTGGTAAAGAGAGTTATCGCTGTAGAAGGTGATGAAATTACCCTGACCAGCGAAGGTGAAATTTTCATAAGTGGTGAAAAAATCTCTGAAAGTTACCTGCCTGCCAATCAGAATATATCCTATGTAAACCAGACTATAGTTGTAGGTGAAGGTGAGGTATTTGTAATGGGAGACAACAGGAATAACAGTTTTGATAGCAGATTTTTTGGAACAATTGCAGAAGATGATATATTCGGGGAGTTTGTCATAGTTTACTGGCCTCCATCCAGGTGGTAATTTTTTTATATTATTATGGAATTTAAAGAAATACAAAGACTGATGAATTTATGCAGATATGAGGATGATCTGTATGTTGCGGGCTATGAAAAAATAGCCGGGGTTGATGAAGTGGGAAGAGGCTCTTTGGCAGGACCCCTGGTTGCAGCGGCTGTCATTCTAGATAAAAGGAAGCTAATAATAGAAAATATAAATGACTCGAAGAAACTCACTGAAAACAAAAGAAAGCATATTTTTAAAAAAATAATTAGAAGCTGCCTGTGCTGGTCAGTAGTAAGGATACCTCCTGATGAAATTGATCGTCTGTCAATAACAAAAGCTAATGCAATTGCATTTAAAAGAGCAATTGGCAGCTTAAAAATAAAACCGGATATTGTTTTATCAGATTTTATTAATATAGATTTAGGTACCGGATATTTACCCCTTGTTAATGGCGATCAGTTCAGTATTTCCATTGCAGCTGCCTCAATAATTGCAAAGGTAATCAGAGACCAGATAATGTTTAAGCTGTCGAGTTATTATCCTGAATATGGATTTGAACATAACAAGGGTTATGGCACCAGAAAACATTTAAAGTCTCTTCAAAAGTATGGACCCACTATGATTCATAGAGTATCTTTTAGAGGTGTTTTAAGTTAATAGTTTTAACAGGAAAATTATAGGAAAAATAGGGGAGTTTATTGCCCGGAAACATTTGAAAGAAGAAGGGTATTTCATTTTAGATAGGAATTATAGAAATAGATACGGCGAAATAGATATAATAGCCAAAAAGGATAAATGTTTAATTTTTATAGAAGTTAAGACCAGGACGAATTTGAATTACGGAGACCCGCTGGAGACCATAAATAAATTAAAGATTTCCAGAATAAAGAGATTAGCCAGTTTTTATATTGCAAGCAACAAACTTTCAGGGTTAAATCCCAGATTTAATGTTATATCTATAATTATTAACAGGAGTCTAATCAAAAAGATAATAGAAAAAGATAATATGTCGAACGGAATAACTGAATTAAATACCCTGGAAGATAAAAGTCTCTTAAAAATTGAACATATAGAGAACGCTTTCTAGCAAAATACATTATAATGTCAAATATTTCTACTTATACACTTGACAAGAATATTTTACACAATATAATTAAGGATGATGGCTAAAGATTTATGTAAAAAAATTAAACTATTGAGAGAAGAAAACGGCTTTTCTCAGGAGTACATTGCTAAAGAATTAGGGATGTCCAGACCTACTTACATGCAGATAGAAAAAGGGGAACGGGAATTGACTATATCTGAGGCAAGAAAACTTGCGAGTATTTTTAGTATGGGACTAGAGAATCTTTTAATGTCGAAGAAAGCTACAAAAACAAAGATTGTTTTGGAGAAAGAAAAGATACATAAAACATCTAAAGAGACAGGAATCCGCATTATTATTCCGCGTGCCAATGTTAAAAAATTTAAAGAAGTTCTGTTATATATTTTAGAAAAAGTAGGAGCAAAGCCAAATATTGGCGAAACTGCTTTATATAAACTACTTTATTTTATAGATTTTGACTTTTATGAGAAATTTGAAGAACAACTGACTGGTGCGCGGTATATTAAAAATAATTATGGGCCAACACCGGTAGAATTTAAAAAAATTGTTGAGGAGATGGAAGAGAAAGGTGAGATAGAGAGAGTTAAAAGCAAGTATTTTCAGTATGACCAAAAAAAGTATCTGCCGTGCCGTAGGTCGGATTTAAGAAGATTGTCCGCACGAGAAGTAAAACATATAGATGAAGTGCTCGCCCGTCTTTCAAATAAAAACGCTAATGAATTAACAGAATATTCTCACAGCGATGTGCCGTGGCGGGTTCATAAAGATGGCGAGATTATCAGCTATGAAAGCGTATTTTACCGCGACATGGATCATTCTGTAAGAAATTACGAAGATGAACTTTGATGAAACTGAAGAATTTTCTAAAGATTTCAAACGATTGTCAAGGAAATATAAATCATTGGTTGATGATCTGCTTGAATTTAAAAAAGTTGTTTCAAAATTTCCACTTGGCACCGGCAAGCATTTTGTAGTCCTAATAGCAAAAGAAACGGTAAAAATTATAAAAGGCCGTCTTTTTTGTCGTTATTTAAAAGGCTCTTCATTGCGAATTATTTATGCTTATTGTGAAAATAAGAATATGATTGAGTTTATACAATTATATTTTAAGGGCGGTAAAGAAAACGAAGATCATAGCAGAATTAAAAATTATCTGCGTAATTTTAAATAGTAAAAATTTATGCAAATACCAACCAAACAATAAATTCTTAAAGTTGATTTAGAGAGTAAATGGTTGAGATAATAAATTTAATAAATTATATGTAACTTTATGAATGATAAACCTCAAGGTAAGATAAATTCCATACCTAAAGGTCACCAAAATTCCATAGCTATAGAAAGTAATAATTAGATTGATAAAGGGACAAAAATTAGTTATATTTGAAAAAATGATAAACAAACTTCTAATAATCAAAGAAATAGCTAAAGTACTCAGAGTTAGTAATCAATCAGTAAAGTACTATATTGAATCTAGTCAGCTTCAAGCTTCTCGCATCGGCCAATGGCGAATTAAAGAAAGTGATTTAGAAAAATTTTTAAAGGAACATTCAAATGATAAAAGAAAAAAGATTAAACGGTGAAAGAAATAATGATTATGCTTAATCAATATTTGCAAAACATACTGAAAACTTTTAAAAGTGGTGATACTACAGAACCAAGTTTTTATCCTAATCTTAAAAACCTAATTGAAGAATTTTCTAAATCGAAAGGGATTACCACTAATATTACTATTCAACCAAAGCGAATAGAGGCTGGAGCTCCCGATTTTACCATTCGAAGAGGTAAGGAATTGGTTGGCTATATAGAAGCAAAAGATATCGGAAAAGACTTAGAACTTTTTGAATATACTCCTCAGATTGAGAGATATAAAAAAGATTTCGATAATTTTATTCTGACTAATTATTTTGACCTTTGGCTTTGGAGGAAAAGTGAGAAAAAATGGATTTTAAAAACTAGAATAAGCGTCGGAGAGTTGATTGCTCTTAAACTAAATCAATTACCCCCTTTAAAAAATGAAGAAAATTTCTTTAATTTAATAGAAACATTCTTGGACTTTAATATCCCTGAAAGGAAAACCGCCAAAGCCTTAGCCACTGAACTTGCTTCTAGAGCAAAATTAATACCTGCATGTATTATCGAAGAATTAAACAATGATGTTGAAACTGAAATAGATAGAATATATGAAGCGTTCAAAAAATACTTAATTACAGATTTATGTAAAAAAGATTTTGCTGATATTTATGCCCAAACAATTACCTATGGATTATTTATGGCGAGACTTCGCCACAAAGAAAAAGGGTTTAATCGTTTTTTGGCTCAGAAATATATTCCCAAAAATATTCAGATTTTAAAAGATACTTTTTCTCTAATTTCTGGTTCCAATTTGCCTGAGTCAATTAGTTGGGCTGTTGATGATATCGCAACAATTTTAGCTTACGCTGACATCGAGAAAATTAAAAAGGAATTACACCAAAGGACAGGCGGGGATGATCCTTTAATTCATTTTTACGAGACCTTTTTGAAAGAATATAACCCCAAAGAGAAAAAGCACAGAGGTGTCTTTTATACTCCCTTGCCGGTTGTCTCTTACATTACTTGTTCAATCAATATTCTACTTAAAGAAAAATTTGGTAAAAAGAGTGGCTTTGCCGATAAAAATGTAAACATATTAGATCCTGCTTCTGGCACTTTAACCTTTCCAGCAAAATCCATTTTAATTGCTAAAGAGGAAATAGATAAAAGCCCTAATGCTGGTTCTTGGCTCCAGGTTGTTAAGAATCACATTCTTAAAGATTATTACGCTTTTGAACTTTTGATGGCACCTTATATCATTGGACATCTTAAAATTTCCTTACTTTTAGAAGATTTAGGGTATAGACTCGAAAACAGTGATAGATTCCCTCTTTATTTAACAAACACTCTTGATTTGTCAGAGATAGAGCAGGCGATGTTACCGTATGTTGCTGGTCTTTCTGAAGAAGCACGAAAGGCAATGAAGGTTAAAAAGGATGTGCCAATTTTGGTAGTAATGGGAAATCCACCATATTCCGTTAGTTCTTCAAATATTATAAAAAAGGGTTCAGATTTTAATGATCTTTATGAAAGTTATAAAGAGAAGGTTAGAAAAGAAGAAAGAAATATCCAACCCCTTTCTGATGACTATATCAAGTTCATTGCCTTTGCTCATTGGAAAATAAAACAAGCTGGGCAAGGAATTGTGGGGATGATTACAAATAATTCTTATCTTGATGGCTTGATCCATAGAGATATGCGTCAAAAGCTGTCTGAAGATTTTGATGAAATTTATCTTTTAAATCTTCACGGCAATTACAAAAGAAAAGAAAAAACCCCTGAAGGCGGCAAAGATGAAAATGTTTTTGACATTCAGCAAGGTGTCGGGATTATCTTGTTAGTAAAAACAGGAGAAAGAAAAACCCCAGCAATAAAATATGCTGACCTCTATGGCTTGCGAGAAGAAAAATATAAATTTTTAGAAGATCACGATATTAAAAATACCAAATGGCACGAAGTAGAAATAAAAGAACCGAACTATTTCTTTATTTTAAAGGACACAAAAGGGGAAAAGATATATTCACAATTCACTTCTCTTAAAGATATTTTTAATAAATATAATGCAGGGATCGCGACAGGTAAAGACGATGTTTTAGTTGATTTCAAAAAAGATAATCTAATAAGAAAGTTATCAATTATGGATAAAGATTTATTTAAGAATTTGATGAGTAATTATAAGGTTAGTGAAGGTCTAATTGAAAAATGGTATCAAGAATTAAAAGATAAAGACATTGAGAAACAAGTAAAAATTTATAATTATCGGCCATTTGATAACAGATTCATAATCTATAATGCCAAAATTTTACAAAGAGCACGAAAGAATATAATGGATAATTTTTTGAGTGATAATGTAGCTATTGTTACCATAAAAAATAGTAAACAAGTGAACTTCGATGAAGTTTTTATAACCAATTATCTTACTGACAAACATTTAATTGGTCATCAAACTTTTGTTTTCCCACTTTTTATTTATCTAGGAAGCAGTGGAAATAACTTGTTTGATAAGGGACCTATCCAACAATCGAATTTTAATCCAAAATTCTGGCAAAAGATAACATTATCATTTATTGAAACTATCAGTCCCTGGTCAATTTTCTACTATATATATGCAATTTTGTATTCAAACACTTATCGCAAAAAATATAATGAATTTCTAAAGGTAGATTTTCCCCGAATACCATTTACTAAAGATGCTAAACTTTTTTTTACCATTACTGAAATTGGTGAAGAATTAGCTAATTTACATTTATTGAAATCAGAGAAATTAGAAAAAATAGGCGTTACGTTTCCTGTAGTTGGAGACAATAGAATAAGAATGCGAGAATATAACGAGAAGGGGGGACGACTTTATATTAACGAAAAGCAGTATTTTGGTGCTATAAAAAAAGAAGTTTGGAATTATTACATTGGTGGTTATCAGGTTTTAGACAAATGGTTAAAAGATCGGATAGACAAGGTTTTGTCTAATGAAGACGTTAACCATTTCCTGAAAGTCATTAACGCTTTAAATTGGACTATTTACTTCCAAAAAGAGATAGATAAAATATATCCTAATATTGAGAGGAATTTAATTAAATGATCTGTAAACTCTACGGGCTCACTCCGGAGGAGATTAAGATAATTGAAGAAAATCATGGAAGATAAATCGTTACCACAACCTGTTGGTGGAGGTCTGTTACCGCCACCTTCTCTAACTCCAGAACAGGAGGATATTTGTAAACGAATAGACCAGTTATACATGAGGTATAATCTCAAAGTAAAAGCCTCAGATATGTTCAAAGGGGCCATATTTGCTGCTAGGATAGAGTGTCGTAGTAACCCCGATTGGGTTGCTCAAGCGGCAAATTCCCTCCGAGAAATTCTTTATCCTTTCTGGAGCCCGTCTGTAGATACTGTAACTGACAAAAAAACAAACGCATTCAAAAAGTATGGATCTGTTCGTGTAGATGAGAATTCTATCCAAGATATAGGGAGGGTGTACGGATTACTTAGCAATCTAGCGCACCATGGAAGCACCTCAGCAAAATTTGATTTTACAACCTTTACAATAACAGACTTTGAAAAACTTCTTTTGGATTTTGAGAGAGTAATACGCGACGCCTTGATGCGGCAAATTGATATTCACCAAGAAATTGACAAGATTTTGATTAGTGATCCATCAAAAATAGAAGTTACAGAAGATACAAATCCATGGAAAATAAAACTCAACAACAATTGAGAAAACAGAAAATCCAAGAACTTATTGGTGTAAATCCTGATGCCCGACAATACTTTTTCGCTAAAGCCGATGAGAGATGGCTTGAGTGGCTTTGGGAAAATGGATTCTTGGAAGTCATAAAACAAAAAGCAGAAGATCCGACGCAATATAGATATCAAACGCCAGAGCTTAATTATCTAGTGAAGATGGCAGAAAAGAAGCCGAAACAGGTTGCGGATATAATTCTTACTGTTCCTATTTCTAAAGAGAATTTTAACCCAGAGGTTATTGACCAATTTTCGCGTATTTGTAGCGCTTTGCCAGCAGAACAATTAGCCAGGATTGTTTCAAAAATTCGTGATGACGGATGGGTGCAATTGATGAGCAGTTTCGATCGTTGGGGTTTTGAGTATGAAAAAATGTTTGAGATTCTCGCTGTCGCAAAGGATTATAAAAGCATTTTAATACTTGCTGAAGCAGTACTTTCTGTTCGTACCAAGGAAGAGATTAAAGAAACTTCTCGTGGGTTTTCATCTGATAAACCTTTTTATTTCAACGATTTAAGTTACACAAAAGTGTTTAAAAATCTTATTGCAGTAGATGATGAAAACATGGAGCAAGCCCTGGAACTTACCACCAAAGTAATGACAAAGATTATCTATTTAGGAGATAAAGCCGAAAGCAATGAGGTATTCCCAGTACGGGAAATATTCTATCTTTCTGATGTTGATTTTTTTTCTTTGGAACCTAGCGATAAAAAGCGTTTGTCATATCAAGATGATGTTCGAGAATTAGCTGCAACCATTAAAGTATTGACACAACGTTTGATTGAAAAAAGATGCGATGAATTAGAATCAGTGCGTGAGATTTACAAAAAATATATTGAAACCTTGCCAGAAAATAGATCAATGTGGCGTTTGCGTCTATTTGTTTTGAGTCTATGTCCTAACGCTTTCCAAGATGAATTAGAGCAATCTTTTTTAAGGTTGTTTAAGGTAATAAAAGCAGGCAAATCATACTACGATATTGAATCTGGAACTGAATATAAAAAAGCACTTAAAAAGAGCTTTGGTATGCTTAATGGTAATTATCAGAGGAAATATGTGAAGAATGTTTTTAAGTATTTTGGAAAAAGTTTTGAAGATAAAAAAGAAGAGCAATGGTATAAACGCGATGGTTGGCAAATTCTTTCCAGTATTTGCGAGTATTTAACGGAAGAAGAACATAAGGATTGCGAAAAAATATTTGGTAAGAAATGCGATTCCACTTTTGAACCAGAACCATCTGTTGGAAAGATACGAGGTGGGTGGGTAAAGCCGCGAGGCCCTATCACTCATGAAGAGTTTAATAAGCTCCCTATTGCCGAAATTGCTAAAAGATTAAGAAGCGAATGGACTCCAGAAGCTTTGCGGAAACAGAACACGAGTGATGATTTCTTAAATCCGCTCAATGCTGAGGGTGCTGGCGAGTTATTACGCGCTGATATTGCTAAAAGACTGCAGGAATATGTCCAAAATGCTAACCTCTTCTTTGAAAGAGGTGTTCTTGATGAGTACTATACTTATTCATTTTTCCAAGGAGTACAAGAAGCAATACGAGTTGATAGATCAAAGGCAGCAAGTATACAATGGGATAGATTGATAGAACTTTTTATCATAATTAAAAAGTCGGGAGAAGCAGAAGTTTTTAATTATAAAGCACGGGAGAGGGGCATCCTTAACGCGTGGCTTTCAAGTTGGACAGGTGTGCATTCTGCAATAACCGATGTTATACAGGAATTACTTAATGAACAAGACGGAAAGATTATTATTGATTTTACGAGGTACCGCTCTAAGCTTTTCGGGATTATAAGATATCTCCTTGCCTATACCGATCCAACACCCGAAGATGAAAAACTCGAAACTGCATCAATGAAGACAAAATCGCCGAGCGATGAAAATTATCTTGTCAGCGACCCTTTTTCAATGGCAATCAATACAGTGCGTGGTCGAGCGTTTCAGGCTTTTTTGTTGTTTGTATACCAAGATGGCAAGAAGTTTTCCAAAGAGGAAAGTCCAAAGATTTCCTCTGATGTAAAGGAATTGTACGAGACGGTCTTAAAGAATGAAAAAACTCGGGCTTTGATGTTTATGTTCGGATATTACCTGCCGTTATTCTATTTACGAGATAAAAAATGGATTAAGGGATTATTGGTACAGATTTTTCCAAAGGAACCCGAAAAGAAGTATCTCTATACAGCTGCATGGGAAGGTTATCTTTCAACTAATCTTTATAAAGAGCTGTTTTTTGACCCTGATATTCAAAAGTTATATGAACGAGGCCTTGCTTTAACAGAAGCAGAATATCCAAAACAGAAACACTTTAAAGAACCCGACGAAGGTATTGCAATTCATATTGCGCTTGCCTTTATACATTTTTTAGAATTTGACTTTGAAGATGATTTATTCAAAAAATTTTGGAATATAAAAAACTTAAAGCGTCACAAAGAGTTTATTTCATTTATTGGTCGACATTCTATTTCACGAGAAGCCGCTGCTGAGAGGATAAAATACAATAAAGTTAAAATAGAAAAAATTAAGAAATTCTGGGATTGGGCACTTGAACATTGTGATACTGATGAACTGACTGGGTTCGGTTTTTGGATTGGTACAGAAGGAAGTATATTTGATATAAAATGGCTTGCTCAGCGAGTGCGTAGAACGCTCGAAAAGACGAAAGGATATGTTGAGTGGGAATATGGGCTAATACAATCGCTAGTGCCATTTGCTAAAGAGGCTCCTAAAGATACGCTGGCAATTTTGCGGGCTCACCTTCTTGAAGAAGTAGCAAAACATGAACCGATACGAACTTGGCTTCATATGGACAAGGAGGTTTTCAATACATTCAAAGAACTCTACAAAAATGAGGCTACAAAAGAAGGAGTGCGTGCACTTATTAACGATCTCTTACCCTATCGCAATGGCCTTTTTTGGAGATTTAAATCAGTATTAGAAGAAAAAATTTAAGTTGATTGCGGGGATCAAAACAGCCTCGAAGTAGAGTAAAGCTTGCTGTGGGGCAAGAAGGAAAATTTTAAAATAAACAACGTGAGTCCACTAATTGAAAATCTTTTAAAAGTTAAGGCAACTGACCTAAAA
>JABUBP010000423.1_pt1 | contig 11771 bp, 12 predicted proteins | sample 7240331 | NCBI WGS metagenome assembly JABUBP01 (sample SAMN07256347, study PRJNA390944) | subsurface metagenome | isolation source: Methane hydrate marine sediment | place: Pacific Ocean: Eastern North Pacific, ODP site 1244 | collected 2002 | reverse complement strand
AGCTGACCTGTCAAACTGGTACGTGCGGCGGAGTCGAAGGCGTTTCTGGAAGAGCGAGAATGACACTGATAAACTCGCTGCCTACACGACGCTTTACCAGTGCCTGGTGACACTGTCCAAGCTGCTGGCGCCGTTTATCCCCTTCGTTGCCGAGGAGATGTATCGGAATCTGGTGTGCTCCGTGTCTCCGGACCAGCCGGAGAGTGTGCACCTGGTCGATTTCCCGGTGGCGGATACGGACAAGATCGACCGGCATCTGGCCGATGATATCCGCCTGATTATGCGGGTGTCCAGCCTGGGCCGGGCCGCCCGCAGCGAGGCGGGAATCAAGGTGCGCCAGCCACTGTCCCGACTTTTAATCAAGGTTGCCTCCGAGCGACACAAGCAGGCACTCAAACACCTCGCTCCGCAGGTACTGGAAGAGGTCAACGTGAAAGTGCTCGACGTGGTCGATGATATGCCGGTGGCCAAGCATAAAGACTGGCCCCTCGCCTCCGAAGGCGACGTGATGGTGATGCTGGATACCGATATTACCCCGGAACTGGCGGCGGAAGGAATGGCGCGTGAGGTCGTGCGCCGTTTGCAGATGATGCGACGCTCCGCCGGCTTTGAGATAGTTGACCATATCATCGTCTACTATCAGGGGGATGAGTATATAAAGCACGTGATGGCTGATTTTGCCGATTACATCAGGCAGGAAACACTTTCGGAACGGCTTATCGACGAGGTTCCGGAAAAAGGCGCTTACACGGAAAGTTTTAAGCTGGAGGGCCACGAACTTCTACTGGGGGTCAAAAAACAGGGCTAGGGTGGCGGGCTTTCCGACAGTGTCACCTCGGTAGTAAATTCAGCTTTGTCGCGCCAGTAAGTCACGGGTACCTTCTGCCCGATTTGCGATAGATGAATGGTTCTTATCATGTCTTCGGCAGTGGTGATATCCTTTCCGGCAAAGCGGGTAATCACGTCGCCTGGTTTCAATCCGGCTCTGCCGGCGGGACTGTCCTGGACCACCTGCGTTATCAGGACGCCGCTTTCTACCGCCAGGTCATACCTGGCGACGGCAAACTGGTCCACGCTATAGAGCACGACGCCCAGCCACGGGCGAACAACATAGCCATTGGTGATAAGTTCCTGCGTGATGGGGATGGCCGTTTCCATGCTGATAACGTAGCCCATGCCTTCAACGCCAACGGTGGCGATTTTGGCGCTGGTGATGCCGATTACCTCTCCGGCCAGGTTAACCAGCGGCCCGCCGCTGTTACCGGGATTGATGGCGGCCGTGGTCTCTATAAGGTCATACAGGGTCTGTCCCGGTGCCACTGGTATTGAGACTCCCTTTCGGCTGATGATACCCTCGGTAGCCCGTATTCCCTGACCGAGCGCGTTGCCGATGGCAACCACCCACTCCCCAACCCGCAATGCGGTGGAATCACCGACAGTTACGGCAGGCAGGTTCTGCGCGTCAATCTTGATGATGGCCAGGTCATTCAGACTATCGGTGAAGACGGCGCTCTGGCCAACGGTAAAAGTGCTGCCATCTTCCATGGTAACCGTGATGCTGCCGGCACCTTCGACCACGTGGTTGTTGGTCACAATGATACCGTTTTTATCCAGTATCCATCCTGAGCCAGCCCCTTGCTGGGTAAACGGTCGGTTGAAGAAGTCGAGGGTAACTACTTCAGTATTGATAGCCACCACCGATGGCTTTACCCTGGCAACGACATCGACGATATTGGGCAATGTCAGGGTAATGTTTCCTGATGGTGCGGTGGGTGGCGGTGTCCAGGCGGGATTGATCGGTGTGGGTGGCTGTGCTGGCGCCGGTGGTGGGGATAAACTTGGCGCCGGTGCTGGTGTTATCGTCACCTCGGGTACGGCACATCCTGCACCAAGCACCAGTATAAAAATGGCAGTAAGAATCGTGAGTATAAAGCTGGTTTTTATGCGCAACATTACAATTCTAATTGTAACATAGCTATTTAAAGGGGACAACATGGGGGCCGGGTCTAAGCCGGCCCCCTGTGTACGGATTCTACGAGGAAGGTACCTCAGGCAAATGAGTCAGTGCCTCTTTCACCTTTTCTTCGGGATACTCATAATCAACGAGTTTGCCGGCGAGATAGGCATCGTAGGCCGCCATATCGAAGTGCCCGTGTCCACTGTGGGCCAGCAGGATAGTCTTTGACTCACCGGACTCCTTGCATTTGAGGGCTTCGTCAATGGTTACCCTGATAGCGTGGTTGGTCTCCGGGGCGCTGATAATACCCTCGGTGCGGGCAAACTGTACCCCGGCTTCGAAAGTAGCCAGCTGGTTCACCGCCCTGGCCTCGACGAATCCCAGCTTGTGGAGGTGACAGATGATGGGTGCCATGCCATGGTAGCGCAGGCCTCCAGCGTGGACGGGTGGCGGCACAAACGTGTGACCAAGGGTATACATTAAGACTATAGGTGCCATGCCGGCGACATCCCCGTAATCCCAGGCATAAACTCCCTTGGTTATCGTGGGGCAGCTTGTCGGCTCTACATTGATGATGCGCAGGTCGGGCTTGGTGCCGTCAAGCTTGTCCTTGACAAAGGGCAGGAACAGCCCGGCATAGTTGGAGCCGCCGCCGATGCAGCCGACGATGATGTCAGGGTAAGCATCAGCCTGCTCCATCATCAGCTTCTTGGTCTCCAGACCGTTCACCGTTTGGTGCAGCAGGACATGGTTGACGACACTGCCTATAGAATACTTGGTATCATCGTGGGCGAAGGCGTCTTCTATGGCTTCGCTGATAGCAATTCCCAGGCTGCCTGTGGAATCAGGGTCTTCGGCCAGGATGCGGCGTCCTACCTCGGTATCCGGACTGGGGCTGGGCACGCACTTGGCTCCCCAGGTCTCCATCAGGATGCGACGGTAGGGCTTCTGGTGGTAGCTGACCTTGACCATATAGACCTTCAGTTCAATACCGAAGAACATGCAGCCCATGGACAGGGCACTGCCCCATTGCCCGGCACCGGTCTCCGTAGTCAGGCGTTTGGTACCTTCTTTCTTGTTATAGTAAGCCTGAGCTACCGCGGTGTTGGGCTTGTGGCTCCCCGCCTGGCTGGTGCCTTCATATTTGAAGAAAATCTTGGCCGGCGTATCCAGCGCCTTCTCCAGCCGGTGCGCCCGGTGCAAAATTGTCGGCCTCCAGGTGCGGTAGATAGCCTGTACCTCCTCCGGGATGTCAATCCAGCGCTCGGTGCTGAACTCCTGCTCGTTGATGGCTTCGGGGAATAGAGGCGGCGGAAGACGAGTCGGCTCCTTGGTGCCCGGATGGCGCAGCGGTGGCAATGGCTCAGGTAGGTCGGCCTGGACATTATACCAGGCAGTTGGCATGTCTTTTTCGTCTAGTATAAACTTGCTTCTCTCCATTGTTTTCTCCTTTCCTGTATATTTTATGACGTTTTTTGCCTGTTAAATCGTCATTTGGCCCCGGAGGGCCACCTCCAAGACATCGTTGCCATGGCAATACCCCCTTTTCTGCTATCAGGTAATAAAAAAGCCCCCACCCTGGAAGGGGCGGGGGCTGCTTCCGCGGTGCCACCCTTCTTGGTCATGGAGCAGAAAAGAAATATATGACCATCTCTTTCAGGTACGGAGGCTATTAACTATCACTCACCTCGATACCCCGGGGTCTGATAACGCTCCCCCTGCGTCAAGGCCTACTCGCTATTAAAGCTTTCGGTTTGCGGCTCCCAGGTCCATTCCGCTCCGGCACTGGCATCGGCTCACACCTTACCCGACTCTCTGCGCCCCGCTCTGAAGCCTACTAGTCCTGTTCAAAGCCTTTGCATAATTATTTCTGGTTAGTTTAGCAGTCGGTCAGGAGTTTGTCAAGTGCTCGCGCTTCTATATTGCTGCCTGATAAGGGGGTATGCTATACTGTTAAGCGATATATCTAATTCCAGACGGGAAAAGGGGGGAGAATTTGCCGGATACAACGACCATCAAACAACTCTTGGAGGCGGGGGCTCACTTTGGGCATCAGACGGGGCGGTGGCATCCCCGTATGAAGAACTACATCTTCACCAAGCGCAATGGTATTCACATCATTGACCTGGAAAAGACGGCGGTTCTGCTGGATAAGGCCTGTGAATATGTTCGAGAACTGGTTGCGGGAGGCGGCACTATCCTGTTTGTCGGCACCAAGAAACAGGCCCAGGAGTCAATTGTGGAAGAGGCGCAGCGCTGTGGTATGCCGTACATTGACCAGCGCTGGCTGGGCGGGATGTTGACCAACTTCACCACCATACAGGCACGCATTGACCACCTGGTACGCCTTGAAGACCAGCAGTCGAGAGGAGAATTCGGGCGCCTGACCAAGAAAGAGATTCTAAAGATTAATGAAGAGATTGGGAAACTGAATAAACAGATGGGTGGCATCAAGGAAATGACCAATCTGCCCAGTGCCCTGTTTATCGTTGATCCGACGAAGGAAGGTATCGCACTCGCCGAGGCCAAACGAATGGGAATACCGGTGGTGGCCATCGCGGACACCAATTGTAACCCCGACACGATAGACTATGCGATCCCGGCGAATGATGACGCCATCCGCGCCATAAAGCTGGTATGCGGCAAAATGGCCGATTCCGTTCTGGAGGGCAAAGCTGGTTTTGCCGAAGTATCGGTGGAGGCAGCGGAGCTGGAAGGAGTGGGGGCAGCTGAAGCACTGGAAACGATGGAGCCTTTGATCTTTACGCCGGAAGAGGAATAAGGAGGACCAGTTTTGGAAATATCCGTAGAGACGATTAAAGAGTTGCGAAACCAGTGTGGTGCAGGGGTTATGGAGTGCCGGGATGCCCTGCTTGAAATGGAAGGGGATTTGGAAAAGGCTCTCCAGGTTTTAAAGGGAAAAGGACTGCTCAAAGCAGCGAAAAAAGCCGACCGTGTCACCACGCAGGGGTTGATTGAAGCTTATATTCACGTCGGAGGGCGGATAGGGTCGCTGGTTGAGATAAACTGTGAGACCGACTTCGTGGCGCGCACCGATGAGTTCAAGGAACTGGCGCATGAACTGGCCATGCAGGTTGCCGCTCTTTCACCGCAGTATGTATCCGAGGAAGAGATCCCCGAAGGAGCCGACATTGAGCCTCAGGCTGCCTGTCTGTTGCAGCAGCCTTACATCAGGGACCCCGGAAAGACCATTCGTGATGTAATCGTCGAAGTCATTGCCAAGGTAGGTGAAAATATCCGGGTAAGCCGCTTCTCCAGATTTGAATTAGGCATAAGGGACTAGGGGGATGGCTGAGACCAAATACAAACGAGTACTCCTCAAGCTCAGTGGTGAGTCTTTTGCCGGAGGAAATAAGTTCGGCATTGATATCGCCACTCTTACCAAGGTAGCCAAACAGATCAAGAACGTGGTGGAAACGGGAGTGGCGGTGGCTATCGTCGTCGGTGGGGGTAACATCTGGCGTGGTGATGAGGCCGAGGCAAACGGCATCGACCGTGTAACCGCGGACTATGCCGGAATGCTGGCCACCGTCATCAATGCCCTGGCCCTCCAGGACACGCTGGAGAAAGCGGGCGTCCACACACGGACGCAGTCGGCGATTGGCATTAATCAGGTAGCCGAACCCTATATCAGACGTCGCGCCGTCCGACATTTGGAAAAAGGCAGGGTGGTCATCTTTGCCGGCGGTACCGGGAACCCCTATATGACCACGGATACTGCGGCAGCGCTGCGGGCAATCGAGATCAATGCTGAAGTCCTGCTCATGTCCAAGAACAAAGTAGATGGCGTTTACAGTGCTGACCCAATTAAAAACCCGGATGCGAAAAAGTTCGATCGCCTCACCTATCTGGAGGCACTGAACCTCAGGCTTGAGGTGATGGACGCCACCGCCCTCTCCCTTTGTCTGGAGAATAAACTGCCCATCATTGTGTTTGACCTTCAGGCACCCCACAGCATGGAAAGAGCGGTCAGCGGTGAACCGATTGGCACCCTGGTATCAGGCGAGTAGAGGAACATGGTTAGTGATGCGTTGCTAAGCATAGAAGGAAGGATGCGGGCGTCTGTCAGTGGTCTGCGAAAAGATCTGACGACACTGCGCACCGGCCGTGCCACGCCGGCACTGGTCGAGCATATCCGGGTGGACTACGCTGGCGTGCCCACGCCCATACATCAGATTGCCGGTATTTCCGTGCCTGAGGCAAGCCTCCTTATCATCCAACCCTGGGACAAGAGCAGTATTCGTGAGATTGAGAAAGCCATCCTGAAGTCTGATCTCGGTTTCAATCCGACCAATGATGGCAATGTGATCAGAATAAGCATCCCGCCACTTTCCGAAGAAAGGCGGCAGGAGCTGACCCGGGTGGTGCGGAAAAGAATGGAAGAGAGAAAGATAGTGGTGCGTAATCTGAGGCATGAGGTTATGAATGACCTGAAGACCATGGAGAAGAATAAAGAAATGTCTGAGGATGAGCATAAAAGAGCCCTCAGCCAACTGCAGAAGCTCACCGATGCTTTCATTGCCGAAATTGACCAGACCGGACGGGACAAGGAAAAGGAGCTTCTGGAAGCATAGGCCCCAGAGTATGCCGATAATACCGGGGGGGGGAATCGGGAGCGATGAAGTCACTCAAGCAGCAGGTAAAACGATTGCCAGTTCATGTTGCCATTGTACCTGACGGGAATGGGCGCTGGGCGGAGAAACGCGGGCTGCCCAGGCTTGCCGGGCATCAGGCTGGCGTGAAGAAGATGCGCGCCCTGACAGAGTATCTCAATGACCTGAAGATAAAGTACGTTACCCTCTACGGGTTTTCCACCGAGAACTGGGGCCGTCCCGGGGAGGAGATAGAGGGGTTATTCCGTATCCTGAAGGAGAGGATTGACCAGGATATCCCCAAGCTACACAAGAAGGGCATCAGGGTTCGCCATCTCGGGCGGCTTGGAGAACTGCCTGACTGGCTGCAGAGCTCAATCCGGCATGCCGCGGAACACACCAAGGATAATACGGGGTTGACGCTGAGCCTGGCCTTCAACTACGGCGGTCATGTTGAGATAATTGATGCGATTCGCCGCATCATCGCTGAAGGCATCCCGCCGGAAAAGATAGACGAGAAACTGTTCAGTGACTATCTGTATACCGCCGGTATGCCGTATGTAGACCTTTTAATCCGGACCGGCGATGAATGGCGCCTCAGCAACTTTTTGCTGTGGCAGACTGCCTACAGCGAATATTACTTCACCGATGTTCTCTGGCCCGACTTTAACAAAGAGGACATGGACAAGGCGTTGATTGCCTACAGTCAGCGGGAACGGCGCTTCGGCGCGCTGTAATATAAGGCATGCTCAAAAAAAGGGTTGTAACCGCACTATGGGGTATTCCTCTCCTTATTGCTGTCGTCTGGTTTGATAGACCTCTGCCCTGGTTCACCGTCTTCATTGCCATCTGGGGGCTGCTGGCCGCTTACGAATTTTACCGACTGGTGGGCATTTCCGGCATCTATTCGCTGACTGTCTTCGGGCTGCTCTTCACGCTTCTGATCATAGTGAGCCCGCACTGCCCGTCCCCGTTTGCCGCTCCGCTGCTGGTGACGCTGGCCGTCGTAATGCCGCTCATCTGGCTGGTGCTGCGCCAGCGCATCGATGGCGCTTTTACCGGCTGGGCATGGATGGTGTCGGGGTTTCTCTACGTGGGCTGGATGCTGAGTTTTATGGTAGACCTGCGACTTGAAGCCGGACGGAACTGGGTGTTTTTTGCCCTTTTTACCACCTTCGGCTCCGATACCGCTGCCTACCTCGTCGGTCGGGTGCTGGGCAGACACCGCCTCGCCCCTCAGATAAGCCCGCATAAGTCCTGGGAGGGAACGATTGGAGGGCTGCTGGGAGCGATGGCGATGAGCTTGCTATTTACGCTGGCAACTCCACTCCAGATAACGCTGAGCATCGGGCAGGGAGTAGTGCTGGCTCTGCTGGTGAGCATTTTCGGACAGATTGGCGACTTAGCGGAGTCGTTGCTCAAACGCAACACGGGCGTGAAAGAGTCGGGCGCTTCAATTCCGGGGCATGGCGGTTTTCTCGACCGGATGGACAGCGTTGTCTTCGCCGGCGTTACCGTATATTTATACTATAGCTTTGTCATTCTATAATTTCAGTTAGAGATAATTGTTCTACATTGAGGATATTGTTAAAGTCGAGCGCCTTATGAAATTTGTCAGAGTGAGCTAGTGGGTGCGGCATGGAAAAGCTGGCGGCAGGGGCTCGAAAACTGGGGTTGGAGCTTACCTCTCAGCAGCTGGAGCAATTCCAGGTCTACTATCAGGAGCTCGTCAACTGGAACCGTCGGCTGAACCTGACGGCAATCACCGATTACGAAGAGGTGCAGGTCAAGCACTTTCTCGATTCACTTACCGTGGCCCTGGCATTGAGGCAGCCACCGTTTAAGGGAATGAAGCTTATTGATGTCGGCACGGGGGCGGGCATACCGGGGATTCCGTTGAAACTACTCTTACCTGATACGAATCTTGTACTTCTTGACGCTACGAAGAAGAAAGCGAACTTTCTAGAGCATATCGTACACAAGCTAGGCCTGAAAGATGTGGCGGTGGTGGTGGGGCGGGCGGAAGAGATCGCTCACTGCCCCGAATACCGGCAGCAATTTGATCTGGTTCTATCCCGGGCGGTGGCGAATTTACCAGCGCTGGTGGAGCTGACCCTTCCCTTTTGCGCCATCGGCGGCAGGTTCATCGCTCAGAAGAAGGGGGATATGGGGGAAGAAGTGCCGGCGGCACAGCGGGCGATTTCCCTCATGGGTGGCAAGCTGACCGATGTGAAACAAATCGACCTGCCCGAGTTCGCCGATGAGCGCTGGCTGGTGGTCATTGACAAGGTTGAAAATACCCCACCGCAGTATCCCCGCCGCCCTGGCATGCCAGCCAAAAGGCCTCTTTTGTGAGTTGAGGTGACCTAGAATGAAGGCAAAATATCTCAGTGCCATCTTGATTCTGCTTCTCCTAATCTCTGCGATTGGTTGCGCTGCTCCCGCCACACCTCAAGTCACTAGGGTTATTGACGGTGACACTATAGAGGTTGATATTGCTGGCACAATATACAAAGTCCGCTATATTGGCATAGACACGCCAGAATTAAATGATAAACGCCCCGAATTTTGTGCTTTGGCGCAAGAGGCTACCAGATACAATAGACAGCTCGTGGAAAGAGGAACTGTTCGGCTAGAAAAAGATGTCTCGGAAACTGATAGATATGGGAGGCTTCTACGCTATGTTTATGTGGGTGATATCTTCATTAATGCCGAGCTGGTAAGGCAGGGGCTTGCTTGGGTTAAAGTCTACGAACCCGACACTAAATACCAAGATTATCTTGAGGAAATGGAAACAGAGGCTAAGCAAGCTGGTAGGGGGCTTTGGCCCCCATTTACTCCGCCACCTCCACCACCCACCGAAGTTCAAAATATCCAGATTACTCACATTTTTTATGATGGTCAGGTTCCTCGTGTAGAGTCCGACGAATATGTAGAAATTACCAATCTCGGAGAACAACCTCAAGATTTAGCCGGGTGGATACTACAAGATATATCAGACGGGTATCCTTCATTCATTTTTTCTACTTACATCTTAGAGCCGGGCGAAAGCACCCGAGTTTATACTAACGAGTATCATCCTGAATGGGGGGGATTCAGTTTTGAATATAGTCGAGCTATTTGGAACAATAGTGAACCCGATATAGCCGCACTCTACAATGGCCAGGGTAAAGAAGTCTCCCGAAAGAGCTATTAAGTCAGTAAAACTTTAGCTAACAATCGAGCAATAAGCCCCTATTTGTCAGGAGTGTTTAAGAGGGGTGAAACCCCTCTTCTTTCTGTCTTCCCCCTCTCCTTCAAAGGAGAGGGGGATAAAGGGGGTGAGGTTGATAAAAACTCCAATAGGGTAGAGTTGATAAACGCTTTACACAGTAGTAGAATATCATTGCAGATGGGTAGGTTTCTGGCAAAGTGAGGTGATGTATTATGGAAACCGGAACGTGGAAGGTAAAAACGGGATTGGCTCAGATGCTCAAGGGCGGGGTCATCATGGATGTGATCAACGCCGAACATGCCAAGATTGCTGAGGATGCTGGTGCCTGCGCGGTGATGGCCCTGGAGAGGGTGCCGGCCGATATCCGTGCCGAGGGTGGGGTTGCTCGAATGGCCGACCCGACGGTTATTGAGGCCATTATGAAAGCGGTTTCCATACCGGTAATGGCGAAATGCCGGATAGGGCACTTCGTGGAGGCGCAGGCGCTGGAAACGCTCGGCGTGGACTACATCGACGAATCGGAAGTGCTCACCCCGGCCGATGAGAGCCACCATATCTGGAAGCACGACTTCAAGGTTCCGTTCATCTGCGGCTGCCGCAACCTTGGCGAAGCCCTGCGCCGCATCGGTGAGGGGGCCGCGATGATCCGGACCAAGGGTGAGGCTGGCACTGGCAACATTGTTGAGGCAGTCAGGCACATGCGCGCGGTGATGGACAGCATCCGTGAGCTGGTCAATACTCCGCAGGAAGAACTGATGGCCAAGGCCAAGGAGATGGGAGCGCCTTTTGAGCTGGTCAATGAAGTGCACAAGGCAGGGAAGCTGCCCGTGGTCAACTTTGCTGCCGGCGGCGTGGCCACTCCGGCGGATGCAGCGTTGATGATGCAGCTTGGCACGGACGGCGTCTTCGTTGGCTCCGGCGTTTTCAAGTCATCCAATCCTTCGGCGCGGGCGCAGGCGATTGTCAAAGCCACCACGCATTACAACGACCCGCAGATAATTGCGGAGGTTTCCAAGAATCTGGGCGAGGCGATGCCCGGACTGGATATAAAGCAAATTCCGTCTGAGGAGTTGCTGGCACCGAGAGGTTGGTAATATGAAGATTGGCGTCCTTGCCTCGCAGGGAGCCTTTATCGAACATATCGAAAAGTTGCGCCAGCTGGGAGTTGAAGCTATGCCCGTCCGCTTACCCGAAGAAATTGAGGGTCTGGACGGGCTTATAATTCCCGGCGGGGAGAGCACGTCCATCGGGCGCCTGATGCGGGATTACAAACTCACGCAGGCGATTCGAGACCGGGTCAAGAACGGAATGTCCGTATTCGGTACCTGCGCCGGCATGATTCTAATGGCCAGGAAAAACGACGACGCTTACCTGGAGTCGCCGGGACTGATGGGCATTACCGTCAGGCGCAATGCCTTCGGACGGCAGCGGGAGAGCTTTGAGACAGAATTAAATGTGCCGGTACTGGGTGAAAAACCCTTCCCCGGCGTTTTCATCCGTGCTCCACTGATTGAACAGGTCAACGGGACTGTGGAAGTACTGGCACGCCTGGCCGACAGTACCATCGTTGCCGTGCGAGATGGTAAAATGCTGGCGCTGGCCTTTCATCCCGAGCTAACGGATGATATGAGGTTTCATCAATATTTTCTGGAAATCGTGTCCGGACGAGATTAAGCGGTTACCGGAGGGGATAGTTGCAGAAGGTAATTACCGACGATCTGGAGGCATTGCTGGATATCCTGCCACCTCACATACGGCAGCCACTTTGTGAGCAGAAAGACCTCAGTGAGCTGCTGGAAGTGGTGCTGGACCTGGGACGTTCTCCGGAAGCCCGCTTCCCCAGCCGGGAGGTGACACTCAATCCCAAAGAAGTTGACGAGGCGGATATCGACTATGTGGTTTCACGCATCGGCAGCTTCGGTGATGACAACCGGGCCGGGATTGAGCGGACGCTGCATCGCATATCCGCCATCAGAAATCGCAAGGG
>JABUBP010000422.1_pt1 | contig 11787 bp, 15 predicted proteins | sample 7240331 | NCBI WGS metagenome assembly JABUBP01 (sample SAMN07256347, study PRJNA390944) | subsurface metagenome | isolation source: Methane hydrate marine sediment | place: Pacific Ocean: Eastern North Pacific, ODP site 1244 | collected 2002 | reverse complement strand
TTGGCGCTTGGGTAGGCCGGCGTGGACGCCCGCCAACGGCCAATCATTGCGGCTGACCTTTAGCGACCCAGTTCAACACTGGGCACGTGCCGGTGTAGCAAACACGAGTGGAGCGATCAAAATCGGGGGGATGACATGCATCGCCTCCGTCGGGCCAGCGTAACACAGAAAGAATTGCACTTTGTCTAGCGCGATTTCGAGCTGCCAGGTTGAGTTAGATCAACACACCAACACTGCTGGCCTGCAATATGCATGTCAGTGTGACCGGTTGGCATCCAGATCGTCGCCCCTGCTGAGATGGGGATCATCGCCGCTCCAGCAGATCCAATTCGCGAGACAACGCGGTCATATCAACTTCGGCGTCCATGATCGAGCGACACGCCTTGCCGACGCCAATCTCCATGCGTCCGCTCGCTGCCCTCGTTGACGCTACTAGACTAGCGGCGCCACTGATTGGCCTGGCGTCACCATCGCCGGCACAAAGGCTGGGTGAGGTTGTTCAACATCGCTCGTCCGCGTCCCAAATGACCGTCAGCAAGTCAACAGGAGCGAGCGCGAGATGCCGCATCGCCCTGCTGTCGATGAGACCGCCCGCGAGTCCATCGGCATGAATACCGCCGCTGAATCCCCGTTACCGGCAAATCCGCCGCCATGCCCTCCCATCCTCCACCGTGTTGGGCGAGAGCGCCTTCAGCGGAGACCATCAGAGTGTAGCCGCGATGCCTCCTACAAACAGAATGATCTTCTTGATGTCCAACTCCAATACGAGCCATGATGCGCCTTCACGAGGCGAACTCTTGAACGCCGTTGCCGCCACAACCTTCGATCCAAATGAGGGTCGTGTCTCAAGAGAGACGTCGGGACACAAGAGCAATTCACTCACGCCGGTACGCTTGCAGGTAAGGTGGTCCGATAAATCTCGATATAGTTTGCCGCGGCACCTCTCCATCCGCATGGACGCGACATGGCAGCTTGGCGCATGGTCTTGAGCCGAGGAGGGGAATGGTAGATGTCCATGGACCGATACACGGCGTTCAATAACCCCGCCAGTGAGAAGTCGTCGAAGAGCACACCCGTTACCCCATCCTCGATGGTGTCGGCGAGCCCGCCTGTCCGATGTGCAACCGGGAGCGATCCGAACCGTTGAGCCTGCATCTGCACCAACCCGCACGGCTCGAACCGCGAAGGCATCAGGAGAAAGTCACTTCCCCCCAACATTCGCCGGGCGGTCTTCTCCTCATAACCGATTTTCACCCCCACTTTGCCAGGATGGCGCTTGGCCACCTCGCCCAGTGAGTTCTCCAGCTGCCGCTCGCCGCGACCTGTGACCACGATCTGACCACCCTGCCGTACGATTGTTTCCACCGCCTGAAGCGCCACATCCAACCCCTTCTGGTGAACCAGGCGGGAAACAATCGCGAACAATGGCCCGCGCGAAACCGCAAGCCCGAATTCCTGTCTTAGCGCCTGGGCGTTGGCTTGCTTGCCCGTCCAGTCGTTGACGCCGAACGGTCGCGCAAGATGCCGATCGCTGCTAGGGTCCCAGCTCTCATCGATGCCGTTCAAGATACCTGTCAGGCGGCCCTGCTTGGCTCTTGCCTGCAGCAAGCCATGCAGACCGCAACCGTGCTCGGGTGTGGTGATTTCACAAGCATAGGTCGAGCTCACAGTTGTGACGTGCGAGGCATAGAAGATGCCGGCCTTGAGGAAGGAGATGTCGCCACAAAATTCAACGCCGTTGATGTGAAAGGCGTTGGGCGGGATCCCGAGGCGATCGAGATGCTGGTGCGCGAACAATCCACGATACGCGAGATTGTGAATGGTAAGCACAGTTGGCGTATGATGGCCGCTCCAGCGCAGATACGCGGGTGCAAGCGCGGACGTCCAATCGTTGAGGTGGAGGAGATCGGGGACCCAGCTCGGATCACCTATGCCGCGGGCCAAATCTGCAGCCGCAAGTCCAAGTCTCGCGAACCGCAGATCGTTGTCCGCCCAATCGTTGCCGGCTGGATCCAGATAAGGGCTGCCCTCGCGCTCGTAAAGTTCCGGGCAGATCACGGCATAAATGACAACGCCATCGGACGTTTGGGTTCGCCCGATACTGCATTGCGGTATCCCGGCTAATCCAGGCAAGCGCGCTACAATCTCCAGGGCGGAGTTTTGCGCAACGAATTCGCGGTAGGCCGGGATCAGGACCCGTACGTCGCAACTTTCACGCAGCGCGCGCGGAAGAGCCGCGGAAACGTCGCCCAGACCGCCGACTTTCACGTAGTCGGCTAATTCGGACGTCACGAACATGACCTTGGGCAAGCGCCGCAGAACGGCCTTGCGACAATCAGGCTGTTGCCTGGCTTGAGCGCGCTCGACCAGCTTTCGTTTCACGGCGTCCCCCCAAGCTTGCTTCAGCCAATACTTCTCCAATTCTAAGACGGATAAGGTGCAAAAACCTTACAGATGCTCGAATATCTTCAGCTTGGCAGTTCCTGTCGCAGCGAAATTGCGCTGGATCAAATGCACACGAAAGATATCATCCTCTTTTGGACACATCTAGGCTACCTTGAACCATCGAGAGCCTCGGATTGCCCCGACGCCTTGTTTGGAACAATGATACGACTGTATCCTACGCAGACCGAACCGGCTCGTTGAGGATCAAGAAGATGATTGACTTAAATCAACGGCTCCGGCGCGGTCGAAGCTATCGTTTATTCGTTTACTGAGGAGAGTCAGCGATGAGCATAAGACGTGGTTTGGTTGAGTTGCGATGCTTCCGTCTCCTGGCGAGTGTGGCGGTCTTGAGTCTTGCGCCATCGCTGCTGCTTGTGAATCCGAGTGCGCACGCCACACCCTCCGTTCGCACCGCGATGATGGATGACAACATGGGATCGATGGGCGGCGGCCAGTCCGGATCCATGTCGGGCATGTCGAACACGGCCCCAAACGCGTCCGGTGGCATGGGAGGTAGTTCCTCAGGTGGCATGGGCGGAATGTCCGGCGGCATGGGCGGCTGCTGCATGGGACCGATGGGACAAAGCCCCGGCGCAGCTTCGCCGTCCAATTCCGGCATGGCGATGCAGACCAATCTCCCTGGTTTTCCCGGCGCATCCCATATCTACCACGTCGGTGCGACGGGCTTTTATCTCGACTATGCCGACAAGCTTGGTCTGTCGACCGATCAGAGGACGAAGCTCAACGAGATCAAACAGCAAGCTCTGCTCACGCAATCAAACACGCAACGAAAGGTCGATGAGGCCGAGCAGGCACTTTGGGTGCTGACGGCTGCAGACCAGCCTGACGCCGCGGCCATTGAGGCAAAAGCACGGGAGATCGAAAAGCTGAAGGCAGACCAAAGAATAGCCTTCATTCGCGCAGTGGGTGATGCAGCCAACGCGCTGACGGCCGACCAGCGCAAAATGGTACTTGGATTGGCTCCGATGCCTGGTACGACCCCCACCGCCTCCACCCCGGCCAAGCCGATGAACATGGGGAAGTAAACCGGGGCAGCAATTGCGGGAGCGAGTTGTGATCAGCTCTTTCCCGCGCCGTTCCTGCGCCCAAGTCCGCTCGCTGAAACTTGCCGTCGGAGATGAATTGTAAAGCGCCGGTTAAGGCGTCCGCGATATCTTTTCCATCATGGCTTGCACGGTGACTTGACTTGTCGAGCGAAATCAACAGTGCATGGCATGCATCTAGTTGGATTATGAACCATCAATCGATTTTCGGGAACTGCAACGTGAATGTTGCAGCAGCGGACGTTACGACCTGTTTGCTAATCGCTGGCTACCATTATTTCGCTGTGACGCTTGGCTAAGTCGGAATTTATTTAGGCTTCTCTTCTGTTAAATGGTTCGATCCGCCAGTGAGGGAAAATGAAATCCGATATTTGCGTGAGGAGCCGTTACAACACGGAAGCATTCGCTCAGATTTTTGGTTTATGTTTACTGGGTACGCTTGTAACCAGCGGACCGCTTGCCGCCCAGACGGGTGGAGCTCAGCCGCACCCGTTTCCACCGCAAACGTCCGTTTACAAATGGCATTATACCTGCCCTACACTACAACCGACCGGCACTTGTAGGTTTTACCTTGCGGCAGCGAACTATGCTGCAAACAATGTCTCCCATGCGCGGGTTGTTCTCGCCTACCAACCGGTGGGAGCGCAGCAAATGCCTTTCTATTATTTTTCGATCACCGTGATGGGTAAAGATCAACCTGATCTGGTGATGTTGCAGTCGAATGCTGGCGTGTCATTTGTCGCGCAAGGGATGATCTTGGGTAATGAAACCGGTCCGATCTTGTCTGAAACGGATTCGCATGTGAACTAGTTGCTTCGTCAAAGTGCTTTTGCCATTTTGGCTGTTTGAGTCGACCTGATTTGGCGGGTGGACTTGGGGTCGGCGCGAACCATTTTGGCGCGGGCTTTATCGGTTGTGAACATCCATTTGATGCAAGCGCGGTCGGCATTGGGTCGCTTCTACCAGGCCGCGGTTTCGGCGACGCGAGGAGCGTAGCTATCGATGCGCCGACCGAGGCATTGGTGGGCGAAGGGTCTACTAGGGGTGTAGTCTCTTTCGGGAGGTTGTCCATCTGGTCTGAACCGAGGAAGCTGAGGGTGCGAAGCTTCATTGTTCCAAGGAGACTAGAAGAACCTCCCCAGGAACGCGCTTTTGACGCCCAAAGGTCGAGAGGCGATGGTACGAGGCATAGTCGAGGGTGGACCGAGCAAAGCGACGCGACGAGACGGTTGACAGCGCCGTTCCTTCCTCAAGGCGGCCGTCGCCTACTTCAAAAGCCTTGGCGTCAGCGTCAAGCGCGTCATGGCCGACAACGGAAGTTGTTACAAATCTTTCGCCTGCCGCGACCTGCGCATCAAGCACATTCGCACCAAGCCGTACACGCCCAGAACAAGCGGTAAGACGAGCGCTTCATCCAGCTTCGGAGATGGGCGTACGCTCATGCCCTATTCCACATGCGAGAGCGCGGCTGTCGGCGCTAACGCTACGTGTATGGGTGGGCCGATAGCGTCTTTCTGCAGCACGCTTGGAGATCACGGCGAACGCATGCTGGTGCTGATCAGCGGACGTCGGAAGGCAACTTGCGCGAGATCTATTGGGGGCAACCGGGCGGCCGCCGAAGCGCCGGTCGACGCCTTCGCCGAGAAATACCGCGTCGAATGCCTCGCCAACAGCAGATGCGTGCGCCGTCCGCGATAGGGATCGTCGACTTGAGAGCTTCACGCTGGGGTCGTGTCCCGGCAGGTGGTGTAGCTGGAGCAAAGCCGCCCGGACGCGCGCCCTGAAATAGCGCGTTAGCGGGCGGGCGGCTTTGCGGTGGTCACCGGCAGTTCTCCGATAGGATCGGGTTGCGACACGCCAACGCAACCGAGGAACCACCGATGACCAACGACATCATGAACCTGCGCACGCTCGTGGAGAAGACCCCTGATGCCGATCTGTTGCGCGAGATGATTGGCTTTGCTGCCGAGCGCCTGATGGAGCTGGAAGTCGAAGGTTAGACCGGAGCGGCCTACGGCGAGAAGAACCCCGAGCGTCTGGCCCAGCGCAACGGCTACCGCGACCGGATCTGGGAGACCCGCGCCGGCGCGGTCGAACTGCGCATTCCCAAGCTGCGTAAAAGGTCCTACTTCCCGGGCTTCCTGGAGCCGCGCCGGATGGCCGAGAAGGCGCTCACTGCCGTGGTTCAGGAAGCATATGTGCAGGGCGTCTCGACCCGCTCAGTCGATGACCTGGTGCAGGCGATGGGGATGAGCGGCATCTCCAGGAGCCAGGTGAGCCGGCTGTGCGCCGAGATCGACGACAAGGTGAAGGCGTTCCTCGCCCGTCCGATTGAGGGCGACTGGCCGCATCTGTGGATCGATGCCACTACGTGAAGGTGCGCCAGAATGGCCGCATCCTGTCGATCGCGGTGATTGTCGCGGTCGGCGTCAACAGCGACGGCCGGCGCGAAGTGCTCGGCATGGACATCGGCCCCTCCGAAGCCGAGACGTTCTGGACGGCATTCCTGCGCAAGCTCGCCCGCCGTGGCCTGCGCGGCGTCAAGCTGCTCGTCTCCGATGCCCACGAGGGCATCAAGGCCACCCTCGCCAAGGTGCTCAACGCCACTTGGCAACGCTGCCGCGCTTGCACTTCATGCGCAACGCGCTGGCCCATGCCGGCAAAAGCGGGCGACGCGTCGTCTCCGCCTTCATCGCCACCGCCTTTGCCAAGGACAATGCCGAGTCTGCCAAGACGCAGTGGCGCAAGGGTGCCGACCAGCTCCGCCCCAAGCTGCCCAAGCTCGCCGGCTTCCTCGACGAGGCCGAGACCGATGTACTGGCCTATATGACGTTCCCGCCGCAACACCGGACCAAGCTGCACTCGACAAACCCGATCGAGCGCCTCAACGGCGAGATCAAGCGCCGCACCGAGGTCGTCGGCATCTTCCCCAATGAAGATGCCATCGTCCGCCTCATCGGAGCGATCCTGCTCGAGCAGAACGACGAATGGGCTGTCCAGCGTGCCCGCTACATGACGCTGGAAACCATCGCGCCGTTGAGCGATGATCACACCGTCAGCCTTCCGGCTATCGCCAGCTGACCAACCCGGCTCTCGCCGGCGAACGCGGTGACCCGCCGCCCCCTACACCACGTTAGGGGACACGATCTCACGCTGGTGTCAACCCAGTGGCCTACGTGTGGATTGGCGGCGAGTTGTCACGAGACGAAAGGCAGGGCGCAAAATCCCAAAATCCAGCTTCGACTTCAATCAACCGGTAGCCATCCTGCTTACCGCCTACCCACGCTGCCGGCACCGCGCGTTGTACTCCCGTAGTAGGGCTGGGCGCGATGATAGCGCCCCACCGGCGGAGCCGCGACTTGGTTCGGCACATTGGTCGCGTTCGGAGATGTCGACTGTTGCGACGGAACTACAGTGATATGCGAACGGTCGGGCGTCGAAGGATCTTTAACACCCTGAGCCCAGGCGCAAGTGGAGCCAAAATATGCAATCACGAGCGCAGTCAAAGCCAAACGTTTCATGAGCCAATCTCCTGAGCGAACTGGTCACAGACTTGAATACCGGCCCGCTTCTCGTTTGAGCGACTTGGCCATTTAACCGTACGCCTTTCGACCTCGATTGATCTGCGTCAAGCCACCCAGCGCAGGCACGCGAGATCCGTGTCCTTGGGCCAATGATCGTCATCCGTGACCCTGCGGGGAAGTTGATCTTTCCCGCGGTTTCCTAGCCGAAAGAACCCGTAACTTACGCTTTCCCCCAATCACGTTTTGCGCTCTTGGCGGAGCCGTTTGTAAAGCGCTGTTACTGCATCGGCGAAATCCTCCCGGTCGTGGCTTGCACAGTATTCCTCCAGGAATCGAAGCTGCTGATTCAAATCGAAGCTTGATGGCGCCAAGTCGAGCGCCTCATCGGTGCCGGGTGGCCTCCCCAGCAAAATGCCGCTCATGAACCCTTGCGTCCAGGCGAGATAGTCTCTGCGGATGGTGGGATTGGATTTCACGTCCTCGTTAAAGCCGCGGCACGTCGTTGCGCCCAATCCGACGATGCGGGCGGTTTGCGCCTGAGCCTGATAGCTTGCCTGCAACAGAAAGGCTGCCAACAATACTGCCAGTCCCATCATGATCCGATGCAAAACCCTTAGCAGGATCAAGTGCTTGTTCTGCGGGCCGGGGACCGGGAGCTTCGGTCTTCCGGGCCTGCTCTGAGTGCTTTGCCCGAGCACATCGACCTCCGACTGGACCATGGCTTTGAGGCGCATTGTGTGTTCGCTCGGCCGCAGCCCGTCAATAGGCGAGGCTTAAGCGTCTGTCTTGATTTCGACGCGGTAATCCGTCCCCGACCAGCTTCCGTCGCGCCAACGAAGGGTGAAATCCACCCATTGTCCTTCGCGCAAGGAGGAGGTGTCGAGTTCGGCAGCAAAAAAGCCAAGGCCCGTGTCTTCAGCCTCGACGTCGCTCACCGCGTGCCAGCCATCAATCCCCCAGTGCACCGTACCCAGGCTGGGGGTGGCGATCACGACACGGCTGCCGCGGGTCGCCGTCGCGATTTGCGCATGGGGCCACCAGAAGCTGCTGCCGGCTGTCCGGCGCTGTCCTTCATAGCGACGCCAAACCGCTTCTGGTCTGTCCGTAGGCCGGCCCAAGTGACGTGAGACCGCGAGCTTGATGTACTCCGCATGCGCCCACGCCAGCGGCATGGCCGACCCCGTCGGGCGACCTGGCTCGAGCCGGCGCTGCGGGGTCGATGATCCGTCCCAGATTTGCTCCGGGATCATTCCACCTGGGCTGGCTGAATTCGCCATGGTTTGAAGCATTGGTAGGGAGTCCTGGCCGGCGCACAATTCGTAATGGCCTCTTTCACCGGCAAGGAGCGGCCAGGGTCGACCTTTGCCAGCCCCGTCGTAGGGCCGGCCATCATCATACTCGCCGTAGCCATCGCCATTGTAGCGACGCCACACCGCGCCTGACGGGGTCTCAGCCCTGAGCAAATGATCGACCACTTTGACGCTGTCGAGGATCAGGGGATCCTGCGGGTGGCGCAGGCCGAACCGAACCAGGCGGAGGAAATCGGTGCTGATCTGCCCGCTCGCCTGCAGGCTTGCTCCGTCTGTCCGGTTGCGGATCAGGACCAACTCGTCCAATGCTTGGCGTCCTCCGGACAGGACGGAGGCTGGAGCGGTACGAATATAGTGGCCGGGCAGGTTCAATTGCCTGGTCCAATCGCTGTTTTGGGCAACGAGCCAGGTATCGAGACGCGCATTCCAGAAATCGGCAAGTTGGGTGGCCCAATGCCGGGCCCTGTCGTCGAGAAATTCGCCGCCGGCGACCAAGGCCGCGATACAGGTCGCGAGCGTGAATGCGTTCAGTCCGCTATTTTCTTCCCAGCGGTCCTGATCAGTCGAGGGACCGATTCGCGCGATGCATCCAAGCGCACGCCGGACCATGTCCTGCGGCTCGATGCCGTCGAGCGCATCCTGGTCAGCTAACAGCGCAGCGAGAAGCACCGGATAAGCCGCTTCGTCGAGCTGGACGCCGCGCCAGTATGGTTCGCCTCCTAGCCACTGGTTTTGTTGCCAGTGCCCTTCGACGTTCTGCGTGGCGATGAGATAACGCAGGGTGTCACGCGCTTCTGCTTCTCCGCCAAACGCCAGCAAGGCGGAGGCGCATTCAACGAGATCGCGCGGCCAGACCAGATGATAGCCACCCCGCTCGTTACCGCTGTCGCCCCAGGGAATGCTGAGGCTTGCCACCATCGCGCCGGGGTAGGTTTTGTCCAGGTGGGTGCGCAGCACGGTCGTGGACGTGACAAATTGGTCCTGCAGCGGACGGGCCAGCTCGACCGGGGTTGCGCAGCATTCGCCGCAACTGCGGTGCCACTTGCTCCAATCGGAGATCTGGGGTTTGAGCAGCCGGTCAAATGGTTGCAGCAAAGATGAAACTGCAAGCGTTGCCGCTGCTCCAGGGGTGCTGGCAAAGCCCAGGGCCAGTACGCAATTTTGCGGCAATTCCGCCATCAGCGCAACGTTTCCCGGGCCTGCGGCAGGATGACTCCAAGTCATCGCCCCATTCCGAGCAAAATCTTGCCACCCGTCACTGGTGCCGACGTATCCGGCGCTTGCCTGGATGATGGCATCCTGCTGGTATTGGTCGACGGCGGCGAGCGCCATCGCGAACGGCGAGCGTGCCGCTGCCAAAAAACGCCGGCCGCGCTGCTCGGCGACCATGGCGCGATTGCCATAGCCGGTTGCCCCAAGGTGAGGCGCGAGCAGCACGTAAGGCCGCAGCGACGGGTCATTAGTCTCAAGGCTACATTCTATCGCGAGCACATCTCGCCGCGGGTCCGGGCAGATGCGCAAACGCAGCGAAAAGCGCGGATGCGAGTGTACGACTTCGTAGGCCGGAACGCCTTCGGCGACCGCGCGGAGCTCGTATTTACCAAGTCGCTTGACCTCCGCCCAAAACCCCTTCCCGTCGGCAACCAGAAAGCCGAGATCGCGAATCTGCGGAATATCGACCCGGGGCCAGTAGACCTCGTTGACGATCCCGTGGCCCACCGTGAACCAGAGGCGTGCAGTTCCGAGCGATGATCCGACGACATCCTTGCTGCTGCTTGTCCAGGTCGGCGGGATGCCCGGCGCCCCCGGGGCGTCGAGATTTGGATCTGGCTCCCAATGATTCGTCCGAGGTCTCTCAGACGCTGCGGCGGTCTTGGTCCTCACCAAATGTCCGTGATTGTCGTGCTGGGCGGTTTTCACGGTGGGCCAAGCTGGCCTTCCGGGGAAACGTGGAGAACACCTTGCTGTCACGAAACGGCACCCCGCTCAAAAGAACAGCCTTACGGCCCAGCCAAGTAAATCCGTCCCGAGCTGCCCCACCCTTGACCCACATCAACCAAGAATGCTGAATTCATCGTTATCAAACAGAAGTTGGCCGGACTCTGACCTCGCTCGGCACGCTTCGTGGTTCGAGGGATGTTGCGGAGTTATGGAGGTGTTAGCGTGACTACCATTTCCCCAGTCGAACCGACCCGTCGCGACTTCCTCTATGTTGCGACCGCAGCGGCTGCCGCTGTAGGGGGAGCCGCGGCGACATGGCCCTTGATCAGCCAAATGAATCCCGATGCCTCCACGATCGCCGCCGCAGCACCCATCGAGGTCGATCTCGCGCCAATTGCCGAAGGCCAGCTCATCCAGGTGTTTTGGCGAGGCAAGCCCGTGTTCGTGCGGCACCGCACAACGAGGGAGATCAAGGCAGCCCGTGCCGTCGATTGGCGAACGCTGGCCGATCCTCAATCGGACCCCGAGCGGGTGAAGGACGGCCACGACCAGTGGCTCGTCGTCATCGGCATCTGCACGCACCTTGGCTGCATCCCGCTCGGTCATCAGGGCCAATATGATGGCTGGTTCTGCCCATGCCACGGCTCGGTTTACGACACGTCGGGGCGCGTACGCCGCGGTCCGGCACCGGCCAACCTGTACGTGCCACCATACGCATTCCTGTCCGACAGCAAGATTCGCATCGGGTGAAGCGACCATCGTAACTCATATGACGACCAAAACAGACGTTTGACGCTTGGCCTAGGAGCCTTCGTGACCAATCACTCGATGCATGATGCAGATCGTGCCACCCACGTCAAAATTGTTGTTATCGCATTGTTGGCGGCGGGAGTCGTCGTTGCCGTCGGAATTGCGGCTCGGACGGAGCCTGCCGACGCGATCTACGTTGCCAGAGCGATCAAGGCTAAAAGCCCTGCAACTTTGACTGTCGAGGATCCGTCGGTCGACGTGCACAAGCAACGATCACCTGGTCCTGTTCCCCAATTCACTACCCACCGCTCGTGGGTCCACGAATGCTGAGGGCGCAATCATCACGCATAGCGTCGGTTCTTCCGAGTTGATCGATTGCTTTGCGCCGCATCAGTGAAGCCGCCGGTGCAAGCCTTGTTTCGTCGCCGGCTTTCTAAGCGGCCGCCGAACCCCACCTTGACCTGCTTCAACCCTTGGTTCCGATCAATTGTTTGAGCCAGATCAAGTTCGCCAGGGCTCGGCCGGATAGCATTGGGCCATTCGACAGACGAACAGTTTCGGCGCTAACTCCGCTGAAGCCTCTCCAGGCCCAAGCTCAAGCTGTCGCCAAAAGAGTGGTTATCTCGCGCCCGAAGCATCGAGCTTCCTTCCCGCCCGCGTGCGAGATTTAAGGAGGACTGGCCGGTGCAACTGGGAATGGTCGGTCTGGCGCGGATGGGCGACAACATCGTGCGCCGCGTGCTTCGCACGGGA